>Ga0136588_1000067_pt1 | contig 37499 bp, 60 predicted proteins | sample AntRauMFilla1564_FD_104782 | JGI IMG/M metagenome (GOLD analysis project Ga0136588, IMG submission 104782) | Saline lake microbial communities from Rauer Islands, Antarctica - Metagenome Filla 1 #564 | ecosystem: Environmental > Aquatic > Non-marine Saline and Alkaline > Saline | place... | reverse complement strand
GTTGTTCCGGTAATGTAAACGACATCACCAACGCTTGCACCTGTTTCACCAGTTGCTAGTTCGAGCTCATGCACAGAAGATTCTACCTCTACTGCAACGGTTTCATCAGCAATCGCGCCTGCTACAGCAACACCATGCCAACCGTTGATCAGTACAGGTTCACCAGCTGAAACATCAACGGGTGCAACTAATTGCACAGCTTTTCCGTCTGTTCTACGAGTATTACTCATAATGGTTAATCCTTTCAGATCATTAATATTGAATTAAACGCTGTCGTTATTTACTAAATTAGCGAGTAACTTTTGTAAATTTACGTGCGGTTGGCTGACTTTTGTCGTCATTTGTCGGGTTCACCTTTGGCGTAACCGTCATCTCTTTTATAATAACTTTTGCTTGATCAGATTGCAAGACACGATCAAGAGTATCAGTTATTGCTTCATCAGATTTCATTTCTGCGATAGCCATTTTTTTAATAACTGGTCGTGCAGATTTTGCAAGAACACGGCTATTAATTTGCTCAGTCAATTCAAAACCTTGCAGCTTTGTTTTCATTTCCTGAATCTTCACTGATGTATCTTCTGATTTCTCAGCACCAACTAAAGTTTGTACAGCTTTCATTTCTGCAAGCGGTATCATTTCATTCTTTGCTGCAGTTTCCATTTCAGCTACTAATGTTGGATTGTGCTCACGTAGATTATCGGCGGTTGCCTGTGCTAATGCTTCTTGTAAAGTCATATCATTTTCTCCTGTTTTCTTCTTATTAGTTACCATTTCACTGGTTAATATTAGTGTACCATCATTCGGAATTCCCTCTGCTCCTGGCCTTGACCAATCTACAGAATCAACGATGATCCCAACGATGTCGTATGCTTTTTGCTGTGCATTGTACACAGCCTTTTTAGCACCACCGAAAATTGAAACACTGATATTCTTTCCAAGATCATTTGCTGTTTGCAAATAAGTTCTGCGTTTTGTCGCATATGGCATCACATAGCCTTTTGCATAAACTGCGACTTTGCCGGCACTGTCTTTCATGACTTTCGCACCGAGCCAAATTGTTTCTGCATCTGGTGCTTTAGTTTCACGCTCTTTGTCAGTTAAATGACCTTTGTAACCATCAGGCTGCTTAGAATTGATCTGATCTGCAATTTCTTGCATCGTTTCAGCTGTATAGTTTTTGCCGTTCTTTGAAACACCTTCACGAGCAACTTGGATTGTAACGAACATTGGATCTTTGTCGCGTTCGAGCAATTTTGACACTTTTTCTTTATTGATTTCAAAATCAATATCACCGCCTTCGGCTGTTGTTGTCATTTCGGCGATTCGTGCCGCCATTGTTTCATAACCACGTCTCATAGTTCTAGTTTACTACAAAACACAACAAAATACACAATTTGATAATTGCATTCAACACAAATTTAGTCGTTGGGCTAAATATCTATAAATTTATTCTGTTGGCTTATCTTCTAATTCAGGTTTGCCGTCTGAATCAAGTATCTTTTCGCCTGCATCATCTAATTTGAATTGTTTGCCCTCAGGCAGTTCATCTTCTGCTTTTTCTGCACGATATTTCAAATCTGTTTCATCAATCTTGCCATCGGTTGCAGTGATAGTCGTATAAACAGGTTTGCCATTAATATGCTTTGGACTGGTAGCCATTACACTGAAATCTTTGCCAGTGATGATTATTTTCTGATCCAATCGCACAAGTTCTATCATATTGTCAGAAACTTGATGTGCAGTAACTAATGATTCAGATTCTTCGTTTAGAATTTTCTTTGGTTTTTCATACATTTTGCCGTCCATGTTATAAATCAACCTTTTTGCGTTTAGCTTCATCTGCACGCTTTTGTTTTAGCATTTGTGGCAATTTCTTGCGTGTTTGTTCAAATGTGCCTTTGACTATTTTAGCCATTTTTGGCGACTTTGGCGGTTCATTGGTATCAGAAGATTTGTCGTTTGACTTTGTGTCTTGCATAGTTACTCCTATTTGTTAGACATTAATTTGTACTTCTAGTTTATGCTATCAAGCCAGAATTAACAAGATTTCTTAAATCAGCAACGGTTATGACGACTGGACGCGGATCACATGTGCATTGTGGGTGTGGTCTTGCGGGCAATTTATCATGCGGCGAATTCTGCGACAAAATATCACAACCATCATAGCCACGATGCGTATTTGATAGATTCCACGTCCAACCTCGTGCATATGGTTTATCTTTGTAAAATGCGTTGCTTGCAAGATCATATGTTCGCATAATTTCTGATCGTGCAATTCTGACTGCGTTATACCTGATTGAACCTTTTGGCAATCGTTTGCCTTTTTGAATGGCTGTGTAGTTGATGCCATTGCCACGCGTGAAACGGCGCCCAGCTTGTGATGATGGATCAATATAATGTTGAATTGATCTTGCAACATCATTGACTGATCGCCCTGATGCAACACCTTCACTGATTAATCCACGCACGATTCGTTCTGAGCCTGCTTGCAGTGTTTTTAATCTACCAGTGAATGTTCTGCCGTCATATATGTTTCGGCGTGTTAAAAAGCTATCAGAAACGGCTTGTGGCACACTTATTGATAGCCGATTCAATGCAGAATACGATTGAACAGCACCGGCACGGCTCAAACGCACGCCAGTTGAATTCATGACGTATGTTGCATATTGAGTTGCAATTGTTGTGTTTGCTGATACTGATATTCGAGCAAAATCAACTAAAAATGCTGCAATGATTCCTGCTGCAACTATTTCAAATCTATCAAAATTGTTTGCATTGAATAATGATGCACGTTCTAAATCGCTGTTATAAGTCGCAATTAACGCTTCCATTTGATCTTCATAATCACGAATGCCGATCAGCAATTCACGTCTGAGTTCTGTTGCAGTGGTTGCCATGACGATTATTCTTCTTCTGGTATTACTGGATCAGTTGGCGGCACATCAAGATTATCGAGCTCGTCAATTATTCTACTGTTGTCTGATGGTGTTAATCCAAGCCGTGAATCTCGTTCGCCTGCATCTTCTTTCGCACGTGCAATCTCTTTGTCAACGTCATTGACACGATCTGATGCAAGAATTTCAAGTGCAGTTCGATTTGACATAATGCCCTGTTCTACAAGCATTGAAATAGTATCAAGGGTTAGTTTTTTATCATCATCAACGATTGGCGGAAATGACAATTTATAATCAAGTTCATTTGTTTGGATTGCATAGAAATTTGGATCACCTGAAATGATTTTTTTGTATATGTAGCAATCAACAACAACACGCAATATTTTAGACAACTGAGCACGCTTGCGATCAGCTTTTTTAACCATGATTGGCATTTGCTCTTGTGCTGATGCTTTTGAACCACTGATAGCTGTTCCAAGTATGAATTCAGGCGTCTCAGATGCTTGTACAATTAGATAGAAATAATATTGCAATAATTCGCCTGTATCAGCCATCGTTTGCGGTACGTCCATGAATTTAGCTGATGCATTCTCGCCTTTGAGATACAAAACCATGTTGCGACCCCAAGTGATATTTTTCTTTGATTTGTCTGCTTCTAACAGTCCATCGTTTTTATCGCCACTGATCACTGGAATTGGTGTGCTGTTATAAATATTTGATTTGGTTGCTTCTTGCAGAATCTTTGAATAACCTTTGAAATACACCAACGAGTTTTGCAGATCAGACATGCCATAAACTGCTTTAGGTTCAAGCTCATTCGCAAAATGGAATATTGGCATTGGCACTTCAATAATATCTTCTGGATCGAACCCTGCGAATGCATCACGCTGTTCATCATCTAATTCATGCAGATCAACTAATCCATCAACAGTAAAAACACGTTCAACTAATGTCGTTTCTTTGCCGCCATTTACAGATTCAGTTACGACATATGATGATTCTCTGAATTTTCTTGTGAATGTAGTGTTTACATTTGGTGATGTTTCAACAGTTTCAGCAACATCATAGCCTTGCACACCGCCGCTAATTGGATCATATATCACAGTCGTTGTATCAGGCTCAGCGAATTCAAGTGATAGATCGTCATGCATTATCATGAATGAATCGCCCTCACGCAATGCATATCGTGTGAAATTATAAAAATCTGATATGTGTTCTTGAATCCATCGGTTCACATCGTCTTGTGCTGCTTGAATCGATGTGCCTTTTTCTGCATTCTCAATGTTGACGTTGAACCCTTGACCAATAGCAAATGCCGTTGCAGCATTGATGATCGGCTTTGCGAATCCTGCACCTAATATAAAATCTTCGCCTTTGGTAACTGATCCATCTTTGATCATTGATGCGTGATATATCGCACGAAATAGCTTGTAGTCAGATCGGGCATAATCTGCAGTTACGTTCGAACCCCAAAAAGAATTAATCATTTTGGCAAACATTGATTGTTGTGGTTTTTCGCGGCCAAACATTTCGGCTATTGCGGTTTGAACTTTGCCCATGCTAATTATTCGCTTTCGTCGGTTGAGTTATCTTCTGTTTCAATTGGTGCTTCAACTGCTGAATCCTCTTGAGATTCTTCGACAACTTTTTCACGTCGTTTTTGTGATTTTGATTTGCGTTTTTTGACGGCTGATAATGTACCGAATACAATTGCGCCGTTGATTTCATCATCATCTTTTTCAACAATAGTTATCATTGGATTGCTTGAACCGAATGCAAAAATAACAATTCCTGCTTTTAATTCTGCTTTGTGGTAGTTGAATTCATGATCGTTTCTTTCAAGCCAATCTTTCGCTTGATTAACTGGTTTAGATGATGTGAACTCTGGTACATCTTTCAATTTAATATCAAATACTTTGCTGATTGCTGTTCGTAAATCTGTTGTATCTATCATGGTTTTAGCTCCTTTTCAATATTATAAGTGTATCATTAAATGCTACCAAATGCTGTGAGTGCCAACGCCCTGTTTATTTGCACCACGCTCGCCCATCTCTGGCGTTGCATAGCTCATGAATAATGCATCTGCTCTGTCGGGTGATCGCTTCACACGTTTTTTAATTTCGTCTTTTGATTCGATCTGACGTCTACCGTCTGATGCTAGTTTATAACGAATGTTCGATAATTCCGCTTTTAAATCATCATCATCGGGTATATATATTTGGCCAAGACGACATTTTTCACGCACAATCCATGCTAATTCTGCACGCAAGTTGATGTATTGATCTTTTTCTTGTGCTTTTGTGCTCATGTTCAAACCGAATACAGTTGGGTAATTCAATTCAACCAGGCGATCATATGGACCTGTTCCAAGCCCACCAGTAATATCAATGAAATAATAGCCAAGTTCATCACGCAATGCGTCTACAGCACGCCCAGATGTGAGCATAGTATCTTCATTTCTAAACACTTCGGGCATATTGTGCCAATCGCCGTAACGTTTATGAATGACTGATGCATCATCACCATAACGAGCAATATCGTGTCCATATGCTGTTTTGCCTTTTTGAATCAACTCTTTGCGTTCTTCTGTTGATGCAGCATCGAGCCAATTTAATGGAATCAGTGTGTTTTTATCTTGCTCAGGAAATTCGCCCAATACACGGCTTTGAAACATCGGCGTATCTTCGCCCCAATCAAATAATTTGTGATGTGCCCATTTTGGATTAAGCAAATACGGGTATGGCATAACCATTTTTGTATAATCAAAATTGCGTAAATCTTCAATGTTTTTGATGCCGTTTGCAACGAAATTTCCAGTGTCGAAACAACTAATTGATATTTTGTTGACTTCGGGATCTTTGAACATGCGAAAAAACTTGCCTGATAATGATGTTGGGTTTCCAATCACAAGCAAGCGTGCATTTCCTGATGTCAACAATGCTTCTATACCTTCAAACACATCTTCTGAAACACCTGCACCTTCATCAACGATGATCAATATATCACCGGACTTTGAGTGAAATCCTTGAATCGAATCTGAATCGCGTGCTGCAATACCGATTGCATACCAGTTTGGCGAATATTCCCAACGTGTTTTTAATGGTTCATCGCCGCCAAGTGGTTTAACGGCTTTGTGATACATACCACGAATTTCACGCCAAATGACGTTTTCAACCTGTCTGAATGTCGGTGCTGTTGTTAGTACGATTGAATCAGGGTGTGTTGATAAGTATTGACCGGCTAATCTTGATGCTGTGTATGATTTTCCGCTGTCATGGCACGATTTAACGGCTGTACGAGTATGATCATGCACTGATCGCATAATCTTAGTTTGATACGGCTGCAAATCTTCTTCAAACATATCTTTGACGAACTGATCGCCATGCGTTGCCCATTGAACACGTTGTTTTAGAATTGCTTGTATTTGCTCAGTCGTTAGTTTCGGCATCTTTGCTTGCTTCTTTCATTGCTAATGCAAGAAGTTCGCCCCAACCTTTACCAGTTTCATCATCTGAGCCTGGTTTAATTGTTGCAACACTTGTCGCAAGCCCCATGATCACACGTTCGCCATCGATTGCTAGTTTGAGTGCTTTTGCAACATCAGCCAATTGGCGTGCATCGAAATCTTGAATCTTGAATTTTTGGCCAGTAGTCGGATCAACCAATGTTTTGCCAGTTGCCGCTAATGCAGTTATTTTTTGTGATGTGGCTATTTGCAAATTTCTATACTGCATCAAATGCTGTTCTGATCTTGCAGGTGCAGTTTTTTTGTAATCTTCTTCGGTCTTTTTTCTAGCAATATCGCCTAGTTCTTGCCTACGTTCTGCCCAGCTACACCATGTGCCTTTGCGTTTTCCGTCGGTGTACTCATATTTGGCGGCTTGCTCAATTGTTTTTTTCACCACTCCAAACTGTTTTGCAACATCTGCATATGATCTAGTGTGATCAGCAATATAAAATTCAAATGCTTTATTCCAATCAAATTTTCTACCTTTTTTTCTTGCTGCACGCTTCGCGGCTTTGGGTTGTTTTGTTAATGGCGTTAATGCTTCTACTAGTTCTTTGATGTTTGCGTATGATGATGGTTTTAACTTGAGCTGTTTTGCTACGCCATCAAGTTGACCACGATTCATTTTTCTCAGTGGTTGATCAATAGCAATTTTCTTGATCTTTTTTGTGGTGGTTTTTTTGGCTTTACTGTTTTGTTTTTTCATCGCTATTGCCTTTTAGTAAATCCGCGAGCATTTGATTGCTAGCGAATACAACACGCTGCAGTTTATGCATTTCAGTAACTAATTCATTAATTTTATGAGCAAGCATGGCGGTTTTGATTTGCTCGTTATCTTCAAATTGGACTGTTTCACCAGGCAATGCGAATGATAATGCACCATCTTTTTCACGAATATGAATTAAATATACGGTTTCTAATTTAATCGGCTTTGTAGCTTTTGAGTTTTGCGACATGGTTTCCCCCATTTATTTGCAAATTATTTGATTGTAGTTTCAGTATATCAGTTATTGTTGTTTCTTTCGCGCTGCACGCCGTTGTGCAGCCTTTTGTGATTTATAATGATCGGTTAACAATGTTGGATTTTTAAACATGTGATCTATCGCATCAGTTACGTTTTGTGTTACAAATTCAACAATTGCACGCTGATCATCGCTGACTGATTCAACGCGTGGCGAAATTGGATCAATAATGCAATGCACATATTCATGAACCACCAAATTAAACACATCATCTTGAGTTGGGCAATGTTCTTCAATCACTGGAATGTACCATGTGATTGTTGCTGTTCTGTATTCCCACAAAGCCGATGTTTCAGCCATTACGCCACGATCTGACGCACGTTCACGCACATAGACATTTTTTATATTCCAATTCAGCAAAATTGCATTTTTAAGTGGTGTCGTAAAATTTTGCAGATTTTTTTTAGTTTTTTCGTATTGTTCATCATTCATTTGTATATCTCACTTCTACAATTATTTTTTCCATTCCTTTTTTAACTTTGACGAAATCATCGCCATCAAATCCGCGAATCCATGTCGGGTTGTCATTTTTAAGCACTTTGGCGGCTATCATGCCATCTAAAACGTATTTGCAAGCGAATCTGATGTTGTCGTAGTCATGTTTTGTGCTGATGTGCCAAATGAATTTGATTCTGCATGGCTTGAGTATTGCCGGCTGATTATTTAACAGTAGTCGTACAATATTAGTTTGCATTTTTTTGTGATTTGCACCGCCGAATTTGTTGGCTCTGTTTGCACTGTCATGCTCGTTCAATGCATCGAGTTGTGTTTTTATCACATAGCGACGATCAAGCATCATTTGATGATTCCACGCTCTTTCAGCGGCATAATCCATTGCATAGCAACCTGATGTGCAACCTGAGCCATCATCACAGGCGGCACACTCATTCCAATCAAATATGTTGGACGAACTTTGCCAAATTTGTAATCAAGCGGAAATGATCCGATTAATGTTTCTTCATGTGCATTTAAATCTCGTGGTTCTAGTGGGTGAAAATGTGATCGTGTTGCATTGATCGTAAACGGCACATCATTCAGCTTTGTTTTTTTGATTGATTGGAATTTTCCAACAGGTCCACCTTGCGGAGCTTGATGCCAATATTTCATATAAAGTTCTGTTAAATCGTTGTATGGTTTTGCATCAGGCCGTGAAACTTGTTTGAAATAAATTGGCGGTTCATTGAATGTCATTTTTAATCGTGGCAAATTGTATTCTGTTTTTGCTGCCATGAAAAATACACGTTCACGTTTTTGCGGTACGCCCATTCGTGCAGCGTTAAATAAAAACACCTGGCAATCATAGCCAATTGCGTTGAAACGTCGCACAACTTCTCGTGTGTACCATTTGGCATCGCCAACTAACATGCCTTTGACATTTTCAGCAATTACAATTTTTGGTTTAATCCGATCAGCTAAATCAATGAATTGAAAAAACAAATCATCTAAAACTTGTTCTGCTTGGCCCTCACGAAATTTCTTATTTTTGCCCCATGCTTTATCACGAAGCCCAGTCGTTGAAAATACGCTGCATGGTGGTGATCCATCGAGCACATCAATATCAAACACATCTTTCGGCAAATCGCCTGTTAGAAGATCACCAACACCGCCGAAAATGTAATGTTTTGGACTATGATTTGCTAAATATACTTTACGCATTTGTTTATCAATGTCGTTTGCAGCAATCACATCATAGCCGGCTAATTTATAGCCAAATGACGATCCGCCGCCGCATGAAAATGTTGTAAACACTTTTGCACCATGATCACCAATTGATTTGCTTGGGTAGCCGTCTTTTATTCTCCATTCGTACGGAAACAAATGTTTTGACATTTTATTGCTCTATGTCGTTTGATTTTGGATCGAACTCAAAATGGCATTTTGGGCATTCAACAGTTTTATCATTCAGTAAGTTTTCTGCATCGATTTCTTTGTCGTCTTTGAGTGGTGTTGGCTCAGCGTTCACGATTTCTTCAATTGTTTTTGATTCAGTTAGATCGATTGAATATAATTCGCCATCGATGCCGTTCAATTCTACGAGCTCAGCCAATTCAGTTTCATTGTAATAACCTGCACGATCGTTGTCTGATAATGCAATTTCAATCCGTTCTGTGTCGTCTTTGCATTCACGCACAATCACGGCAACTTCAGTTGTTTTAAGATCAACAAGCGCTTTATAACGCATGTTACCACCGAGAATTGTATTGTTTTGATCAACTAACAATGGTTTGTACATGCCAAGCCGTGTGATTTGTTTTTTTAATCTATCAAATGCATCACGGTTGATTGATCGCGGATTCGACGCCCATTCAGTTAATTCACTCAGTTTTCTATATTCTATTTTGAGTTTGTTGCTCATGCGTGGCCTTTCAATTTGATTATGTTTTTATTCTACCACGACAAATAACCCTCAACTTTTTTATGCGTTAGCTGCGAGGGTACCTCATGATGCGCGCTCTACCTGCATAGATTTGATTCATGCGGTCTGAGTGCTTTATATTGGGTTCCTTATCCTATGATCAACATGATTTTGCAATATCTACATTTTTTCGTTTGATGATACTGGTATTGTTTAACAATCCAAATATGAGTGTGTTCCATAATTTAAGTATACCTATTTTTTAATGTACACATGATGCCATGCAGTGCAGAGATCGTACAACGGGCCGTACGACTAGCCAACATATCACTTGTGCTCAACTATTGAATGCATATCGCTGATAAAAATTACTCCTAGTATTTGGTGATGGTTCATTATTCTAGAATTTAATGATTTGCCTGATCACAATGATCTTCGGGTTTCCACATCGCCGCTAGTTGTGCCAAATATTTCGTTTTCGCTTTTATCAGCAAAATGCATTCAAGTTGTTAATTGATCAACGAATTGATCCAGGTTCTTTATAGCGCCCCTTTACCGGTGATCGGCTCCCAACGCTTAAATGAAAAAACACCCTGCAAATGTGGGTGTTTCATCGAGATTTAGCTATACGTCAGAATATAATAATTATATCGTGCCATGCAGAAAAATACAAGAGATACCCTCACTTGTGATTGAATTTTCATCAGGCAATTATAGTTCTGACGTATAACTGCCGTGCATTAATCATAAACGAATTGCATGGTTATTTCAATAACTAGATTGGCTGAGGTGCAACCACGCAAACCCTCAGCCGTCTTGATTATAGCATTGCATTATCTGTTGGGCATGAATGAATTTAATAAACATAAACGCTGTAAATAAAGTAGCGTTATTTTAAGCAAACAGCGTTGACATAACGGAACAGCTTTGATATTATATATGTATAACAAATCAACGAAAGCAACCACAAATGTTCAAGAATTACATCACAACACTACTAGAAGAAAAAGGAATCGATCTGCAAGAAACATTCATTGTAGATATGAATGATTCAGTTCACATTTACGAATATAACGAATTCATTGAAGATTTAGTTGAAGTTACTAAATCAGAACCACAAATGCGAAAACAAATAAAGCAAGTTTTAACAATCTTAGATTTCAATAATACTGATATCACAAATTACATCAATCATCTTGCAACTGGCATCGTCAAACAGTATCAGGCGGTTCTATAATGAGCCACTTGAAGCAAGATGTGCTGCACGTACGTGATGCAGTTAGCAAAACAATAACAGTTGCCGGATCAATGATTACAATTACAAGTGATCTGATCGGTGATGAATTGATCGTATCTAATGATCATGCAGCAGAAATTGAAAGCATGTTTGAATACGCATATAACCGAGCTGATGAATTTTCAGAATCAGAAAATGGCGTGATGCTATCAATTTCAGGCGGTCAGCACTTTACAAAGATTGGTGATCCAGTACAGAAAATATATGCAGAATTAGTTAAATAAAGCTGTTGACAAAACGGAACACCCTTGATAATATGTATATATACAAATCAACCACGAAAGAAGCAACCACATGACAAACACAATCAACTATCACACAATCGGCAGCAAATATGCTGAAACTAAAGATATGGACATTGCAGAAATTGCAAAGCTGGTCCGTAAAGAAATTAAAGAGTTTTATTCAGAAATGAAAGGCGTAAAAATAAGCGTACGCATCGAACGATATTCAATGGGCCAATCAATGGCAATCAGAATTTCAAATACCGGATTCGCACGACGCACAACAATGAATGATCAAATGCGTGATGAACTTAAAAAAATTGTTGATCAATACAACTACGATGATATCGATTCAATGACTGATTATTACAATGTTCGATTTCATGGCGATGTCAGGATCGAGGATTAATCATGAGCGATCTAATTTGCAAAATTGATGGAAAGATCATTGGTGCTCACGGTTACGCTGAAAGCCATCGTGAACGCCTTGAATCAGTCGGCATTTGCCCTGAGTGTGATCGATGGATTGAATTGTGGCAATCACGAAATAATGAAAATGTTGCACGCATAGGCGGTCAGCATTACATGTTCGGCGATCATTTGCGTGAATATGTTATCAATGCAAAAGACAGCCTGAAAGCTATTGTGGACGGCTGGGCGCCGAAAAAACGTGCATCGCTTGGAATGGGTGGCAATAAAGTTGTAATTCGTTTCAATGATGGACGTCATGTGATCACAAACGATTTATGGCATCAAGGTGCTATTCCTGAATCATTTAAAAACGTATTGCCTGACAATGCAGAAATGGTGCGACTATGACAGACAAACAATTCAAAGAAATGCAAAAATATGTGCCAACTGAATATTGTGCATACTACGGAATTGAATTTATGTTGATTGAATTCGAGTGTGAAGCGACTTTATTCAGCAATGATTTCGGCGGCACAAACAAAAACCCACGATTATTTGAAGCCAAAGGCGAATACAAGCATTACAGCAAGCACGATTTCACAGAAATGACATTTAATGTGTTTGCATCAGGTCATACATTTGGCGATGCAATACGTGCTTTTAATGAACGACTATATTCATATTTAGAAGTGCAAGATAAAAAATTGAGGTCAAAATCATGAGTAAACAAAAAGATGCAATTTATGAAGCATTAAAATCAACTGGATTAAACAATGATCAACTGGTTCAAGCAACCGATGATATATTCGCAATATTCAAACCGATTCACAAAGAATCAATTGACAAACGCAAAGCTAAAATGTTGCGACGTGCAGCAGATCACGTTGTTGAAACAGGCGTGAATCAGTTTAGAAAAGCAGATTTGAATTTGATTGATTTCGGTCAGTCTGCATATGGAAATTTTGGTGCATTACGTTATCACGGTGTCATTGCAAAAGTGATCGACAAAGAATCAGAAAAACCAATAAAAGGCGAATGGCTAATCACTCGTTATGGTTGGGAATTTTTGCGCGGCGCTCGCAATCTTGATAAATTCAAAATGATTCAAGACAATCATATTCGCCAAGATTTGCCGATGGGCTCTAAAATATCCATTGTCGATGTTTACAAAGGTGCAGAAGAATTGCACACCACATTTGAATATTTTGATGAACACGGCCAAATGGTTGCATTGCGACCAACATTGCCAACTGAAAATAATCAGCAGAGGTTAATCTAATGGGTGCATTTGAAGATTCAATACCTGAAAAACTTAAACAAGTTGAACAGCAAATTGAAAAACATACAAGAGATAAATGGAATATTGATTGGGGCCATGAATGCGATTGTGATTACTCTGTGATCGTGAACCGGCAAAAGATATGATTGAAGAAGCTGAAAAAGAATCAAATCGCATCGATCAGAAAATTCATGAAGGTAGAAATCTGATATCATCGTTGAAACGTCATGCAAAAACGCACGGCATAAAAATAACAGAAGAAGAAAAATCATGATCGATCACATACATCAAAGCAATTTAATAGAAGATATTGATGATCATGTCGCATGTGAAGATTCATTTAAGGCGTGGCTTTTTCTTGAAACGCTGCACGATATTGCAATTGCTGATTTGCTGAAACTTCATCACATGATCACACGAAAACAACTTGGTGCGGGCGAATCTGGTGCATATAGAACCGTTGATGTAACTGTAGGCGGTAGATTATGCCCCGAGCCGTTTTTAGCGCAACAAATGGCTTATAATTGGCTGCTTGATATGATCGATCACAAAGAAACATTGGACCCGAAAGAAATGCACGTGCGATTTGAAAAAATACACCCGTTTGTTGATGGCAACGGCAGAACTGGACGAATGCTGATGTGGTGGCATGAATTGCAATTAAAAAAGAGACCGACGTTAATTAAATTCAATGAAAGGCAAAAATATTATGAGTGGTTTAAGTAAAAATAATAAGGAGAAAAATATGCAATATAATATCAACAACAAAACAAAATTAAGCAGCGAATTCAGAGGTGTAATTATACTTTACACAATATTGGCATTGATTTTAGGTGGTCTATACATCACATATCGAATGTACATGTCTAATATGATATTTCCTGCTCAACGTGCAAGCGCACAAACTACCGATTGCCCTGCAGGTTCATATTCAATAGGAATTGAGAAGAATGGCGAGCACATATGCAAATTAGAACCAACTGGTTGCCCATTCGGCGATTCAATACCTCTTGATTCACCAAAATGTGTGCCACCTGCAGACATTGAATGCAATGCAGATTTTACAGTATGCAATCCGATTAACGAGACGAGTTCGGCTCAAAAAGACGGTTTAACGCCAGTCGATGCACATGAAGAACAGATTGAATCACCTGGATATGCACAACCAACTGCAAATGGTGGTTGCAAATAGGTTCGTGTACCGTCAGCTATGCACACGAAACTTTAAGCGAACCTAACGAAACAGCGTTGACATAACGAAACAGCTTTGATACAATATAATTACATTAAATTAACGAAAGGACGCACCAATGTCTGACGAAACAATAAAATTACCAATAAGAAAAGTTGAAAGAATTGATGGCTTATACGTAGTATGCCAGTTCACAAAAGATTGTGGTTGGATCGCAGATGGTCGAGGTTACGCACATAGCACAAGCGCTTATGCAAAACTCGGTCGATTGACACATAAAGACACTGCAAAACAACTTCAATAAATAATCGTGGCGTGCCAAATATGGTGCGCCACATTTTAAAAAGCAATCACGAAAGGTCATTTTAAATGAGCGAAATAGTACACAAACCAGCATCATTGCAAGCATTTATGCGAAGCGGTGAAGTGCAACGCAGAATCGATGAATTATTAAAAACACGCGCACCGCAATTCACAACATCATTGATGTCAGTTATTAATCAGAATGTGATGCTGCAAGATTGTGAACCTTGGTCAGTTTTGACCGCTGCAATCACTGCTGCATCATTAGATTTGCCGATTGAACCATCACTTGGCTATGCAGATATATTGCCGTATTGGGACAATTCACAAAAAGCAAAAGATGCTAATGGTGGGCGATCAATCCAAAAAGCACAATTTCAAATGCGTGCAAAAGGTTTGAAACAGCTTGCATTGAGATCAGGCCATTACGAATTAGTTAATGTGAGCGAAGTTAGAAAAGGCGAATACAAAGGAAAAGATCATTTAACTGGTGAGTACGATTTTAAGTGGCTCAAGTCTGATAAAATTCGTGCTAAAAAAGAAATCATTGGGTATGTAGGTTATTTGAAATTGATGAACGGATTTCACAAAGCGTTGTATATGACTGTTGAAGAACTTGAAGCACATGCTGCAAAATATTCAAAGCAATACAAAAATGGCGGTGGTCAATGGTCTGATAAGCACCCAAGCAAGCTCAGAACTGGATTTGATCACATGTCGCGCAAAACTGTTATGAAATTGCTATTGGCGGCTGATGGAATCACAAGCACTCAATTGCAAGTTGCAATTCGTGCTGATCAAGCTGCTGTTAATTCAGATGATACATACGATTATGTTGACAATGACGATGGCGACCAAACAAATTCAAAATCTGATGCATCTGATGGTGTTGATGAGCCGGCGAAAGATGAGGCGTAATCATGAAAATTAATATTGAAGTTAAAACGCTTGATGATTCAGCAATGTTTTTGAATGAAGAATTTGGCAAAGGTGAATTTGGTGGTGAAAAATTTGATGCAATCACTGCAATACCATCAAAATCACTGATAATTAAATACAGAGGCAAAAGATACATGGTTGAAATGTCTGATGTAATGCGTGCTGTTCTTGAAAAAGCTAATAATGAAAGTACAAAAAAATAAAATGGAAAACTACGAATTCAATCAACACAACTTATGGCTATACATACACGGTGATCCAACAGAAGATATGACATTGAGCGGCATCGAATACAACTTTGTAAAAGGCGATGAAAATGATCGCCAAGCAAAGTATAGATATAATCAATTTTTGATATTTGTGCCGATGTCATGGCTTGAAGATTTTGTGAAATTTTTACCAAAATCAACATTTGACGATGGTGCATTGCAAGCTCATTTAAATGGATCAAGCATTGTAGTTGACATTGTTGATCTTTGCGAATGGTCAGATATTGACTACAAAATGCTACTAACTGAAAAAGAACGTGAAAAATATGGATTTGACGAATCATGAAGTTGCAAAACACAAAATTCAATCTTGCCTACAACGAGCCAGTTCAAGACATGGACGGCGGATCAATTTGTATTAGTGCAGAGTTATATAGTGCGACAAAAGCGGCTGAATTGATTTCTTTGCACATAGGGCAAACCATAAGTGGTTTGGAACTAAGCAGAGAATTTGCACATTTTCACGGCGAATTTTATGAAGATGAATTTATAAACACATGGTGGCGCAGTTTCAGTAATGATGGCGGTGATACACCAATGACTGATCAATATGCAAATAAAAAAGGATCAAAACCACTTTGGGTTTATCGTTGACAAAACGGAACACGTTTGATAATATTAAAACAACAAATTAAGCAAAGGAAACCACGCAATGCCTAAACAAACATTAATTGATTATTGGTCATATTCTAGTATGGTCTCATTTCTAAGCAATCCATTTGCATTTAGAAAAAAGTACATCATGAAAGTTTACGATGATCAGACGTCGCCATCTGCATTAGCAGGTCAAGCCGCGCACAAAGCACTTGAAGCGTTTTACAATGGCAAATCGCCAGATGAAGCGAAAGAACTCGGGCTTGATCACATAAACAATACGCCATCTAGTCAGGTTGATTGGGGCAAAACTGGATCAGTTGAAGAAGTCATTAAAAAATTCAATTTTGGATTCAATTCGTATCTTGAAGAAGTCAAACCATTTGAAAAAATACTTGGTGTTGAATTAAAGATTGTTGCACCGATTGAAACACTTGATGGCGAAAAATTATCATTGCCGGCTAAATCATACAGCGATTTAATTGTAAAAAATGAGCTTGGCGAAATTGAAGTCATTGATCACAAATTCGTTAGCAGATATACAGATGGCGAAGTTGATGATTTTGCAAAATTCATTCAAGCAATGTTTTTGTATTACACAGTTAAATTTAAGTTCGGCCAAGCACCTGCACGCATCATTTATAACGAATGTAAAGTTACAAAAAACCGTGATGGATCGCCACAACTGCAACCGTATTCAATGGAATTCGACAAATCAAGCGATCATGCAACATTCTACAAACTGTATAACGCTGCAACAAACAACCTGAATTTACCAGAATTTCTATTTTTGCCGAATCCGCATGACATGTTTAATGGCCAAATATCATTTGAAGCGTTTAGACAGGGCGTGTCAGGCATCGATGCACCAACTGAAGTGCAGCACAAAACAGAACAGATTGCATATGCAGAAAAGAATTACGTTGCATCTGCACATGATTCAAATGACAACGCATATGGACCTGAGGGCAAAATCAAAGCTAAATTGGCTGAATTCGGTGTGCAAATCAAATCAGAAGATACACATGTTGGACCATCAATCACGCAATACACGTTTAAACCGTCTAAGGGCCAACGTATGTCGAAAATAGCGTCATTGGCTGATGATGTTGCATTAGCACTTGAATCAAAAAGTATACGCATCGATGCGCCAATCTACGGCACATCATTAGTTGGTGTTGAAGTGCCGAATGAAGTTCGCACAACAATTAATTTAAGTGATATTCATTACAAAACTGGCACGATGGAAATTCCTATTGGAATGGACGTTTACGGCACTGTTCACTATAAAGATTTGTCTGAAATGCCACACCTGTTAATTGCCGGTGCAACTGGATCAGGAAAATCAGTGATGTTGAACGTAATATTGAAAGCATTGTCTGCACAAAATACAGCTAAAGAATTAGAATTAGTGTTGATCGATCCAAAGCAAGTTGAATTGGCATCATTTGAAGATTTGCCACACTTAATGAAACCAATCATCACAAAAATTGATGTTGCATGTAATGTGCTTGATGAAATGGTTGAAGAAATGGAAAAACGATATACACAATTGCGCCGCAGAAATTGCCGAACTATTGATGAATACAATGCAAAGCGTGGTGATCCAATGTCTAAAATTGTGATTGTTGTTGATGAGTTCGCTGATTTGATGATGTCTGATATATCGCCAAGTGCTGCAAGCATGGACGTGAAAGCATTTAATTATAATCTGATGAATCATATCAGAATGGGCAACGGCAAATTGACTCAAAAAGCGACTAAAAATGCATTGAAACAAACGATTGAAGAAACATCACCGCCAAGTGCAGAAAATTCAATTGTTCGCATTGCTCAAAAAGCTCGTGCAGTTGGAATGCACTTGATCATTGCAACGCAGCGCCCAAGTGCTGATGTTGTAACTGGATTGATCAAAGCCAATGTGCCCACAAAGATTGCATTCATGGCAACGAGTGGTGTGAACAGCAAAATAATTCTTGATGAAACTGGTGCTGAAAAACTGACTGGAAAAGGCGACATGTTGTATCTTGATCCATCTGCAAGCAGCTTAAAACGATTGCAGGGCTTGTATGCCTGACGTTAACGAAATACGCGAGCTACAGAACACGATCATTGAACAGAGGCGTGTGCGTGATGGATCAATCATTGTACTGGTCTTGCATTTGACAGTGATTGCCATTGCGTATAATAATCAATGGAGTTTCGTTGCAATATTATTTGCAGCATTCGCAATCGTCCAAGCATACACACTTTATGATGCAGTATGGACGATTGCAGAAACTAGGAATCAATTAAAAGAAGCGAGAAAACATGACTGAATTAACACCTGCTGAAAAACGTCAACAGACTATGATCAAGAAATATGGAGCCGATTGGCGTGAAAAAATCGGTAAAAAAGCCGCCAAAACATACAAAGAACGGTTTACTGTTGATCAGCGCAAAGCGATTGCCAGCAATGCCGGTAAAAAAGGCGGTCCACTATCGCCAACCAAATTCAAGCCAGGCGATGAACGTGCTGTACGCTATGGCAAACTGAGCAAAAAGCACGCTGAATCTGTTTCGGAATCAACCGAATAATTAATTAAACACGGGGGTACTATGTTTATTACATCAAATAAATTTAACAAAGAAACTGCAAAGTTACGCAGTGAAATTGGCGAATTACGGCTTATATTAAAAGCTGCAATTGGCGAAAAACAATATATAAAAGCTACAAAAAATGTAGATGCAACAATTGATGGCGGTGGGTTATCAGGCATGAATTTGGAATATGAAGAACTTTCAAATCCATTGCTTGATGAAAATAAACTACCACCACGATCTGAATACAACGATAGATTAGATGTCGCAATCAAACTGTTCATGGAAAATCACCCTGTTTCAGAGGTTGCAACAAAACTTTCAGTTGCTCGCAAAACTGCACGCAGATATTTGCGGATTGCGATAGAAAAGCGAAAAGTAAAAAAAGGAGATTACGACAAGTTAAACAAATAAAAATCATGTGAGGTGATGTGATCGGTGGCATTCGCCATCGACCATCACAACATAGTATAAACTGAGGGTATATGAAAATAACAAAAAAAAGTTCATGGAAAGACAGCAAACCTTGCAAATTATGTGGCACGCCAGGTCATACAAAAACATTTTGTTTCATGAACAAAAAAACACCGATTAAACAATCAACTAAGCCATTGAAACGTACGCCAATTAAAGCGCGTGGTAAAAAAGCATCTAAATGGTCAATTGCTCGCAAGCATTATCTAAAACATAATCCAGCCGACAAAGATGGCAATCGAATATGTGGCATTTGCAAAAAGCCAGTGCATGAATCAGAAATAACGATTGATCACATTTTGCCACGCACACGCAGACCAGATTTGATTTTTACACAATCCAACTTGCAACCGGCACACGCAAAATGCAACGAATCCAAAGCATCCACTGTTGATGATGAATTTGATTCATATGGCAAAGTGCAGCGTCGCAGACAAACAGAAGCATGGTTATTCGTCATGAACACGCCTGATCTCAATGATCGCCGTGAAAACGTCTCAGGATTGATTGCAAATGCAACTGATGAAACGATATTGCGTGATCTGCACACTGAATTAGAATTTATTGATAAACTGTTGAAAGAACGTTTGCAGTAACGGAACACATTTGATATATTAAATATAGGAGAAAACCACGCATGACTAAAATCACAGAGTTCACAGACGATCAACTAATCACAGAATTAGAAAATCGTGGACGTGTTAATAAATATCATGAAGCAGAAATTAGATTGGCAGATTTCAGCATGAAGCACACGATGCGTTGCCAGCCGAATTTGTTTGAATGCAACATACACCAATGGTTGCAAGATGAATTTTTAGGCAACAATGGTTTTGCACCTGTTGAAGATGGTCATTATTCAGTTAGAGAAATCAAAGGCGAATTTAAACTAAAGAAATTAAAAAGGTAAATCATGGATCAAGATACAATCGAATCAATGACAGTTGAGCAACTAGAACAGAATGCGATGGCCTACAAGCGATCACGCAACGAGAAATTGAATGAAGCTCAAGAAGCACAATCAGAAGCCAGTGCAATATCTGTGAAAATAGATGCAATTATGTCAGAAATTGGCAAGCGTAATTATTCAGACATGATCGGTAAATTTGAACTTCGCCGTGAACATGTAAAATTATTGCAAAAAGGCAGCATTGAAGCTGTTAGCGAAATGACCGATCTTGAAATCGCATCAGTTATTGATTGGAACTATGATGATAATGGCTTGTCGCAAGCACAGGAACGCAACATTGCACGTTTGATTAGTGAACTACCATATGCACAAGATTTCATAAATCGAACGGCTGATGGGCTCGTAGACATGAATAAATCAATTGATGGTGGTCAATCTGATGAATCTAACGATTAAAAGTGCCAATGAACTGCTTGGATTGCCGCGACAAAATAAAATGACAATGTACGTTTTTGCATTTGATGTCGATGGCACATTGATCACAAATGATGATCCGAAGCGTCAAAATGGTGTTGTATCAAGCAATGAAACAGAACATGTAGACATCGTTTATCTGCTTAAAATACTAAGCAAATGTTTCAAGAATATTACGATCGTTGTTTGGTCTGGCGGTGGTGAACAATATGCACGCACGATCGGTTGCCGGCTCGGCATTGATCAATACGTTGATAAATTCATGTCTAAGATTGATTACAAGCTATTGTGCGACAAATACAACGTGATTGCGATTGACGATATTCAAGATACTGCACTTGGCAACGTAGCGAATTTGATCGTGAAGATGAAATGAAAATGCACAAGCGTCAACATGGCAACATTAGACGAATGAACGGCACTTATAGAACCATGTGCAACCTGTACACATATTCAGGAGTGCCGACAACTGAATTGACATCAGAAACAACATGTTTGAACTGTTTAAAAAGAATTGAAGGCAAATAAAATGACAATTTCAGTAGATACAAGCATAGTCAGTTACGCATTAGAAGTTGCACTAAAATCAGGCGATTCAGAAAAGATCAATTACATTTGCAACCGTATCGGCGAATCAGTGCCAATGATGCAGCGTGTTTTGTGCCAAACTTTAATAGATGATCTTGATGATTATTTTGAAAATCATGAACCGACATATTTGAAATTGTCGCCACTTCGCAGACTTGAAGAAATATTAAAAATTCAACGCAAGGAATTTAAATCATGAGCGACGAATGGCAAAAAGCAATTGATGCATTGACTGATTTAACATCATTCATTAATTATTGCATTGAAACCAATGAATCTGAATGGGCTGTTGATGTGGTTCGAACAAAAGGCAATAAGCAAAACTGTTTATTTGGTCATTTGGTTAACTGGCATCATGGGAACAACTATCAAGGCAAATGCACTGAAATTTGGGATTCATTTGAAGAAATGTGGTCAAGCACGTTTTATGTTTACGATGTTAATGATGGAAAGAATGAAAAATATCAACAGGCAACACCAAAAGAACGCTGCATCGCTTATTTAAAAGATTTGTGGCTTGGACTTGAAATGCCAATTTGGAAATATTACGAGATTCAAACAGAACGAGCTCGTGCAGAAATGGCGGCTGAAAAATGAATGATCATCAATCAATTATTTCAGATGATAAAATTAGAACCGGTGAACTTACTCATAAAGCATGGACTCATTTTGGCCAAGGTTATATCAAATTAACGCAGGTTCGCGCTGCAACTGGTTGGCATGATCCCAATACAGCTGATTTAATGGTTCTTGGTGATTGGCCATCAACAGGTGGCGGATTATCTGGCATTGAAGTAAAAATATCACGAGCTGATTGGTTGAATGAAATAAAAAATCCGCGAAAAAATGACGGTGTTAAAAGATTTTGCAGATATTGGTGGCTAGTAATATCTGATGCATCAATGGTCAAAGACGATGAATTACCTGATGATTGGGGCATGATGGTTTGGAATGGACCAGGTAAAAAACTGAAAGTTATTAAGCAAGCACCTGAAATGACGCCTGAACCAATGGATCCATTGTTTGTTGCAAGTTTGTTGCGGCACAATGAAAAAGAACAGATACCGATTGATATTCACAATGACAAATTAAAAGATGCAAAATTTGAAGCTCATGATCTCGCAAAAAAGAAATCCGATGATTTATATAAGTTCGCATCGGCTTTAAGTGCGAATTTTGGGGTTCAAATCAAACAAGTTAAAGAATCAAATTACAACAAGCCAAAAGCACCAAGAGAATACGTGAAATGGATTGCAGAAATGAAAAACACTTGGATTGGATCAATGGACGTTGAAACTCTCATACGTCGTTTTGAACTAGTGAATCAATATGAATCAATGATCAGCCATGTAAAATATGCGAATGATAAACTACCGAATATATTGCGTGAAATGCCGAAAGAAGATAGTTCTGCTAAGATTTGGCTCGAATGGGCTCAAAAAGATGTTAATAAAATTTTGAAAGGTGATATAAATGCCGAAAATTAGAATATGCAAAATATGCAGATCAGCACACCCGAAAGAAGTGAGTTGCAACGATGCTTGATTACAAATTCATTGACAAAAAATATAGCATAATGAGCTATTGGAAACAACGTGAACCGAGTTTTTTCAAGCGACTATTTAAAACAATCAATATGAATGATTATCATTTGTGGGCATTGATCATGATGCGTGAAGATTTTGGCGACAAGTTTGAAACACATATTGAACCGGCAATACAAGCTGAATTGGACGCCAGAACATGAATTTGCCAATGTCATTGCGTACTGCAGGTTGTGAAATGAACTATCAGCACGCAAAAGACGAAGGATTAACACAACCACTAGAACTAACTGATGCATTGAAAATATTTAAGCATTGGCGAATTATTGAAAACGATTTTTGTTATTGCGTTGGTTATGAGCGATCACACATGTTGATCATAAAGCGTGGCGGTTGTGCAGACTATTTCGATTTAAATGCTGATGAAAAAGCTGAATTTGATCAATTGAAACGTGATCACATATATGACAATTACGACCAGATAATTGAAAATTGCCCACATAGACGATCTGTGCCACGCATTTTTCACTATCATTTAATTAATTTTTACAAAACAAGAGGAGAAATGAAATTATGAGCGAATTTATTGACGTTGAATGGTACGATGCCGGCACATCAGGATTGCCAGGCCAAAACATTGGCATCGTGCTTGTTTACAATGAGCATCAAGGGTTCAAATGCTACATGGGCATCGGTAACGGTGTCTCTGAAAGCGACGACATGGAAAATATACACAAGCTAGGCACAAAGATTGATCACAAGTTAGCAAGCACGGTCTGGGGTAGTCGTATGGCCGCTGAATGGATCACACGGCATTTAGCTGATCTTGATAATTCAAAATATTTGTATGATGGGAAACAATATGCGCGTAATCGCAGCAGCAATTAAATTCAATGGCGTTGTGTTCACTGGTGATCGTCATGGCCACATAATCAAATACATGGTACAAATTGGCGTGCTCAAAGACATGAAACGCGATAAAATATTAGACAAACATCAAGGATTCATTGATGAAAAAGGCGAATTCTGGGACCGTGATGAAAGTCGCAGAATCGCAATCGTTGCACAGCAAGTTTGGCACGATCATGGTGTGTTATATTCAGAAGATTTATGGTAAATAACGAAAGGCAACCACATGCGTAAGTATCAAAAAAGAGAAGTCGAAAAATTGCGTAATTTGTATCAATCGAATCATCCATTAAAGTGGGTTTATTCAGCTAATTTGCTTGGCATATCAAGACCAATGACTGATCGTGAACGCAGAATATTCTTTAAACGATTCAAAGATATATGGAAAAATGTTGCATCAGGTGTTGGAAAAATGTTTAATTCTTTTGCTAAAATTATGGCAAATGTAGCTGGATCAATCGCACAAATTGCAACTGCATATAAATTTGATCCTGATAAATTTCAGTCATTGCCTCTTGCAAACCGTGCATTGCTGCAAAACATGAGTGTTGGAATTGATACGGCAAAACTCGGTGCAGATCAATCATTGTTAGCGATTCATGGAAAAACAGCTGATACGATCATCATTGATGATTTTATGGAAACAGAATGAAACGCGAAGCATTTATATTGCTGATTGATTCGATCCAAGTGCAAATGCAAATCGATGATAAAACTGGTGATTCAATTCATTCAATTGGTGATGGCGAAATTAACAACAACAGCTTTGTATTCACAACTAAACTCAATCAATGGGCGCTAGAAGCATTGAAACTTGAATTTAACGACAAATTCAACAATATTTCATGGTTTGTGTATGAAACTGATTTTGGAAAAAAGTGCAAAGAACTGCATATTGTTGAAAATAATGGCAAAAAGTTGGAATTAAAAGACTCTGGCGATCTTTATGATTGGTTAATTAAGTGCCAATAATCACGCATCATGATGGCAAAACAACTCGTGTGCCGTATGAAAAAGCCGTCAGCATTAAGCAATTTTTAGATGATCCAATGAAACTTGCTGAAATTGAAAATGTTGAAGAACGTGAGAAAAAACGCAAATATATGCAATCGATCCAAGATATTTCATTTGCAGATATAAGCAAACCGATCAGAAAAACATATAAACCAAAGTTGAATAATCAAGATGTGCAGCGTGTTATCAATGACAAATCATTGCGCGGCAAAGATAAATTCTATGCAATTGGGCGTGCAATGGGCATCTACAGCGATGAAAAGGCTATTGACAAAACGGAACAGCTTTGATAGTATGTAATCACGCTAAGCAAAACAAATAGCGAAATAAAAATAAATCAAAGGAGCCTAAAATGGCAAAAACCACGCAAAAAACTGGCAATAAGTCGGTTAAAAAAATAAACAATATCAAAGAATCGCAAGCATTAAAATGGATTAACCTTGCATTCAATACTTCATTCACAGTTGGCAAAATTGTCGGTTGTGGCGGTTCATCAACATACTTAATCGCAACAGGGTTGCAACAGATGAATGTTGTCATGCTCGCATTAGGTGCTGTTCTCGGTGCATATGGTATTGTAGTTCTTGTATCAACTTCATACGCTGCAACAAATGCAAACGTATAATTGATCGAAAGGATTTTAACAAATGAAACGATTAGCAATCATAGTTGCTTCAATGATCATATTCTCATTGTCATATGCAACGCTAGACACGCAATTTAATCTAAACAAAAAATTCGCACAAACGCCGCAACCTGAATTAATGACTGAAACGGTATCTGAACCAGTAATTGAAAAAACAATCGAACAACCAAAGCCAAAACAATGGCCTGAATTAAGCATCTCTGAAAAAATAAAGCAGAATCCAAATAAATGTGATCTCACTAAACAGCAAATTTGGGCTTCTGACGGCTCTTGTCATGATTTACCTACACAAACATCACCTGCAACTAAAAACGTCGCACAGGCATCGTCTGGTGGCTCAGGATCGGGCAGTTGTGCTGCTGAAATAGCAAAATACAATTGGCCACAAAATATTGCTAATGCAGTTATGCTTGCAGAATCAAGCGGAAATGCCGGCATAGTAAATGATAATCCTGCAACTGGCGATTATTCAATCGGTTGTTTTCAGGTCAATATCAAAGGATCAAACGCACGAACGCGTCCATCAGAGGCACAACTGAAAAACGCTGCAATCAATGTTGAATGGTCATACAATCATTATGTTGCATTGGGCAGAACATTTGGCACATCTGGCGGTTGGGGTGCATATACTGCAGGTCATTATTTGAAATATCTTTAAATTTCATATGGTGATTTGTCAGGAAATGATGCGCGTATAAATTCGCCAATAGGTTCATATTTAAACGATGGATCATTAGTCGATAAATATGTTTCGTCAAACTCTGATCGATCAGTAACAATTTTAATGTCTTTTGAGAATGTGCCGCCAACTTCATAAATATTGCCGTAAACAGTACGCATTAAAATAATCTGATCATTGTCTATTTGTTTTTGAAACATCTCATTTAATTGAATTCGCTTGTGCTTATTCAATATCATCGGAGTGTGCAGCAGATAGCCAACAGGGTGTTCAATGCCAAATTTATTGACCAAATATGAGTGAGTTGCACGCATTGCGACTTCATAATGAATGTTCAAACCGATTGCAGATCGCACATCAATGCATGTTTTTAGATCACCATCATGAAAATACTCTACTGATTCAACTGGCTTCATGATGAAAAAATCGTCATTCATTGAAATAAATTCATCGCTTAAACTTTTGTAATTGCACGCTTTCATTAAATTACGCTCGGCATTCTGCATGTTTGTTTCAAGTGGTAATCGTTTAACAGGCAAATGAATGCAGCCTTTCAGCCAATCAGGTTTTGCACCGGCAATTATCACGTTTCTATGTGGTGCATTTTTCAGTGATCGCAGCGAATAACGCAATTCTTCATATTGTGATTTGTCTTTCAAAATATATACAACATCTGGTGCATGGTTCATATTTTTATTATAACAAACAAAAAACCCGCATATCTGCGGGGTTCAAGTGGCTAGCTGTTATTCATGTATCGCTAGGAATGCATGTGTCAAAATTTTACGCTTTGTTTTTGTTTCAATCTTTTTGTTTTTATCTTGATTGATATATACATATTATCACATCATTGTGTATTTGTCAATAGTATTATTCATTATAACTGATTAAACCATCACGCAAATATGGCAATTGCAGCGTAATTGCTTCAATAGTGATCAATCCTGATTGAATTTCAATGTCATGAGCTCGTGGGTGCCGTATGGCTTGATCAATGGCGAATCTGACGTTATCAACGGCCTGTAATGGGTTCGTATGTCTTTTGTATAAATGATTCGCTGCACGAGCTATATAAATATCTAATGGCGGCACACCTGGCAAATCTTTATGAAGTGCGTTGTGAACATCAAGATCGAGCAATGCGATCATTCCAACTGATCGTCTTAATTTTGCATTGTCTTTGTTGGCATTCCAATAGTCTTTGTAGTGAAGTATGTGATGCAGATTTTCAGATTTATTGCTCATTGCTCTGTGAACATGTTGGGCAAATCTTTTCCCACGTTTCAACTAACGTATACCCTGCCCAAACCCACAAACCAACATACATCATAATCGCACCAATGATGATGCCGATTATGAAGTTTCGCATATTAAAATTGCTCTTTGTTATTTACTTTTGGTGCAGGTGCAGTTATTTGTTGAATTGCCTTTTTAACGAGCTCATATGTCTGTGTAGATACGAATAATGTTGCTACTGCAAACACTACATAGCCAACAACTGATGTCAGCAATACTGATCCAAGCAAGAATATTGATGCAGCAGAAACGACTAATGATAGAACAACAGCTAATGGTACAGGATATTTTTTACCAATCGCGGCAAATACTTTCCATTTAAGAAGTTGTGTCAATGCAGTTGTGATGAAACCGCTTGCAACTGCAGCACTCGCGACTGTAAAAACTTGTTGAACAACGTCTGCTATTTGTGTTGATTGTATTGGGTCCATGATTTCTCCTAAACGGTTATTTTAAAGAATGCTAATATAGCTTTTAATGCTTTGACGATCCAATTAATATTATCGTCTGTTGATGGATTGCCTGGTGTATCTTCTGGCACTGATTTTGGATCAACTGACAAATCATCTGAATCAATGCCATTTGCAAACATGGCGTATTCGCCACCTTTGGTTTTTGTGAATGCGAATTTAGTCAATCGGTATGTGTTTTCAAAAATATCTACTTGAGCAACAATGTCTTTCACAATATCACCTGCTTGAAACCAAACCTCTTTATTGGTTTTTGGATCCAAATACGGGTGGCCATTCTCAAGATCGATCAGCGGCGTTGACCTAAGCACATACATTGGCCGTGATGGTTCTTCTTGCATGTCATACACCCAATCAGGCATTTCACGCACTGGCGGCTTATCTGGGACGACTGGCGGTGTTTTTTCAGCTAATGAACTTGATACAAAGCCATGTTCAATATTTTTGCTGATTGAATATGCTGTGCGATAGAATTTTTTGCCGTTGCTGTAATGTCGCAACTCAGCGATTGATTCAATAACTTCGCCTGATGTGAAATCAATTTTACCTGGTTGCTTTGATCGTTCGCCGCTTGGAATTTTCACCAATTGCGTATTGCCAAGCACTGAGAATTCTTTGCCGGTTATTTTATCAACTTTGACAAGCGTAATCGGTGGCGGTGGTGCAACATATTTTGTTGTATCAACTTCGCCTTTAAGCAAACCTGATGCAGCGCCAGAATCAACACTTGATTTTGTAATGTAATAAGTTTTTCCATCAATTGTTGTAGTTGCACCAATATCAAATCTTTGATTGATTCCCCATCGTCTTGTGTCATGATTATTGCCAAGATCAGCAATGTTATAAATTCGCACTCCATCTTTTTGTGCATAGACATATGGCGGTGCATTTTTGGTTGTGAAATTTTTTTGCCATTGAGCTTGTGCAGGTGGCGGTGTTGGCTTGTTGTATTTCGCAATTATTGCAGTTGCTTTATTCCAAATGCGTTGTGCAGGTAGATCACCAAAACAAACAGTGCCAGGATTGATTTCTCGGTGTGCTTTAAAGTGTGTTACAAATCCCTGATCACGCAACCACGCAATCAATGCAGCAGCATTGTTTTGCATTCCCTCTGTGTATGGACCGTATTTGCCGCCAATATATTGCCAACCACCCTCATGCTCAATTGTGATTGTTCGAAGATTAGAAGCCCAAACACCATCAGTCCATGCAGTATCATCTATGCTAACCATTTGAGTGATATCACGATCACCAACAACAAAATGTGCTGATCCATTTCTGCTTGGATTTTGAAACACTGCAATCGCTGAATCTTCTGATCCAACAATGTGATGCTTCGTCAATTGACCGTTACGACGTCCATTCGGCCTACCTTTTGTAAAGTTGGTCGGGTGTGCGCCTTTCCAGACTATTCGTGGTTTTGGTACTTTGCCCATGTGATTTATATCTTTCGATTAATATTCCTACTACAAGTTTATCATAATGTCAGGAATAGCGAAGTTCACAGTTTTTTGTACATCTATTTGTTCTATTTGTTCAACGAATGTTTGGCTGAATCTAATTGTGCAATTGCCTTTCATTGATCCGCCAATTGATAATATAGGTGATAAAACACGATCACGCTTTCCGATTGGTGATCCAGTTAACGGTATTGGTTCAGCATCAACTTGATGAAATCCTGAAATTGAGCATGTCATTGTTCGTATCAATGACGATGGTGCAGCAGTGAATCTTTCAAATGTAAAATAACCCTGCACAACATCATCAGTTTTGTATGATTCTTTTTCAGCAACAGATTCAGTCATTATGACTGGCTGATATGCATTTATTCTTTGTTGAATAGCTATATCATTTTGCCGGTTACGCTCTGTATTTACTATGACGAAAATCACACCAAGTCCAATGAATACGGCAATCAGCATCAATATTTTATTTTCTAAGGTTAGTTTTTTAATCATTCTTTACTACCTTCAAATGCGACTATAAGAAAAATCCATGCGTAATAAAATGCCAATGCAGCAAAAGTGAAAATCAATGTTATTTCTCGATCACGAATTTGATCAGCAACTATTGCAATCACACCGACTGCAAGCGTTGCAATCAAAGAGTTATAAAACAAACCTATTAGCGGTGTGCCAACCATGTAATTTTGTTTGACACGCGAATAAATGATTGTGCCGTAATACAAAAACGCACCGAAGAAAATGGCAACTGACGTCCAAAGTAAAATTATTTCTTTCAGATTTATATCAACAGGTATTATCAAAAACAAAACGTAAACTGCTGTTAAGTAGCCAATTCGTTTTGTAACTTTGTTGAAGATTAGTTCTCTTAAAAACTTTTTAACCACGCTTGATTCCTTTGTTGGGATTGATGTTGAATCCATCATTTTGTAATATTTCAGACGTGATTCTGCTGATTTCTTTTGAATTTTTTTCAATTTTCTGATCAGCGTTCTTGTAATTAGTGGTATGTTTTTTGTCAAACATTTTAACCATAGTTACTACTATAAGTATACCAGTGATTAGTGTAATTATAAACGGCATCATTTTGAACGCTCCCGATAATCTTCACGCACTTTTTCAAGTACATCTTTTACGTTATCTAATGTTGAATATAATTTTTCGCCAGTTTTGTCTTTGTCGTCTATACGATCATTCTGAGCCTTTAAAAGCAATCTAAGCAAATAACCACATGCAAACACTAAAACAATGATCAATGCACCCAAAACGCCAGATTCAGCCAATTTTTGCACTGATGATTCAGGGCTGACAGATTGTGCAAACAATATTGGGTTCATAGACTATAGCATACTAGATTTGATGCATTTTGTCTGTAATTGATCGTACAATTTATTATAAATATGAACTTACTGCTTCAATAATTGAATTTTGTCTTAGATCTATTTCTGTCATTGTTGATCCTTTGCCGATAACTCTAAAAGATTTATCAGAAGTTAAATCAACATTTTCTTCAAAAGTGTAAAAATAATGATCTGCAGCACCGCCGCCAGATGTCATTCTTACTCTTGCTTCTGCACTGTCAATTGATGCCGTTGTGGAGCTATCAGATAATGCTAGATTGCCATCTGCTGTTGTTCCAGACCATTTCCACTCAATAGTAAAAGCTGCTTTAACTTTCCATGAGCCTTTTCCTAAAGTCAACAATGAAGAACTTAAAGATTGATAGTTTGACAATCCACTGGTTTTATCTTCACCGCCTGGATAGATTTTTCTTATTCTCCAATTTAGTGGACTAATTTTAAATCCAAATGGCACTTTTAATGAGCTGTAGTAAATGCTTGAGATAGCTTGATTTACAAGCGTTGCGCCTGATTCAAAAAACAAGGTTAGTGTTGTAGCAGATACAGCATGAATTAATGCATGTTTGATACCGCCTGTAACCTGAGTTATTTCAATACGCATTCCAGGCGTGTATTTCAATGTTGCATCACTTGGCACCGTTATCACGCCAATGCGTGTTGCAGCAGTCCATGAGCTGAATGACCATGACTCGCCTGATGCAGTCCAGCCCATTTTTGGCAAACCAAGAAGTTCGCCAACTTTTATGCGTTTCGTTTCACTTGCAGAAAAATCATCAATTATTAGATCATCATCAGCAGCAACTTCAGCTGCAAACATTTCATCTAAATCGGGTATTGGTCGAGCCATATCTGTTTATACTCCTTGAGTCCATATATTCATATTATTAGTTTATCACAATTATGCCGGTGCGCTCGGATTGTTCTCAATTTCAATTCTAGTCAAGTTGCGTTTGATATCTTCAATGCGTTTGCTTGTTTTTGGTGGCTGTGTTCCAAGCTGAATAACGAATCGATCATGACGAACTGCAACGCTCATCATTTGCACGACTATTGAATCAATAATATTTTGGAATCCAACGAATCCAGCAATTTGACCAGGTTCGGCAAATTTAGGGTGTTCTGATCGCAAAACTTCTAATGTGCCAATCCATATTGGTTGACTTCTGCGATTCGCTTCTGATTCCATCAATATTTGTGCAGTGTCATCATCTGTAACACGCACATCAGATAATTTGGCCAATCCTTTTCGCCATTGTGATTGACTTGTAACGTCAATATAACGTTTAAGCAATGCAGGATCACCACCGCCAGTAAAGTAAACTTCATTTAATATATTTTCAATGTTTTTATTTATTTTCAGAGAAATGATGTCTTTTCTGAGTGTGAACCAATGATCAACTTCTTCTGATCGTGGCTTTAGATTGTAAATTAATTGACCTGGATCAACATAGTAATACCAGTCAGATGGTGCTAGTTTCAAAACATAATCGCCTGCTTCTTTGAGCGTGTTCACGTTGAATGGTGCGCTAACAATCGTTTCAGTGTCAATGATGCTGCCATTTGCATATGTGATTATTCCGCCGTTCAAAACATTAAAATCAAGAATTTTCTTTTGAATGTCTGACGGTGCAATTGATAATTCATTCACACGAGTTTCGCCACCTTCTTCCCATAATTGAAATGCAACATCTGTACCGGCTGATTTCCATGATGAATCGTAATAATACCCAAGATGATTTGCTATATCATTGCCACCATAAATTGCTGCAGGGTGTGATTGTGAACCTGTTTGTTTGATGAATTCTGATGTCAAAACAGCATTGTAATCGGTTGCATTAGTCAATGACAATGCTTGTGCAAATGCATATGATAAATCTATGATTCCACTTGCATTTATTGTTGCTGTTGCTGATCCAATAAATGTACCAGAACCAATTGTTGCACCGCTACGAATTGTAATCGTGATGATATTGTCGCGCCAACCAGATGTTTTGATTGTCATTCTTTTTAGTTTGAATGTTGATGGTGCTCTAAATGTGAATCCTGCGTATTCTGAATCGCCAGGGTATTTGAAAAAGCCACCAAATTGAATGAATGTGTATGGCTCCTTTAATGTGATGTTATCAAGTTCTAACATATCTTCTGTTTTGTATATCTCATTGTTCAATTCATCGCTCAAATGCAGCAGTTTAACAGCCGTTGTGCTGATGTTTGAATCATAAACGAATCCATAATCACTAACATAGCCGTGATAGTACATGCGACCTCGTGGGTAGCCATCAGGCACTTCTATCGCTTCGCCTTGAGACGTCAACAAATCTTCTCCGTTTCTGAGTGTCAGTGTTTTCCAACCGCCATAAAATTCTTTGACTTTGATCGTGTGATCAACTTCTAAATCTGTACCGGCACCAATATCATATGATGTTTCATCGCCTGCCAAAATTGTTTCATTATTCTGAGTAGTAACTAAAACTTCGCCGCCATAACCAGTCAATTCAATTTCTTCGTATTCAGGTTCAACACTATCTAAATTTCTTGCAAGATCAACTGTTAATTGACCAGGCAATTGATTTACTGCATTCAAAATGCTCGGCACACTGATCACATCACGCCATTGACCGCGAATCTGATTTTTTTCATAAGACAAATATTGATAATGTTTTGCTTGGCTAATTTCAGGCTGTTCAACTTCATTGAATTGAATATAGCCTCTGCTTTTTGATTTGCCGTTTAAAACTGGATCGTATGAATAATGCACGCGCATCAACACATAATGAATTCGTGTATCATTCAAACCACCACCAACATTTTGCAATGCAGCCATATACCTGACTTCAATTCCTGTAATGGTTGCATTTAATGGAATATTAAAATCAAATCCAGTAACGGTTAGATAATTTGATTGGCTGACAAGTGTTCCACCACTATTATGACGGCAAAAATTCATTGCAATTCCGAATGTGCTGCGTCTGACTTGCCTTGCAGTTAAATCAGCAACGCCAAATAATTCAGAATCATCGCCGATTGTTTCAAAGTCTGTTGGATCAGATGAAATTGTACCAACTGATACATCATCAGCTGTATTTGTGCCGACTATTTCGCCATCAACAATCAGTTTTGCTGTGTGATTGCGTAAACTGTCGCCTGCGTTGCTGATGAATGCAAAACGCATGTATGAGCCCAAATCCCAATATGGAAATCCATCGCCTGCGTATTGAACAGCATTATCAATTAGAACATTTTGCGGATCAGTTAATTCAATCGTGCCAATAGACGAATCATTGGCGGCTGCGGTTCCAAGTTGCCATTCAGTGTAACTGTTCATGATTACGACTCATGAAGAATTAAATTGCCGGCATCTACAGAAAAATCTTCGCCTGACGGCACTGTAATCGGCACTTCAAATGGAAAATACTCAAGCAAATTGCCGTTTGATGATGCATCGAAATAACCCCAATATTTAACAACGCATGATGGCATAGATGTGAATTCAATCAATGCTGACGTTGCAATTGTGCCGTCTGTGGCTGATTCCCAAGCCGCCTGATCTCTTGCATATGATCCGCCGTCCACTTCATCGTTTTGATCGCCATCGACTGTTGGATCGCCTGTAAATAGCCCAATAAACGTGTTTGATGGCTTTGTGTACGTTGTTTTGCCTGTTTTGTGCTCAAGCAATTTGTTTCTGAGATAATTTGTTTTCATATTATAACCACCTTTTATTGTAACTGATGTTCAAATCAACATCGAATGATGCTGCGTCTGTGAAGTTAAATCTGAATGTATTTGTTTTATAAAGCAACGGCAATCGCCCTGAGTAGTCAACACGACGTCCATTCACATAAACACGCTGCTTTTTTGAATCTATAACCATTGATTCGCCTGCTGACCATGCACGAGTTATTTGAATATTGTATGTTTTTGAACCTTGTGCAATCGTCATTGATAATGTTCGATCAGCTTCATCATCATCAATTCCATTCACAGTCATTGATATTTTCGGCAATGCATATATATTTCCACCTGTTTCAATGACTTCATAAATTTCATCAGTTACATTGCTATCATAGAATGTTGATAATGCAACGCTTTGACCAAATGGATCAGTTGCCCGATAGACAATGTTCACAAGCACAAAACCTGATTCTTTGAAATCAAAAATTATATTTTCATAGGTGCCATAATATTGACGCTGTTCATCACTTTGTTCAAATTCAAGTCTTGTAACGACATCAGATTCAAACGCTGATAGCAATGCATCACGCCCTTTTTCATATTCTGCACGGCTTGATGCGTAAAAATGACCTCTGATTGTGATTCTTTTATTTGCATATGTTGAACTGTCAAATTTTTCGCCGTCTGCAAGTGCTAATCGAACAGCATTAATAACACGATCAGGAATCGCATCAGGTCGCACGGTATCAAATTCAAAATTCGGTATTTCACGCAAATCAAGATTATCGATTAGTGGTATTCTACTCATTATATTGCCATGCCTCTTTCCGCTAACTCGCCATCGCGGATCATTCCCATTTCAGTTAGGAATCGATCACCGTCTGCATCATTAGCTATGTTTATGTTACCAAACATCTGCATACTTGATGAATTTCCTGCACCATTTGAGCTGTTTGTACCGACACGGCTATAATCTGCACCAACTGAAACATTTGGATTGAATGCATCTGTGATGTTGCGTGATGCGTTGAACATTGATTGCTGAATCGCACGTTGTTTCTTTTCAATTCCAATAATTGCACCTTCCATAATGTTCATACCGTAACCGGCAAAAACTTTTGATGGCGAGCTGATTCCAAGTGCTTTTTTGAATGGCCCTTGAATCCAACCAGGTATTTTGTCTAAGAAGAATGAACCAATCGTTGACAATAGCGATCCTGCACCATCTAACAAGCCCTGAATCATGTTTTTGCCGTAGTTGTACAGCATTGAACCGCCGTTGCCTAATGCACCGAGAATCTTGCCAGGTATGCCACGCACGAATGAAACAGCTTCACTAAATTTATTTACAATAGCATTTTTGACATTGCTGAATATTCCGCTGATTGATGATCCAATACCGCCAAAAAATCCTGTTATTGAGTTCCAAATGCCTTTGACGAAATTCAACGCGGCACTAAATGCATTCATGATGCTATCTCTATTTTTATATATTGCAAGAACAGCAAGCCCAACAGGTCCAGTCAATATTGCCAATAATAACGGCCAGTTTGATTTAATCCATTCAAATGCGAATGTTGCAGCAGCTTGGACTTTTTCAAATGCACCAGTAACAATATTTCTAAACGTCTCTGAGTTTTGCCATAATGCAATGAATCCTGCGACTAATAACACGATCAATCCGATGATTATTCCGATTGGGTTTGCATTCAATGCGACGTTCAACAACCATTGTGCAGCAGTCCATGCAAGAGTAGCAGCACGAACAGTAATCATAATTGCGTTCATTGCAACAATTCTCAGTCCAGCAATAAGCCATGCATAACCTGATGCAGCTGCTTGTGCCGCCATTGTCGCACCTGCTGCAATCGCTTTTGCGATCATTAAACCAAATTGCACGAGCCAAGTTGCAGCAGCGGTTGCACCATTTGCAGCCCAAATTGCACCTGATTTAATCGCTTGAGCAGTGTTCACAACGCCAGTTTTTATTGCTGATGCAGCCATTGTTGCATGTGCAGCGATCCAACCAGGTGCAGCGATTGCAGCATTTTTCAACCAAATAGCACCGCTTCTAACTGCTTCAATAGTGTTTACGGCACCAGTTTTTATTGCTTGTGCAGTCATTATGATTCCGTTTTTAACAGCCGATGCACCTGCTTGTGCGTTCGATGTGATCCATGCAGCAGCAGATTTTGCACCATTCACAACTGCTGATGCAGCTATTTTTGCCCAAGATATAACGGCTTCTGTTGCAATTTTTAGCATTAATGGACCGAATATCACGCCAAGAACAATTGCAGTGTTTTTAATCCATTCACGATAATCAATGATCGTTTGTTTAGCAGTTTCAAATGCCGCCGTTGCTTTGTCGATTCCTGCTGTTATGAAATCAGTTACAGCCGTTTTTGCAGAATCAAATGCTTCTTTGATTGATCTAACAGCAGATAAAAAGTTGCGTTCAATGAATTCGCCTGCAGTTTTAACAGCCGCTTGAATATCTGCCCACATTTTGATGAAGAAATTACGAAATCCCTCATTGTTTTTCCATAATAATGCAAATACGCCTACAAGTGCCGCTATACCTGCGATTATCAATCCGATTGGACTTGCTGTCATTGCGGCGTTTAAAAGCCACTGTGCAGCAGCAGCACCCTTTTTAGCAACGATTATAACTTTGTCCCATGCGTACATTGCTTTGATCTGGACCGTCATTGCCAAACTAGCAGCAGCACCGGCAATTAATGATGATGTTAATGCGATCAATGCAACTGCGAATGCCGCAACTGCAAATTTATTTTCTTGTATAAATCCGACTGTTGATGAAAATGCATTTTTTACGATTTCAATTGTCTTGCTAACTAATCCAAATCTGACTTCAAGAAACGCCAATGTTGCTGCAATTGCTGTTAATGCGATTGCAAATGTTGTTGCTTTAGTTGCAGTTTGCATTGCAATAGCTATTCCAGTGATCGCCTGACCAATTTTCGCTGCAACAAATGCTGCACCAATGCCGGCAATTACAGCAATGACAGTTTTTCCATTATCAATTAGAAATGTAACTGCTGCTTTGACTTGAGGTGCCAATGCTTTTAATTTTGGACTCAAACCATCTAATCCGCCAGATATAC
>Ga0136588_1000066_pt1 | contig 37511 bp, 38 predicted proteins | sample AntRauMFilla1564_FD_104782 | JGI IMG/M metagenome (GOLD analysis project Ga0136588, IMG submission 104782) | Saline lake microbial communities from Rauer Islands, Antarctica - Metagenome Filla 1 #564 | ecosystem: Environmental > Aquatic > Non-marine Saline and Alkaline > Saline | place... | reverse complement strand
CTAGGGTGCCTTTCTCGGTCTTTGTCGCTGCTGGTTGTATCCTCGTGGGATTGTTGGTGTTTGGGTATATAATCTTGACCGATTCAGCAGACCAAAAGTCACAAACAGGGTGGCGAGATGAGTCAGCAATAGTAACCCTGACCGAAACACCGCTGGCTGAAACCTACGACCGTTTTGCTAACTTTGTGTTTAAGACTACGACACCAGTTGAATGTCGTCTGAACGATGGAGCATATGGATCGTGTGCTGAGTCAGTATTTTTCCCTGAGACTAGAGAAGGGGTGAATAATTTCACCATGAGAACCGTTGCCGACCAAACGCAACTGGCCGCATATGAGTGGGACGTGCTCGATGTGTTTGGTTCTGGCACACCTGACTTGCTGGTATCAAACCAAACCCCGAGCCAGGCCGAGCCACGTAGTTGGAAGGGAATCATTCGTATCAACTGTGACTTTTCACACAGTGCCTATAACGATCCAATTGTATTTCCAGGTGAGGAAGGAGCGGCACACCTGCACCGGTTTTACGGTAATGAGTTGCTCGACCATACCACTACAATGGAGTCGTTACTTACTACCGGTAGCTCAACTTGCCAAGGCAATAACCTGAACCGCTCGGCGTACTGGATTCCGGCCTTGCTGGCTCCACTGTACAACCAGCAAACCAAAGAGCGCCAGTTATACGAGAATGGTGATCCAGCCTGGCGCGCGGTACCGGCAGTGGTAGGTAACAATGAAGAAGCGCACGAAGTGTTTTATTATTCTGCTGGCATAGACGACCTAGAAGCCATTCAACCGATTCCGCCTGGCTTGCGCATGATCGCTGGTGAGGCTGCGACCAAACCTGGCCGGACTCAGGACACGTCGGTGGTGCGGTGGCACTGCCAGAGCTGGGAGTCAACCGACGCCGGCAACCCGCGCTGGAGTACGACTATTCCTGAGTGTTACGCTCCGGACCGACTCCGAATGGATATTTTCTTCCCCAGTTGTTGGGATGGCGTCAACCTGGATTCAGCCAATCACAAATCGCACCTGGCTTATCCGGTGCGCGATACCGACACCAAACTGTCCGCCTGTCCAGCGTCTCACCCAGTGGCGATTGTCCGACCGAGTTTCCACTATGCCTTTGGTGTTCTGCCCAACGTCTACGACCCAGAAACAAAGAGTAGCCGCGGCTGGCGTATAGCGTCAGATGATTATGAGGTGACCGACACACAGCCAGGAGGGTTGTCGCTGCACGGAGATTGGTTTAACGCCTGGCACCCAACTATTATGGAGGCGATGCTGGAAGTCTGTATTCAGGGACGACTAGATTGCCATAACGGAAACTTGGCAAACGGCTGGCGATTGGTAGATGTATATCCCGGCGTGCAAAATGAACCAGAGGTACTTAACGCAGGAGCCGGGATGCATGGATCCGCCAGTCATCCCGACGTGAACCACTCGTCAACCAGTGCTGAGGCTGACATGAGCCAGCAGCAGCGGCCAGAAAAAGAAAAGCCCACCAGGAATTAGCCGGTTGGAAGTGAAGGGGGGGCACTATAACCGGTCGCTCCGTTTCAATTAACTACGGAGGACCGGCCTCGTATAGAGATGACTGCATGAGGCAAAAGTTTGCTGAATGAAAGATAAAAAGACTGTATAACGGTTATGCCAACACCTTTATTTTTTTCAGTTTTTTCTTGCTAGTATTACACGTATATGAATTTACGTGTATCGACCTTTGGTAGTAAAGCTTTATTTATAACCGGTGCCTTAGCAGCACTATTTTTTCTCAGTAGTATTCAAACCGCTGCAGCCCAAACACCAGGCTCGTTTAGTACGATGTGGAAGACTGATAATCCCGGCACAAGTAGCTCAACCGCGATTACTATTCCGACTACCGGCGTCGGGTACGATTACACAGTGACTTAGTTTGACCTGGCTGATGCTTCAAGTACTGCCAGTTTTACAAATGTAACGGGAGACATTACGCTAGACTTCTTTGCTCCAGGTACCTATCGCGTAGATATTACGGGTGACTTTCCTCGAATTCATTTTGACAATGCTGGCGACCGACAAAAAATAATCAGCATTGAACAGTGGGGAGATATTGCCTGGACGAGTATGGAAGATGCTTTTAAGGGGGGCGGGTAACCTGACCTACAACGCCTCTGATGCCCCCGATTTATCTTCTGTTACTAATCTGGACAGTATGTTTGAGCGAGCAGTTGTTTTTACGGGTGATCTAAGCTCTTGGGATATGAGTAATGTCACTGACACTACGCAGATGTTTCAGGGCGCAACGGCGTTTAATGGTGCCGTAAACGGCTGGGGAACTACTACTCAAAATATAACAAGAATGGTGGGCATGTTTGAAGATACGGAGAATTTTAATCAACCCCTTGATGCTTGGGATGTTAGCAGTGCCAACGAAATATTTGCCATGTTTTCAGACGCCGTAGCGTTTAATGGCTCTCTCAATGGCTGGGGCGCCAGCACAACAAACATAACAAATATGCACAGACTGTTTGACGGTGCGACCAGTTTCAACCAACCGCTTGATAATTGGGATGTCAGTAGTGTTACTAATATGTCACAAATGTTTGAAGAAGCTTCCAGCTTCAATCAGGAGGTCACTGCCTGGGATACGAGCAGTGTAGTCGACATGAGAAATATGTTCAATAATGCCACAGTCTTTAATCAGTCGCTTTCCACCTGGGACATCAGCGGACTCAGTACGACCGGTGGTGGATTTAACGACGCGTTTATCGGTACCGCCTGGGACAGAGACAATTATTCAGCAGCCCTGCAAGCCTGGGCGGCATTAATTAGTACTCCCTTAACTATTACCCTGCGTACCGACGCACAATATACCAGTAGTGCGCAAACAGCGCGGCAGACCTTGATAGGCAGTAACAGCTGGACTATCACTGATGGTGGTCTATATGTTCCGCCGGTAGTTGGAGGAAGTGGTGGTGGGGGAGGTGCTACGCGGATTTGTAATCCGGGAAATAGTGTAACCAAGAACTGTCGAGATTTGCGCAACAAATCGACAGAAACTGATTCGGTACAGGTAACCATCGATCGTGAGCAATTACTGATGAATATCGCCAAGCTGCAGCAACAGGTAGCAGCACTCCAGGCTCAAGCCGAACTGTTAGCCACACGCACTCCAGGCAGTAAGCCAGTTTCGACCACTTGCGACCTTGCTCGTGACCTCACTATTGGGTCAGCTGGCGAAGATGTTACTTGCCTGCAGTCATACCTCACCACCACTGGTGACTATGCCTTCCCCCAAGGACCAACTGGTTACTTTGGACCGGTCACACAGGCGGCTGTACAGAAATGGCAAACCCGAAGTGGAATACTACCAGCGGCCGGCTATTTTGGTTCGATTTCTCGAGCTGCAATTGGAACAGCGTCATAGGGGCTGTTCCAACTGTCTTGGATAATACTAGCGACCCGGCTTTGTATATCCCAGCGTTTTACCCTATCCCAGATTGTTGATTGTTGGTATAATCGAGCTAGTGAAAGGGACTAGTAAAATACTATCTATCGTACTCTTGACGTTTTTCTTAGGAACGATGTTTTTTAGTTTGTTCCATATGTCTATGGGGATGGATATGTCTGGTGGTATGACAAACTGTTCGTTTATGTCCCATGAAGAAGTAATCTGCCCAATGAACCTGGCTGACCACGTGGGTGCATGGAAGTCAGTATTTCTTTCAGTTACCCCCGCAATCACGTTACTCTTTGCTGTTGCAGGGGCAGTAATCCTTGTTACTTCAGTAGCCCCCAATCTATTGGTGAAGATGCAGTGTGTATCTCCGTCACCAGGTAAGTGGCTTCAGGTCAGACTATACACATTTTCATGTCGACCACTCCAGGAACTGTTCTCAGCAGGCATATTACACCCGAAACTTTTTTAGCGTAGCTTTCTTTAGCAGAGTACCTGCTCTTATTAACTAAAGAAGTTACACATGAATACAAAACTTATTGCCGGTGTCTTTGCAATCTTTCTTTTAGCTGGACTGACCTGGCATGTTACAGCTGGTCAAGATGAGCTTGCAGAAGCCACTCACGTAGAAACAGAACACCACGATGACGACAGTGCCGCATCACATGAAATATACCCAGGTGACTTAGTGACAAAAATTAAAAATAACGAAGATGTTATTTTGCTCGACGTACGAACATTGGAAGAGTATGAGGAGATACACTTAGAAAATGCTCTCTTGCTACCGGTGCAAGAGTTATCTCAACAAACACTTACCGAAATTGGTTTAGGAGAAAGTGCAAAAGATAAAGAGATTGTTCTGTATTGTAGAAGTGGAAATAGAAGTCAGACTGCATACAACATTATGGAGTCATTGGGATACACCAACATCAAAAGTGTTGCTGGGGGTATGATTCACTGGGAAGAAGACGAGTATCCATTTACCGAGTCAGGTAAATACAGAGAACCGGAATCTTCTTCAAATGGAGATAGTCCCATTGTTTCCACAGACGCTCCAAAAATAGTCATCGATAGAGACCTTCATGATTTTGGTGTCATTCCACAGTTCGATGGAACAGTTGAGACAAACTTCATCGTTACCAACTCCGGGACACAGACACTTGAAGTAGGGCAGATCACTACCAGTTGTAGTTGTACGTCAGCCATTATTTCGAACCCTTCGATTGAACCAGGAGAAGAAGCAGTGCTAACTGTAGTCTTTGACCCTGACTTTCACGAAGAACCGTTTGATGTCTTCAAACGAACGGTCTTTATTCCAACCAATGATCCGCATACTCCTGAAGCCGAAGTCTCAGTGCAGGTAGATATTGCTGAGGGTGAATAACTAATATCCAACTATGAACAAATATATTATTGGAGTTATCGTACTTGCAGTTGTGTTGATTGGTTATTCTGTCATCATCTCAAAACAACATGGTGCTAGTCTAGCTATAACTAATGAAACATCGAATGCAAAAGTAGTGGTCCTAGAAGAATCGTATGACTTTGGAGACATCGATATCTTTGCCGGCAAGGTTGATACAACCTACACACTAAAAAATGAAGGGACTGAAGCTGTGACTATCACCAAGGCGGGGACAAGTTGTATGTGCACAGAAGGAATAATTGCTGGTTTTACATTTGGTATGCATGGCAGTGAGGTAAAATCAGTAGTCATCCCAGCGGGTGGTGAGGAGAAAGTGAAAGCAATGTATGACCCGCTGGCTCACGGTCCAATGGGTACTGGTCCAGTGACTCGTACTCTGCAACTTGAAACAAACTCAAGCGTAACGCCACAGATAGAGTTGCGCTTTAGTGCGAACGTAGTCAAAAATGAAGCGTAAAATAACTAACTTAAATAAACATGAAACAAAATACTATTTTAATTGCCATCGTCGCACTGCTGATTGGGGGAATTGGCGGGTATATGATTGCAGACCAAGATGATTATGGGATGTGGGGAGTGAATCACCCCATGATGATGTCTCAAGACAACGGTACAAACAACATGCCAATGGGCAATATGGCTAGTAGGGACCATTCGATGATGATGGTTTCAAGTGAGCGAGAATTTGTGTCTGATATGATTCCGCATCATCAAGAAGCCGTTGATACTGCCAGCGAGGTATTGGCTCGGGGAGGCTCAACACCAGAAATCCGTACACTAGCAGAAGAGATTGTTGTTGCGCAAGAGACTGAAATAGTGATGCTGAAAGAATGGCATTTGTCTTGGTATGGAGAAGCGTATGTCGAGGATGGTTCATACCAACCAATGATGCGTGATCTGTCACAACTATCAGGAACGGACTTGGACAAACGTTTTCTTGAAGATATGATTCCGCACCACATGGGAGCGATCATGATGGCACAAAGTGTGCGACCGTACATTGTCCACCCTGAGGTGACCGATATGGCTGATGCAATCATGCAAACCCAGACAGCAGAGATTATGCTGATGAGAGATCTATTGAAGAGATTGTAAGTCTTAAGGATCAGTAGAACTAAAAAACACCCATTGGGTGTTTTTTAGTTCGAACACCTAGGTAGGGTGTCTGAACTGCGTTAAATATACTCCATATCGCTGGGCGACTAGAGAGAATCGAACTCTCGATGCCGGTACCACAAACCAGTGTTTTACCACTAAACTATAGCCGCCATATATGTTTACTTATCATCAGAATCAGGGTAGTGATGAGTTAAGTGGTGGCAATTGTGGCACAACCACACCAGATTATCAAGGATATTATTGGCTCGGTCATGATCGACATGATGCACTGCCAGGACACGCACGTCGGTGGTTTGGCAGCGTCCACATATTTTGGACTTATCGCTTTCATGCATCATGCGGCGATACGCATGTTTACCTTCTTTCCAATTAGGATGAGTAGCACCTTTGAACTGCTGATTTCTCCAAGTGGTTTGACATGATTTTCCACAGAAGAATTTGCCGCTTTGGGAACCCTTTAAGGCTTTTTGTGATTTATAAATTTGAATTTGACACTCATCGCACGTGACATTCTTTCCATTTTTGCGATGAGAAGATGCGCAAGCGCGGGAGCAAAACTTGCCGTAGCCGTTTTTAATCCAAGACGGCTTTGCGTTGAAAGTGGCAGCACACTGTTGGCAGTTTACTTGAACCATAGACAAATGTTTTTAAGTAGGTCTCTGATTCTATTCAGAAACCACCTGTATAACATGATACCATATAGCTATGGGAAAAGAATCTATGATTATTGTTTTGGCGTTGGTGTTTTTGCTGGGTGCCGGCATTGGTCTCTATGCTGCGCGGCTCGTATTCTAGGTTTTGCTCGTTAAAACGTTATACTGGTCACCAGTACAGTACTTATAAATAATTACACATACATATGTTAGAAGAATTTAAGAATTTTGCGATCAAAGGGAATGTCATTGACTTGGCGGTAGCGGTTGTGATTGGGGCAGCGTTTGGAAAAATTGTATCGTCTTTGGTCGACACTCTTATCACACCACTGGTTGGGCTATTTATGGGCGGAGTTGATTTTACCAACTTGTCGTACACCGTTGGTGAGGCGGTATTTGGTTATGGGGCGTTTATTCAGTCAGTGATTGACTTCACTATTGTCGCCTTTGTGATCTTTCTTGTGGTCAAGATGATCAATAAGGCCAAAGGGCCAGAGGAAGTCGCAGAACCAGCTCCACAAGGTCCAACCGAAATTGAACTGTTGATGGAAATTCGTGACGGTCTAAGAAAATAGTCCGCAAACATAAAACCATCCAAACGTTCCAGTTAGGGTGGTTTTTGTTTGTACAACAGCTTATAAAATTTACCAGTCTTGGCATCGGCTTGATTTTGGGCTGTGGTTATTTATCCACAGAATATAGGTAACATTTGCTGTCAGCTGGGGACAGCGTGTTTGAGTGACAATGCTATGATGGATGTATCACATAGGCTGATGCATTTTAGTAACCCTAGTAATAACACTAGCAATTATTCCAAGTCATGAACATTGAACACATCCGCAAGCGCGACGGCAACACTCAGCCGTTTGATATTGAAAAGATTGTTGACGCCGTGGCTCGCGCCCTAGCTGACACTGGCGAAGGTGACCGCAAAGACGCTACCGAAGTCGCACAGTTGGCGCACCAAAAAGTCGTCGCTATGTGCGTGCAGGCCGGCACCGCCGAGGCCGGCAGTGTGATTGCTAACAAATGCATCGACGGGAGTCCCGCGGTAGAAGAGATTCAGGACTTGGTTGAGCAGGCACTGATGGAGAAAGATTATTTTGTTACGGCCAAGGCATACATTATTTTCCGGAACGCTCGCAAGAAACTGCGTGAGCGTGACATCTTTGCGCATCGGATGCACCTGAAGCCATACGAATACCCGGAGCTGTACGAATACGTCGATGCTGTCCGGCACTCATACTGGGTACATACCGAATTCAACTTCACTGGGGACGTGCAAGATTTTCACGTCAACGTCAACGACATCGAGCGTAACGCCATCAAAAACACTATGCTGGCCATCGGCCAGATCGAGGTAGCAGTGAAAAACTTCTGGGGGGACATCGGCAAGAAAATGCCCAAGGCAGAAATTAGCGCAGTCGGTGCTACCTTTGCCGAGTCAGAGGTGCGACACACCGATGCGTACGCCCACTTACTCGAGATCCTGGGCCTTAATGGTGAGTTTGCCAAGATCAAAGACATTCCTGTTATTCAAGAGCGGATGGAGTACCTCAACAAAGTCAGTGAATTGGCACAAAACAAGAGCAACAAAGAATATGTCCAGGCGATCATGTTGTTCTCATTGTTTGTTGAGCATGTATCTTTGTTTTCGCAGTTCCTCATCATGATGAGCTTCAACAAGCACAAAAACGTGTTTAAAGGGATCAGTAACGCGGTTGAGGCGACCAGTAAGGAAGAAAACCTGCACGGTATGTTTGGTATCGATGTGATCAACATCATTCGTGACGAACATCCAGAATGGTTTGGTGCCGAGACCGAGGCGCTGATTACCCAAGCCTGTCGTGAGGCATACGAAGCCGAAAGTAAAGTCATCGACTGGATCTTTGAGGCTGGTGAGCTCGACTTTTTACCAGCGACCAACGTCAAAGAATTTGTCAAACACCGGCTCAATAACTCGTTGGCAGCTATCGGTATGCCACGCATCTTCGAAGTCAGCGACGCTCTGCTCGAGGAAACTGATTGGTTTGACAACGAAGTCATCGCCACCAAACACGTCGATTTCTTTGATAAACGATCAATCAACTATAATAAGCGTTCAGCTAGTGTTACTAGCGACGATTTGTTCTAGGGTAGCGAAGTAGGCGCAGTGCAGTAGTGACGACCGCCGCGATTAGAAACCTAACTGAAACACAAAGCATCACTATGAATAAAGAACTATGGTACTGGGTCAATGAAAATACACGAGCGTTTATGTCGCGCGGCTACTTGGTCGATGGTCAAACCACCGAAGAGCGTGTTCGCTACATTGCTGAGTTCGCCGAAAAGACCCTTGGTAAAGAAGGGTTTGCTGATAAGTTCGAAGACTACATGAGTAAGGGTTGGATTAGCCTGGCTTCTCCAGTGTGGTCAAATTTCGGTTTGGATCGCGGGTTGCCAATCAGTTGTTTTGGTTCCTACGTGGCTGACGATATGGCCAACATTCTGCACACCCAAGGCGAGGTGGGGATGATGAGTAAGTACGGGGGTGGCTGTTCAGCCTACTTCGGTGGGCTTCGGGAGCGTGGATCTGAGATCAAGCAAAATGGTCATTCTTCTGGACCGGTGCACTTTATGCAGTTGTTTGAGAAAATTCTCGATGTGGTTAGTCAAGGGGCAACCAGACGCGGAACGTTTGCTGCGTACCTACCGGTTGAGCATTCCGACATACTTGAATTCCTCGATATTGGAACTGAAGGAAATCCGATTCAAAAGATCAACCATGCCGTGACAGTAACCGACGCCTGGATGGAGGGTATGATCGCTGGCGACGAAGACAAGCGCAAAATTTGGGCCAAAATCATCCAGCGTCGAAGTGAGATTGGCTACCCGTACATTATGTTTATCGACAACGCCAACAATGGTCGACCTGAGGTGTACAAAGACAAAGACCTGCCGATCTACGCCAGCAACGTCTGCAGCGAGATCATGTTGCCAAGCAACCAGGACTGGTCGTTTGTGTGTTGTCTGTCGTCCATCAACCTCATGCATTATGATGAGTGGAAAGACACCGACCTGGTCGAAACCATGACGTACTTCCTGGAGGCTGTGATGACCAACTTTGTCGACAAACTAGAGGCGTGGCGTGATTCACCTGATGAAGACAAGCGCCTGGCGTTCAAGTTCATGGAGCGGCCGTATAACTTTGCTGTAGCCAACCGAGCCTTAGGGTTGGGGGTGCTGGGGTACCACTCGTTGCTGCAAAGCAAAGGTTTGGCTTTTGACAGCGTTGAGGCAGGGGAAATCAACCAAGAAGTATTCAAACTAATGGAGGAGCGATCGCATGCCGCCAGTGCAGAAATGGCCAAAGAATTCGGCGAGCCAGAGGTGCTGAAGGGGTACGGTCGTCGACACACCACTACAATGGCGATTGCCCCAACGACTTCGTCAGCCTTTATCTTGGGGCAAGTGTCACAGGGAATTGAGCCAATTTGGAGTAACTGTTACATCAAAGACGTAGCCAAAATGAAAGTGGTGATCAAAAACCCATTACTTGAAGAACTATTGAACGAGAAAGAAAAAAATGACAAGACTACCTGGGACAGTATCCGTGATGCTGATGGATCTGTGCAGCACCTTGACTTCCTAAGTGACCAGGAAAAAGACGTCTTCCGAACCTTTGCCGAAGTTGACCAAACCAAGTTGATCAAACACGCAGGTGACCGACAGAAACATATCGACCAGGGGCAGTCTTTGAACGTCATGGTACCGCCAGACGTACCAGCCAAAGACGTCAATCAACTGTACATTCACGCTTGGAAGAGTGGCTGTAAGGCGCTCTACTACCAACACAGTATGAACGCCGCCCAGCAGATGGTGAGGAAGAAACTGGCAGAGAAGGAGGCGAAGGGGAAATAACGTAAACTACAAAGGCATTGTCACCAGTGTCAAAATATGGTTTGCTTGGTAACTATTTATGCGTTTTTCACACGGTATAGCGTTACTACTGGTCCTGACTCTAGCTGGAGTGCAGTGGTATCAATCGACTCAGTATATCTGTCCAGTGCCGATTCAATATCGGTTGGGGGTAATTGATGATTCGTTTACTTTGACCGACGTCGAAGCTAAGCAGTACATTGCCAAAGCGACCAGTGTATGGGAGGCGATTAGTGAACGAGACTTATTTGTTTATAATGATCAGGCTGACTTTACTATTAACTTTGTCTTTGATGAACGGCAGGCCACTGCCGACGCTCAGTCTATCGACCGACACCGTCTAGATGGTATCGCAGATCAAAATGAAACTTTCCGCGCCCAGATAGATAACCTACAAAACACGTTTGAGCAGCGTCAGTCCAAGTTTGCACAACAGCGGGACTCGTACGACCAGCAGTTACAGTCATACAACGACCAGGTTCGCCAGGTCAACGACCGTGGTGGTGCCGCTCCCGCAGTGTTTGCCCAGCTGGAGTCACAAAGAGTGTCGCTCGCCAGTCAGTCAGAAACCTTGCGTACCGAGGCTGACGCTCTGAGTAATTTGGCCGATCAACTCAACGCACTTAGTACCGAAGCTAACGCCCTGATCGAAACATACAACCAACAGGTGCGTGTGTACAACCGACAATATGGCGAAGAGCACGAATTTACCCAGGGTGACTACCGCGGTGGGGAAATCAACGTGTACAAGTTCTCAGACGAGTCTGAGTTGGTCACGGTATTGGCGCACGAGTTTGGACACGCATTAGGCATTGACCACATTGAGGAACCGGGGTCTCTGATGTATTATTTACTGGACGACAATCTTGATCAGTCACCGATATTGTCTGACGGTGACGTGTCCACCTTCCAGCAGGTGTGTGGCGACCAGGGCTTTGGTGCACGCGTTAGGGGCTTTATTCGTTCTGCAGTAGCTTATCTATAAAATAAATTATGAATACTTTTTTTTCACACCCAACTATGCGCCTACTTGGCGGCTTGTCACTGGCAGCTGTAATTCTGGCGCTGGTGTCATACACTGTCCTCAACTTTGTGCAGATGCAGCATCTGGACATGATGCCGGCGACTATTTCAGTCACCGGCGAAGGTGAAGTACTAGCTGTGCCAGATATCGGACAGTTCACTTTCTCTGTCCGTGCCGAAGCGACCGAAGCCGCAGCCGCCCAAGAGCAGTCAGGCACAATTATCAACGACATCTTGGCGTTTCTTGAAGAGTCAGGTGTAGCCGAAACAGACGTTACTACCACTAGCTACAATCTGTATCCAACCTATGACTGGATTGAACAGATTTGTCTCCCAGGAGAATTCTGTCAACGTGGAGAGCAGGTGCAAGTTGGATTTGAAGTGAATCAATCTGTTCAGGTCAAGGTGCGCAACACTGATAGTGCTAGTGCCATCCTGGCTGGGGTAGGTGAGCGTCAGGCAACCAACATCAGTGGCCTCAACTTTGTAGTTGACGACACAGACACACTTATGGACGAAGCGCGCACTCAAGCCATCGCTGATGCCCGCACTCAAGCCGAGAAACTAGCGGTTGACCTGGGGGTTACTCTGGGCGACATTACTGGCTACTTTGAAGAAGACCCTCGTTATGCACCCGCGCCGTTCCAGGTGAGGAGTATGGCGTTCGACGCAATGGCGGAAGAAGGTTTTGGCGGAGCAGAGCTACCGATGGGCGAGGAGCGGACCGTGGCGCGCGTAACCATCGTGTACGAGATCAACTAGCTTTACTTTTTCCGAACTGACTGTATACTTATCTCAAACAAAGGAATCGCCTTGTAGGCGGTTTTTTTGAACAAATAATTAGCATATCCATGGATCAATTTTCAACTTATCTCAAAGCCACCGCTGCCGAAATGAAACAAGTCAAATGGCCAACCAAACAAACCGCGGCGTTTTACTCGCTGTTGGTGATTATTATTTCAGCCATTACTGCGCTCTACGCTGGTGCGTTTGACTTCCTATTTGGAGAATTTATTAACTACGTGGTAACCAACTTCTAATTATATGGCCAAACAACACAGCGATGGTGAGCGACACTGGTACGCGATCCACACCTACAGTGGCTACGAAAACGCCGTTACGCGTAACCTCAAGCAGCGCATTGACTCGCTCAATATGAACGACTCTATCTTTAACGTCGTGGTACCAACCGAAAAAAAGATCCGTGTCAAAGGTGGCAAGCGCGTGGTCGAAGAAGAAAAAGTATTCCCGGGGTACGTCCTGGTCGAGATGATCGTCAACGATGAGTCTTGGTTTGTAGTGCGTAACACGCCTCGGGTAACGGGGTTTGTCGGGTCTGGTACCCAGCCGGTACCCCTAACCACAGCCGAGTACAATTCCTTTATGGCCAAGATGGAAAGTGATACACCAACTCACAAGGTTGATCTCGAAGCTGGCGACATCGTCAATATCACTGATGGTCCGTTCAAGGATCTGGAAGGTAAGGTCGGCGGAGTAGATGAAGAAAGCGGCAAGGTAAAGGTGCTGGTGAGCATGTTCGGGCGAGAGACGCCGGTCGAACTAGATTTCCTCCAAGTCAAAAAGGCTTAGTCTTGCCAAAACGCAATAATTTCGGTATTGTACCGGGGCTTCAGGTGGTGATTTGTATGGACGCAAATCGTCACCGCACAATTTTAAATTAAGCTTATGGCTAAAAAACTCGTTAAACAAATCAAAGTACAGGCAGTTGGTGGAAAAGCTACTCCAGCTCCTCCACTTGGGCCGGTACTAGGACAAGCCGGCATTAACATCGGTGAATTCGTCAACCAATTCAACGACCAAACTCGCGAACGAATGGGGGAAGTAGTTCCGACCGTTATCAGTGTGTATGACGATCGGTCTTTTGACTTTATTGTCAAAGTGTCACCAATGTCACGCCTGATCCTGAAAAAACTTGGAAAAGACAAGGGTTCAAGTAAAAACACAGCGTCTAGTGCTGGTAGTCTAACTCAGGCTCAAATCCGAGAAATCGCCGAAGAAAAGATGCCTGACCTCAACGCCGCTTCAGTTGAAGCTGCGATGAAGATCGTCGAAGGCTCTTGTTACAGCATGGGCGTGAAGGTGATGTAACATCACTTTCCAAAAAAAACACGCAGCCACCAGGCTGCGTGTTTTTTGTTAGTTTGTAATAAAACAGAAAATAGTGCATCATCAGCAATAGAATAGATCGTAATGTCGAAAAGAGGGACTGAAACAATGGTTTTTAGATTGTGGCGGAATACAAGACCAAGGCGACCGCGCCAACAACACGTTTTTGTGTTTATACCAGTGGGCGCAGAGCCCAAGTTTGTTGCAGAGACGTCGTTTGGAGGGATATTTTGCCGTGAAGACCGCATTTGCCGGTCAGATGAGGAATTGCATTTATTTGCTCTCCAGCAGTGCCAGCTCTACGTTAGTGATCTGGATACGTTGGATTTGGTTACTATTACAATCGAACACGACTTTCCTAATCGGTTTGGACAGTTAGGTGTTGATCGTTATGTTCCAGTGTTCATCAGACTGACTGATCAGCAACAGCTGGGAGAATCACATATGTTGCGAGATTTGCAAACGACAGGGTTCGGTAAACAAATCTCCAACCTGCTTGCGCTCGAAGCAAAGCGACCGGCTGCAATGTTGGCGGCAAAACAATAAAACAAAAGGCCGCTTCCATATCACGAAGCGGCCTTTTTTGATACACGATCAAAAGTTACAAATGTCGCCTGGGGTTCAGTGGAGCTTTTCTCTCTCAAAGCTTCCTCGAAGGCTTCTTCGTAGTTTGGAAAGAACGCGTCTGCAATAGGTTCGTCATCCACCAAAGTCAGGTACAGTCGATCGGTGTAGGGGAGGGCCAGTTCATAAATCATGGTTCCTCCACCAATGAATATTTCGTCTGTGCCTGTCGCGGTCGCCTGAGTAATGGCATCTTCAATGTTGCGGGCGGTAAGCACCTTGGGGTGATCAATTGGTGCACCTCTGGTGAGTACGATGCTCGTGCGATTGGGCAGCGGTTTACCTAGGTACGCAAAAATTGAATTATACGTTTTACGTCCCATGATGATTGGGTGGCCACTAGTTAAAGCTTTGAATCGTCTCAGGTCTGCAGGTAAGTGCCAAAGCAGCTGATTGTTGAGACCCAAAGCTCTGGTTGTCGAGCTAATGGCTGCAATTGCACTGATACGAGGTTGTGACATGGGTTGATTATGACATGTTGCCATGTGTCTGTCTCCTTTGGATCAAACTCTGCATACAGTATACTAATAATTATGAATACTGTCGCCCGTCGAGTAGCATCTTTGCTTGATCAAAATACAAATAAAGAAGCTCGTTATTATAAAAGCTTTTCTGAGTTAAAAGAGGTGCTTGATGAGCTTCGTGCTGTTGGTAAAAAAATTGTATTAACTCAAGGTGTGTACGATCTGTTGCATATTGGTCATGCGCAATACTTAGAGCGGGCGCGGTCGTATGGTGACGTATTGGTAGTGGGTGTTGATTCTGATGCTTTAACCCGCAAACGTAAAGGTGATGGGCGCCCAATTGTTCCAGAAGATGAGCGAGTTAATATGTTACTACATCTCAGGCACGTTGACATAGTTGTGCTGCGAGATGTTGACCAAGAACTAGAATCGCTCATCAAAACCATCAAACCAAATATATACATTGCCTCAGAATCAACCAAAGATTTTACAGTTGATAAAAAATTAGCTGCTTGCTGTGGAGAAGTGCACACATTACCACCACAGGCTATTACTTCCACTACGGAGAGAGTTAGGCAAGTTAGTTTGCTTGGGGCTGATGAACTTGCCAATGAACTCTCCAAACAGATTCCAGAGATTGTGCGCGGTATGCTAGATAAAATTAAGAAAGGATAGCGACATGAGAACAGCCTTATTTATCTACATGCCCGTCATACATGCTGGCATACTAGAGTACACACAAAATAACCCGGACCAGACAATAATTTTGCTAGATAATATTCAAGCTAGGTCTGTTAATAAATTTCTAGAAAGAGATATCAGAGCGTTACCAGCAACTGATATACAAGCCGCTTTGGAAACTTACGGCGTCAACGAAGTGCTTATTGTAGATCAGACAAATGTGGCAGATGTCTTGAAAGAGTATCAAGTAGTGTACATACCAAATGACGAAATCATTGAAGATTTCTTGACTCAATTTGCTCCAGAAATACAAACCATACAGATCTCATTGTTTCTCCGTTGGACAAAAAATATTTCAACAACCGAATATGATGTACCTGAAGATAGGGTGGTTAGTGAAGATCTCTTTGCGGCTGAAATGTTGACTACATTATCCAAAACCGCATTACAGAGTCCAGATTGGTGGCGTCAGATAGCGGCAGCCCTGGTGGTAGATGGAAAAATAATTAGCACAGGTCTTAATACTCATGCACCCACCACTCACACTCTAGAAATAAATGGTGACCCACGTTCTAATTTTGATGCTGGACAAGGTGTTGGTATCTATACGTCTATTCACGCTGAAGCGGCAGCGCTAGCGCTAGCAGCCAAGCAGGGGATAGCCACAAAAGGCGCTGATGCCTATGTCACCACGTTTCCGTGCCCAACTTGTGCCAGGTCTTTGGCTGTAGCTGGTGTTAGTCGTGTGTTTTACCGTGATGGATACTCAGTATTGGATGCGGAGCAGATTTTGAAAGACGCAGGTATAGAAATTATTTTGATAAAAAATAGCCCCCATTAGAATTCTAACGGGAGCTATGGATAGAACTTTAACCCACACGAGTGATCACTGGTTTGTCTGGATCAGCGCCAACGATGAAGTGAGCGTGAAGATGAGATACGGTTGAACCAGTTTTACTCATATCACCAGTACGCATCATCATGGTGCCGTTTTTGATCTCATACTCATGTACCAACCATATCTGCAGCTCGTGCAACTCAGCCCAGGCTTCCGAGCTAAGTTGCGTTGAGTCAGAGAGGTGTTCCTTTGTCACAAGCAAGAAATGATGAGCTGTATGTTCATACGGCCAGGCATTTTTGGTGACGTACCAAAAGGTACCTGTTTTTTCAATTGGATGCTTATGGTAGGTCGGCATGTGTTCTGGGCAAAACGAACATACTCCGTCGGCTGCAATCCTCGCCATCACTGCACGTTGATCTTCTCCTCGTGCGTTCTCGTGGTTCATGAGTGACATATACTTTCCTTATTTGGGCGTTGGGATTGTCATTACTGCGTGTGGATCGTAGTCGTCTCCTAGAATGAAGTGTTCTGGGCGGAAATCAGTGATCTTGTCGATACCGTCTGCCTGCAAGGTCATGGTTGGCAGTTTGCGTGGCTCTCGGGAAAGAAGCTCGTTCACGTGATCAAACTGGGAACTGTAGATGTGCATATCCGATAGTGTATGCACGTACTCAACAAATTCGTACCCGGTCAGATTAGCAATCATCATCCCAAAGGCAGCGTATTGCACCATGTTGAACGGTAGTCCAACAGGAGAGTCAGCACTACGTTGAAAGTGATGGACCCCCAACTCTTTAGTTTCAGGAAAACATAGTACATGAATCCAGCCGTGACAGGGAGCTACCACTGTTGGTCGTTGTAATTCGCTATGTTGGATCACGTATTGCGGAATCCATGGATCAATGACGTGCGTCCGTAGATATGGCATTTCGATAATCTGTCGAACAACGTGTTCGATCTGATTGAACGGGGCACCTTCACTGGTTGGCACTGCTGTCCAGCCTGGTCCGTATGAGCCTTTACCGAGATCACCTTCCTCCAGTCCAAATTTGGCAGCGTGTTCTTTTGAGGTCCAACGCAACCAATACTTGCAACCAAATTCTGACAGTTCGGCATGAGTGCGTGCTCCATTGAGAAACGCGATATGTTCCCCAAGCGCTGCTTTTATGAATGGACCAGACATATCGCGCTCAGTGATCAAAGGGAACCCGTTACGCATATCAAAGCGCATTTGGTGTCCCATAATCATCTTGGTTGGTTCTCCGTGGATTGGCATTACCTCACGTCCATTTGTCATGACGTGCGCCAATAAGTCGTGGTATTGAGTATCAATGGTACGGTTTTCGTATGGTTTCATAGCAAGTCTCCTTATCGGTTGATTATGAGTGATCGTTCGTGTGTCAACGAACTATCCTGATATCAAGTATAACAAGAAGTAATCGAGATCCACGATTGACGAAAGAAATAAACCATCATTGGATTTATTTCATTGAGTCTTATTTGCTATAATGGTGACCATATGATGCAGCTCCAAATCCAAAAACTCCACCCCGACGCCAAGTTACCTAGCTTCGCGCACGCGACCGATGCTGGGATGGATTTATTTTGTTCGGTAGGTTTTTCGGTCGAACCTGGTGCCCATGTGCTGGCGGAAACAGGTGTTGCTATCGTATTCCCAGCGGGCTACGCTGCGCTCACTTGGGACAAAGGCGGTATTTCAAATAAACGCCATTTGAAAGTAACTGGTGGGGTATTTGATACTGACTATCGGGGGGAATATCTTATCGGTCTGTACAATTTTGGTACTGAACCGCAATCATTTTCCGCTGGCGACAAAATCGCACAGCTCCTGATTCAAAAAGTCGAGCATCCAGAAATAGTTGAGGTGGAAGAATTAGACGAAACTGCTCGCGGTGAAGGTCGGTTTGGGAGTACCGGGAAATAGTGTAATCTATAAACATATGAATCAATACCAACACATCAAAGAGCAGGACCAAGACATTTATGCGACCCTTGTCGGGGAAGAGGAGCGGGAGCGCAAGGGAATCGAGCTGATTCCCAGCGAGAACTATGTGTCGATGGCGGTACGCGAGGCGATGGGATCGGTATTTACCAACAAGTACTCTGAAGGCTACCCTGGGCGACGGTACTATGGCGGGCAAGAGTTCACCGACCAGATGGAAACCATCGCGATTGAGCGAGCTAAACAATTGTTCAAAGCCAAGTACGTCAACGTGCAGCCGTTGGGTGGGGCGGCCGCCAACGTGGCGATGTACTTTGCCTTGATGGAGCCAGGTGACACGGTGCTGGGGATGGACTTGTCACACGGTGGCCACCTGACTCATGGCCACCCGACCACCAGTATCAACAAAGTCTTTAACTTTGTCCGTTACAAAATGAAAGACGTCGACACCGGTGAGATCGACTACGACCATCTGCGAGAGATGGCACTCGAGCACAAACCCAAGATTATCTTGGCGGGATTCTCGGCGTATTCGCGGGAGCTTGATTACGCCAAGTTCAAGTCAATCGCTGACGAGGTCGGTGCGTACACGGTGGCGGACATCGCACACATCACGGGACTAATTGCAGCGGGAGTCCTGCAGAATCCGTTTGACCACGGCTTTGACGTCATGACGATGACTACGCACAAATCACTACGCGGCCCGCGCGGCGGCATGATTGTAGTACGCGAAAGTGAAGACTTGGCCAAGCGGATCAACAAGGCAGTCTTCCCAGGTATGCAAGGCGGGCCGCACATGCACCAAATCGCCGCCAAGGCTGTCGCGTTCAAAGAAGCGCTCGACCCCAGCTTTAAGACATACGCGCAGCAAATCGTGAAAAATGCCAAGGCGATGGAAGTCGTCTTCAAAGCGGCTGATGTGCGACTGTTGTGTGGTGGCACCGACAACCACTTGCTGCTGGCTGATGTGCACGGTTCACTTGGCATCACCGGGGCTGATGCCGAGCGGGTGTTGGACGAAGTTGGGATCACGCTAAACAAAAACATGATCGCTGACGAGCCTCGCACCGCCATGGACCCATCAGGGATCCGGTTTGGAACCCCAGCGATGACTACTCGTGGGATGAAAGAGGAACAAGCGACCAGGTTAGCCGAAATCATGATCGAAACAATGCGAGCCAAGGACGACACAGCCAAGAAAGCCGAGTTGCAAAAAGAAGTGCAGACCATGTGCGAAGCGTTTCCAGTGCCGAAGAAGTTCGTTTAGGGATTGCTTTTTTGCGGTGTCTGTTATATAAAGTATATGCGTGCTGAGCTTAGCTCCGCGCTTAGCAGACCAAATCGCAACCTGCCCGCGATCTGGTCTGTACTTGGGCGGTGTGAAGAAGCATAAAAACTTCATGAGGGGAGCAGTTCCCATTTACTCACTCACATCGCCCATTTTTCTCAGGCAGCGCTCTTCCATCCAGCGACCCGCATCATGCGTGGTCGTTTTCTTTTTGTGTGAGTAGTTTGCTATGATGACAACATATGAACTTTCAGTCACTGGCATCACTGGCGTCTCGTAATTGGCTGACGTTGGCATTTGTTGGTGGGTTTGCGACCGACCTTATTTTGTTGAATCGGATTGACGACATTGTTGATAACCTGATCTTGTTGATGTATGTGGTGTTGGCCACGGTATCGTTGTTGTTGCTCTATGCTGGTGTAGCCGACAAGTTCCCGATGACAATTAGTAGGTTGGTGCAACGGTACACACCGATCCTGCTGCAGTATTCGTTTGGCGGACTGTTGTCAGGCATGCTTATTTTCTATGGTCGTAGTGGCGACTGGCTGGCTTCTGCACCGTTTTTGATTTTAATCCTACTAGTTATTTTTGGTAACGAGCTGCTAGAGAAGCGGTCTGACATGCTGGTGTACCACGTAGCGCTGTACTTTATCGGGATATTTTCCTACGTGGTGTTGGTGTTGCCAGTGTTGCTCGGGCGGATGGGGGACGGGATATTTATCTTGAGTGGACTAATTGCGCTGTTGTTTGTCTGCGGTGTGTTGCGGATTTTGTATAGCATTGTGCCAAACTTTATGCGGCTGAACACTCGGCGGGTGATTATTGTGGTGTCGTCATTGTATGTGTTGCTAACTGGGTTGTATTTCTTTAACCTTATTCCACCGATCCCGTTGTCACTGACTGAGCTCGACATAGTGCAGTCGGTGTCGCGCGATAACAACGGCGACTATCGTGTGGTGGACGAGGAACAGCCTTGGTATCGGCGAGTGCCGCTGGTGCGCGATCAGCTGCACCCAACTCGTGGTTCAATTGCGTGTTTTGCTCGAGTGTATGCACCGACCAGACTGTCAACTCGCATCTATCATCGTTGGGAATACAAAGACGAAGCGGGTGATTGGCAGCAAGCCTTCCGGTTTGGGTACCCGATCACCGGCGAAAATAGTGGCGGGTATCGCGGCTACACGATTCTAGACACGTTTAGTGACGGGGTCTGGCGTTGTGGGGTAGAGAACGAACGGGGGCAAGTGCTGGGACGAACAACTGTACGCATCAATACCACCGACCCGGCGCGCGCGATGGTGACTAGAATTGAATAATCGGGTACAGTACACACATATGCAAGATGCTATTCGTAGTGAAATAGAAACCGCTCTCCAGACACTTGGCTTACCAGCAGCTGACTTTGTTGTAGACTACCCAACCGACAAAAACGCTGCTGCTGACGTGTTTTCCAATGTCGCTCTGGTGCTGGCCAAGCAAGTCGGCCAAGCACCGCGGGAGGTGGCGATGCAGATTGCGGCCGAGCTGACAGACAAAATCGACCTGGTAACCAGTGTTGAAGTGGCCGGCCCAGGCTTTCTCAACTTTACGTTGGATCGAGAATATTTTAGAACCGCACTTGAGCAAGCGCTTGCCGCTGGAGATGCTTGGGGGAGTAACCAATCGCAGACAGGTGAAGAAGTAATTGTTGAGTACACCAGTCCGAACTTGTTCAAGCCACTACACGTCGGAAACTTGGTGGGGAACATTATTGGGGAATCTTTCACCCGTTTGTTTGAACTGTCTGGTGCAACCGTGGTGCGAGCCAACTACCCATCAGACATCGGACTGCCGGTAGCTAAAGCTGTCTGGGGACTACAGAAAACTGGAAATGATCCAAGCAAGATCGAAGAGTTGGGTGCGGCCTATCGAGCTGGAAACGAAGCATACGAAGCCGAAGGTTCAGAAAAAGAAGAAATCATTACAATCAATCAGGCACTGTATGCCGGATCAGATACAGAGCTGTCAGAATTACGTCTGGCTGGAATCGCTACTTCAAACGCCCAGATCAATACTATTTGTGAAAAGTTGGGAACTCATTTTGATACAGAGATATTTGAAAGCGAGGCTGCTCCAGTTGGATTGGAAATCGTGAAAGATAATATAGGGAAATTATTTACAGAAAGCCAGGGTGCAATTGTATACGACGGTGAACGTTCCGGGTTGCACACCCGCGTCTTTCTCAACTCAAAAGGTTTGCCAACATACGAGGCAAAAGACATTGGGCACTACAAACTAAAACATGGTCAGCATCCAAATTGGACCCAGTCGATCATTGTCACCGGTGGTGAACAGGCCGAGTATTTCAAGGTCGTCTACGCGGCAATCAAAGAACTATTTGCAGACGCGGCTGGAAAACACCTGGAGCATATCCCGACCGGGTTTTTGACCCTCAGCACCGGCAAGATGTCATCTAGAAAAGGGAATGTGCTCACCGGCGAGTCGATCATCGAGGATATGGAAGCCGCCGCTAGAGAAAAGACAAAAGAACCAAACGACGAGCTGGCGACGAAAGTGGCGGTGGCGGCCTTGAAATACGAGATTCTGCGTCACGGCATAGGTTCAAACATCGTCTTTGACAAGGCCAAGGCGTTGTCGTTTGAGGGTGCGTCAGGGCCGTATCTGCAATACACCTACGCCCGAATCCAGTCGGTACTACAAAAAGCCACTGCGGCTGGAGTGGTTGCTGACCAGTCAGCAGTGCCACCACAGCCATATGCCGTCGAAAAAATGATCGAGCAGTTCCCGAGCGTAATTGAAACAGCGCTGGCTGACCGCGCACCGCAAGCGGTGGTGACGTACCTGACAGAGCTGGCCTCAGAGTTTAACTCGTTTTACGCAGCCGAAAAGATCGTTGACCCTAGTGACCAGTTCGCGCCATACAAAGTAGCAGTGGCGACAGCGGTAGGGCGGACGCTGAAGCAAGGTTTGTGGGCACTAGGGATCGAGTCACCGGACCGGATGTAGGTTGACAAAAACCACAAAATCTAGTTTTCTAGAGGTGGAAAGGTAGGTAGCATATGAACCCTGTTTCTTTTTGGTTAGGAGCATTCTTTGTTCTTATCATTGCGATTCTCTTCGTTGTAGGAGGAATAATCACTTACTGGATTCTTGCCGGTCTTTTCGAGTGGGGTGAATCCAGTGATGATGAGTCGTTGTAGAATCCAGGCGCGCTTGCTATTGCAAGCGTGCCTTTTCTTTTGCCATTTTTTGTTGGTCTGCTACACTCAATAAGTGACCTGATACGTCACTCTCAAATGCATGGGGCGTTTGTATGTCTGATATACATAACCAACTTTATATATGAACAAGAAAAATACTAACCACTCAAACGAGACGGTTGCAGTGGTTGATGCGGTAGAAAAAAGTGAGGTCGCACTACGCGAAGAGCAAATCCAAGCCTTCTGGGAAGAGCAGGATATTTTTAATAAATCAATGGCGACGCCGGCGGGTGAGTCACCCAAGGGCGACTTTGTATTTTACGACGGGCCACCGTTTGCAACTGGCTTGCCACACTACGGGCATATCCTAGCTGGAACCATCAAAGACGCCATCCCGCGGTTTTGGACGATGAACGGGTACCGTGTGCGCCGCAAGTGGGGGTGGGATTGTCACGGTCTGCCACTGGAAAACCTGATCGAGAAGAAACTTGGCCTGGCGACCAAGCGCGACATCGAGGAGTACGGTGTCAAGAACTTTAACGAAGCGGCGCGTGACGCGGTGATGGAGTACGCGGATGACTGGAAGCAGATCATCCCGCGGATGGGTCGCTTTGCCGACATGGACGATGATTACAAAACCATGGACAGCACCTACACCGAAAGTGTCTGGTGGGTATTCAAGCAGCTGCACGAGAAAGGTTTGGTGTTTGAAGGGTTCAAAACCATGCACCTGTGCCCACGCTGTGGGACGACGCTGTCAAACTTCGAGGTCAACCAAGGTTACAAAGACATCAAAGACATCGCCGTGACGGTCAAGCTGCCGCTACTTGATGACGCAGGTGAGGTGACTGACACCAGTCTGCTGGTGTGGACAACAACTCCGTGGACGTTGCCCGGTAACTTGATGGCAGCGGTGAACCAAGACTTCACCTACGTCAAAGCAAAATGTCCAACACTAAGTGTTGGACAAAATGAGGACAAGGAGGCGCAGATGGTGATCGTGGCTAAGGAGCGACTGGTGCAGCTCGACGGGATTGATTTTGAAGTGGTTGAAGAAATCAGTGGCGCTGATCTCGTCGGCCGCCGCTACCAACCACCATTTCCGTGGCTGGGGGAGCAGGATTTTGATGGGAAGGAAAATGCCTGGACAATTCGCCACGCGGATTATGTTGAGATTGGTGAAGACGGTACCGGCGCGGTCCACATCGCACCTGCCTACGGTGACGACGATATGAAATTAGCCCAAGCGCATAACGTGCCGATTGTGCACCACGTCAATGAGTCGGGGCATTTCCACGATTGGGTGACTGATTTTGCTGGTCTTTTGGTCAAACCAAAAGACGATGACCAGTCAGGGGTCGGGCACATGGATGCAGACATCGAGGTGCTGAAAAACCTGCAAGCCAAAGGGGTGATATTCAAAAAAGAAAACATCACCCACAGCTACCCACACTGTTGGCGCTGCGATACGCCGCTACTGAACTACGCAACAACGTCATGGTTTGTGGACGTGCCAGTGATCCGCGACCAGCTGGTCGCCAACAACGCGCAGGTTGCTTGGGTGCCCGAGCATGTCGGCACCAACCGCTTTGGCAAGTGGCTGGAAGGCGCCCGCGACTGGGCGGTGTCTCGCCAACGCTATTGGGGGGCACCATTGCCAATTTGGCGAAACCCAGAGACCAAAGAATATAAAGTCATTGGTTCACTTGAGGAACTAAAAGAGTTTGTGCCCAAGAGCGGTAATACGTATTTGGCTTTGCGACATGGTGAGGCCCAAAGCAATCTCAAGCTACTGATCAGTACACAACCAGATGCGCCTGACCACCTCACTGACAAAGGTAAAGAGCAGGTCGCCGCAGCTGTCGAGTCTCTGAAGAATCAAAAGATTGACCTCATTATTACTTCACCTTATATCCGTACTTTGGAAACTTCAGAATTGCTGCGGGTTGGATTAGGACTGGCTGCTGATGCGGTAGTGGTCGACGACCGGGTGCAGGAAACCAAGGTGCCGCCCGAATACCAAGGTCAGCCGTGGACAAGTCTAGATGAATTTTTTGCCACTTCAGAACTGCGATATGACAATCCAAAATTCGCAGGCGAATCAACCGTTGATCTCAAACGTCGTGCGGGTGACTTTCTCTACGAGCTTGAACATAAGTACGCTGGCAAAACTATTTTGATTGTGACGCACAAAGGGATGATGCGTGCACTAGAGGCTATTGCTCAAGCCATGGACAGACCACGAAGTATGATGCAGAAACGGATCAATATACCAAACGCTGAAGTCAGACCTCTGCCATTTGTCCCGTACCCACACAACGACCACTACGAGCTAGACTTCCATCGACCATACATCGACGATGTGGTGCTGGAGGAAAACGGTACGCGGTTGGAGCGCGTACCTGACGTGTTCGACTGCTGGTTCGAGAGTGGCTCGATGCCGTACGGACAGCGGCACTTTATGGGTGAGGCGCAAGGTGACTTTGACCCCGAAAATGGTGTCGGGCTACCAGCGCAGTTTATTGCCGAAGGGCTTGATCAAACCCGCGGTTGGTTCTACTCGCTGATCGTGCTGGGCACTGCGCTGTATGGCAAATCACCGTATGAAAACGTGATCGTCAACGGGATGATTATGGCTGAAGATGGAAAAAAACTGAGTAAGAAACTGCAAAACTACTCTGCTCCAATGGATCTGGCAAATCAAGTCGGGGCTGACTCAATGCGACAGTACTTACTCAATTCTCCAGTCATCCGAGGTGAAGACATTTCTTTCTCAGACAAGGAAGTGCTTGAATTGCAACGCAAAAATATCGGCCGACTGCACAACGTACTGGCGATGTATGAAATGTATGCCGATGGTACCGAAGCGAGGGGAGATTCGACCAACGTGCTTGACCAGTGGATCACCGCGCGGTTGCAGCAACTGGTAAATGAATCAACTGCCGGGTACAAGTCATACGAACTGGACAAAGCGACGCGCCCAATTGGTGACTTTATCGACGATTTGTCGGTGTGGTACTTACGCCGCTCGCGTGATCGGTTTAAGGGTGATGACATGGTCGACCGCACGCTTGCGCTCGCAACCCTGCGACATGTACTGCGAACCTTATCACTTACGATGGCACCGTCTATGCCGTTTTATGCCGAGTATTTATGGCGGGCTGTGCGAGAGGAGGATGAGGCTGAAAGTGTACACTTGGCTGCTTGGCCAAGTGAAGGGATGGTAGATGAAAAGTTGTTGGAACAAATGGTCACAACCAGAAGTATCGTGACATCCGCGTTGGAGGCGCGCACTAAGTCAGGTATCAAGGTCCGTCAACCGATTAACGCGGTATTTGGCCCCGAACTACCAGAAGGGCTTTTGCAAGTGGTACTGGATGAACTTAATTCCAAGGAGTACGGAGTAGCTGACCTTGTTTCAATCGACACCGAACTCACCCCGGACCTGATCGCCGAAGGTGCTGTGCGCGAACTAATGCGGGCAGTGCAGGGTAAACGTAAGGCTGACGGCCTCCAACCATCCGATCGCATCGTGCTGCAGGTATCAACCAGTGATAAAGGTCAGCAGGCTGTCAACGATCATCAGGAATTGCTGCTCAACACAGTGGGCGCAGACGATGTTCGTTTTGTCGATCAGTCTGATGGGGAAGTAGTGACAGCTGGCGATTTAACCTTCACCTTCTCGATTGCCTAAATGTCCTACGTTACCTACACGACCCAAGCAATTGTCTGTGGTACCTATGACCGTAATACCACCGACCGTAGTTATCGATTATTTACCCGCGAGTTAGGTATGTTGTACGCCAGTGCGCGTAGTGTTCGTCGTGAATCATCTAAACAGCGTCAAGCGTTGCAGGACTTTTCGTTGATCAAGGTGTCGCTGGTAAAAGGGAAGGCTGGTTGGAAGATTGGTAGTGTCAGTGAACAACAGAATTATTATCACAGGGCGGTTAACCAGGCTGCTCGCGGCAGCGTCGTCAAAGTTGTGCGTCTGATCAGGCGGTTTATTACTGGTGAAGAAATGCACCCTGACTTGTTTGACGAGTGTACGGCAGCATTGGACTTTTTTGTGGGTGACTGCGTACAGCGGCTTGGTTACGAACGAGTGCTAACGCAGCGCTTGTTGGCGCAGCTAGGATACATCAAAACCAGTGACGTGCCTGAGATGTTTATTGATGTGTCATTGAGTCAAATCGACAGCAGCACTATTTGCCTGCATAAGTCAGCCATTGATCGCAGTATTGTCCAGGCCGAAGTCGCCAGTCAGCTGTAACCAGGTCACAATTCTGGTGGTATACTAGTGTTCATGAAGTCAGAATCAAACGATGCCAAGCGACTAGAGGACATGCGCCGCCAACTGTACGCACGCTCAAGTGCGGCGGACGCTGTGGAGGAACATCGGTTGACGGACATGTCAGTTGACGTCTCGCGCAACTGGACGCTGCCTGAACCGGTAGTCGAACCGACTCCACCTCCAGTTGAACCAGAGGCACCAGTCAAGGCCAAGACAAGCCGTCGGTATCGTCTGTATATTTTGTACGTGAGTCTGTTCATATTTATTTTCGGCGCTGGACTGTCTAGTTTATACTTGTATTTTGGCGGCAATGAGATCTCAAGTGACAACATCGCGATGGTGGTCGATGGACCATATGCCATCGGCGGCGGTGAAGTGCTTGATTTGAGTATATCTATCACTAACCAAAACGCCATCGCGATGGAGTCGGCCACGTTGATTGTTAAATACCCGCAGGGAACCCGTTCAGTTGGTGACTCACCGCGCAACCTATTTGAACAACGTATCCCAATCGAATCGCTCATGCCGGGTGATTCTCGCACCGTGCCGCTCCAGGTAGTGTTGTTTGGCGAAGAGCAATCTGAACAACAAATAACCGCCACCATCGAGTACCGCGTGACCGGCTCCAATAGTGTCTTTTATAAACAAGCCGAGCCGTACAACCTGAGTATCAGCTCATCACCGATAGTGTTGCGGGTACAGAACAAAGACCTGGTGTCATCTGGTGAAGCGGTGTCCATCACTCTGACAGTAGTGTCAAACTCGTCGTCCCCTCAGCGTGATTTACTGATCGGTGCTTCGTACCCCAGCAGCTTTCGTTTCGAGTCAGCCGACCCAGCGCCAGTGTTTGGTAACACGGTTTGGAGTATTGACGAACTCCTGCCCGAGGAAAGTGTCACCATCACCCTCAACGGTGTTATGACAGGCTTCGCAGATGAGTCGTTACGGGTTAACTTTGACCTGGGTCCAGCTCAACCCAATGATCCATTTATTATTGACTCGCTACTGGCTGAAGCCAGGGCAGACTTTAGTATCGAGAGCCCGTTTATCGAAATTGTCACCAACGTCAATGGTGACGAGACATCCAGTGTTGTGCTGGAAGAGGGTGATGATTCCCGGATTCAAATTGAAGTCATCAACACTCTGGACAGCACTGTGTACGACATGATGGTTGAAGTGCACCCTGGTGGCAACGTCCTAACGGAAGACTCCATTCAAGGGGCTGACGGTTTTTATGATTCCAACTCTGGAGTCATTCGCTGGCAAGCTTCTAACGACAGTTCGTTTGCAGCAGTGGGTCCAGGTGAGCGCCGCCGTCTGAGCTTTACCGTCTTGCCGGCAAACGATCAGCCAACCGCAGCGTATGATCTGACAGTCAACGTATACGCTAGTCGAGTCGCACCCCCTGGTTCCAAACCACAATTGGTTGGTACCGCTTTGATTGAAGCCAAGTTTAACTCGGCCGTATTTGTGGGTAGTCAAGCGGGTCGCGGTACTCCGTTTATCTCTCAGGGTAGTCTGCCTCCACAGGTAGGACAGGTTACTAGTTATACGCTGACTATAGTGGCCGAAGCCGGGGCCAACGACCTGACTGACGCCATTGTTTCTAGCGCTCTACCGATCTATGTAGTGTGGCGCGATAGCGTAGTGGGTGACGGAGAGCTGATTTTTAACTCAGTATCGCAGCAGTTAGAGTGGCGGGCGGGCAACGTTTCTGCCGGTCAACGCAAGCAAGTGTCGTTCCAGGTTAGTCTCACTCCGAGCGTCTCGCAGGTTGGTAGTACACCGATGCTGCTCCAGACACAAACTATGCGAGCCACCGACCGCTTTACCGGGTCACGCTTGCAAGCCACCTCCAACCCGGTGTACACTGAACTTTCAACTGAAGCCGGTTTTGATGAAGATAACGGCATCGTCGTCCGCTAAGTAATCCTGATTATGAAAGAATCACCAGAAACCAACACTATGGAAAAAATTGTAGCGTTAGCAAAACGGCGCGGATTCGTGTTTCCTGGTAGTGAAATATATGGTGGCCTGAAAGGCACGTGGGACTTGGGGCCACTTGGGGTTGCTCTCAACAACCGCATCAAGTCTGAGTGGTGGAAGATGTTTGTTGATGGTCGCGAGGACATGTATGGTCTGGACGCTGCGATCCTGATGAATGAACGGGTGTGGGAAGCATCTGGTCACACCGGCGCTGGCTTCTCCGATCCAATTGTAGAAGACACTAAAACTGGCGAGCGATTCCGAGCCGATCACCTTTTGCGCGACAACGGTATCGAGGCTGAAGGGTTGTCCGCGGTGGAAATGGACGCACTGGTTAGTGACAACAACCTCAAGAGTCCTGCCGGTAACCAATTGTCACAGGTAAAGGACTTTAACTTGATGTTCGAAACAGCTGTCGGCGCCGAAGGGAAATACAAATCGTACCTGCGCCCGGAAACCGCACAGGGAATATTTGTTAACTTCAAAAATGTCGTCGACACTATGTCGCCCAAGCTACCGTTTGGCATCGCCCAGATTGGCAAGGCGTTTCGTAATGAAATCGCTCCGCGTGAGTGGTTGTTCCGGGTGCGTGAGTTTGAACAAATGGAGATCGAGTACTTTGTCAGTGAAGATCAGTGGGAAGCAGAATACGAAAAAATGCTCAGCGACCTGCGTGACTGGCACCGGCACCTCGGCTTGTCCGACGCCAACATCCGTGAGTACGAAGTGCCAAAGGGCGACCTGGCACACTACAGCAAACGCACGATTGATTTTGAATATAACTATCCAGGTAAGGGCTTCGACGAGCTGGCTGGGTTTGCGTATCGCACCGATCACGATTTGAAAAGTCACGAAGAAGCCAGTGGGGTGAAGTTGCGGTATGTCCCGGTTGAAGGTGCTCCGTTTATTCCGCATGTGCTTGAGCCTTCGTTTGGTGTTGGTCGCGCCTTGACTGCAGTGCTGTGTGAAGCCTACATCGAAGACGAAATGAACGGTGACGTTCGTACCTATCTTAAGTTGCCTGCGCACCTAGCGCCGTACCGCGTAGCAGTATCACCACTCCTTAAAAACAAACCCCAGCTGGTCGATAAGGCTCGCGCGGTATTCAAGCTGCTCCAGGCTGAGTTTGGCAACGTCGCCTTCGACGACAACGGCAACGTCGGCAAGCGCTATCGACGCCAAGACGAAATTGGTACGCCATATTGTGTTGTCATCGACTTTGAAACTCTTGGGGAAGAAGACGAAGGTCTAAAAGACACCGTGACCGTACGCGACCGCGACACTGGCGAGCAACAACGAGTCGCGATCACTAGGCTCGCAGAGTATTTGAAATAACATGTCAGACAAAACCCCACGCTACATCACCACCACCTTGCCATATGTAAACGCTGACCCGCATATTGGGTTTGCGCTTGAAATGGTTCAGGCTGATACACTGGCGCGATATTGGCGACTGATGGGAGAAGATGTTTTCTTTACTACTGGAACTGACGAACACGGACAGAAAATTGCTGAAAAGGCCGATGCCGAGGGTCGTGACCGCTATGAATACGTGGCTCATTTTGCTGGTGAATTTGACCGTCTGAAAAGCGCGCTTAATTTGTCGTACGATAATTTCATCAGAACCACCGACGATGCTCATAAACTAGCCGCGCAAGAAATGTGGAACCGTTGCCTAGCAGCAGGTGACATCTATAAAAAGAAATACACCGGACTGTATTGCGTCGGGTGTGAATTGTTCTACAAAGAATCCGAGTTGGACGAAAACCTCAATTGCCTCATCCACAAAAAACCAGTAGAAGAAGTAGAAGAAGAAAACTATTTTTTCAAACTTTCAAACTACCAAGCGTACCTAGAAGAGTGCCTAGGCGTGGCGGGAGTAATCGTGCCAGAATTCAGGCGCCAAGAAGCACTCAAATTTGTCGCTGGCGGATTAGAAGATTTCTCTATCTCGCGCAAAACCGACCGAATGGACTGGGGGATACCGGTGCCTGGCGACGATGAGCAGGTGATGTATGTGTGGTTCGACGCGCTGACGAACTACATCAGCACGCTTGGCTGGCCGGCTGATAGCGCCGGTAACTATCAGACATACTGGAAAGATGGCCAAACCCTACAACTAGCCGGCAAAGACCAAGTCCGGTTCCAGTCCATCATCTGGCAGGCAATGCTCAAGAGTGCTGGTTTACCAGCCACTGACCAGGTGTTTTACCATGGCTTCATCAACAGTGGTGGACAGAAAATGAGCAAGAGTCTGGGGAACGTCATTTCGCCATACGGTGTAGTCGCTCGCTACGGCACCGATGCAACCAGGTACATGTTGCTACGTCACGTACACCCAACCGATGATTCCGATGTAACGTTTGAAAAAATGGACGAATGGTACACCGCGAACCTGGTTAACGGACTAGGGAACCTGACGGCCAGGATTATGAAAATGGCCGAGACGCACCTGGACAGTCCAATCGATAAACCACCTGTGGTCGGGTTTGACGCTGCTTATACAAATGCACTAGATACGTATGATTTCCAAGGTGCAGCTGACTTCGTCTGGAGCCAGGTCCAGGCTCTGGATGAAACCATCGCTGAAACCGAGCCATTCAAGTTGGTGAAAACCGACAAAGATGCAGCGGTAGTGATTATCAAAGAGTTAGTACACGACCTGTATATTATCGGCCGCATGTTGTACCCACTGATGCCTGAGGCTAATGTGATTATCAAAGAAGCAGTGCTGGCAAACAAGAAGCCAGAGAATTTGTTTAATCGCTTGGAAGGGTAGTATGCAATACCTAGACACCCATGCGCACCTCAATCTACAGCAGTTCGACGACGATCGGGCTGAGGTGTTTGCACAGTGTGCGAAGCAGTCCGTGGGAATGATTAACGTTGGGACACGGAAGGAAACCAGTGCGCTTGCGGTCGAGTTGGCGAACCAGTACGAGAACGCCTGGGCAATAGTGGGTGTGCATCCGTGTAGTGTGGTTGATGTTGACCCGGACGATCATGGTGTCAAAGAATCTGAACCGGTGTTTGACTATGATTTTTATAAGACGTTAGCTGCCGACACCAAGACAGTTGGAATCGGGGAGTGTGGGTTTGACTACTCCCGAACGAGTGAGAGTCGTGGGAGTAGCGTCAGCTCTCACATGACCGAACGAGCGAAGGGGGCAAGCTTTGCTTATGGTCACAATGCCGAAGATACGTTTGAACTGCAGCGAGAAGTGTTTCTCGATCAGATTGAACTAGCAAACGAAGTTGGCAAGCCACTGATGCTACACCTGCGTAATGATCCCAAGGGAGGCACGCGCTGTGCGTACAACGATGCGCTGGATATCCTCAAAACCGAGGCGAAAGTCGCTGGCAACGCACACTTTTATGCGGGTACCATAGAGCAGGCCAAGCGGTTCTTCGACCTGGGGTACACTATTTCATTCACCGGCGTGGTGACATTTCCGGCCCACAAGCCAGGTATTCAAGATTATCTCGATGTGGTTGAGTACGCACCACTGGACATGATCCACGCCGAGACTGACTGTCCGTACGTCGCCCCAGTCCCACACCGCGGCCAGCGCTGCGAACCCTGGATGGTGCAGGAAGTGTATAAATCCATCGCGCAGGTTAAGGGAGAAGACGAGGAGAAGGTGAGGAAACAGTTGTTAGAGAATGCACGGCAATTGTATCGACTTAGTATTGATTAATTTGATCACTTTGTATATAATAATCAATATGACTAATCAAACTATTACTGCCACAAAAGCCAAAACTCAATTTGCTGAACTAATTGATTTGGCTCGTAAGGAGCCCGTAACGATCACTCGCAATAATCGGCCAGTGGCCGTTGTATTGTCGCCAGAAGAGTACCAGGCACTAGAAAAGCTGGATGATCAATACTGGATTAAGCAGGCAGACAAAGTTGGCAAAGAAGATGCTTTGAGTGCTCAGGAAAGTCAACAGTTTATCGATCAAATACTTCATGCGTCAGCTTAAACTGTATAAACGCACGACTAAATTCATAACCAAGCTACCACCTAAGCAGCAAAGACAAATAGCGATAGCCGTGCAAAAGCTAGCAACAGAGGTCACGCCGCATGATGCAAAAAAGCTACAAAACTCAGACTGGTGGCGTATAGATATCGGCGAGTATCGCGCCATCTACCGCTGGGACGACGTTGCTGTGCACGTAGTGTTAGTGGGTAAGCGTAATGATAGTGATGTATATCGCAAGTTGGAGCGCATGTAGTTGTACCCACACCTAGTCAAATATCTCCAACAAATATTTATTGATCTCTCGTTGGTCCATGGTGTAGAAAGTAGAGTCGTCTTTGCGGTTCAAATCGCGCGCTAGGTCACGGCCGACAAATCGCCAGTGCCATGGTTCGTAGATATAGAAACTGTTGTCTTTGGGGTAGGAGAGGATGAAGCCGTAGTTATGTGCGTGCTCTTCAAGCCACTCAAACGCTTCTGTCTCACCAAAGCTATTAGATGTGGCACCGACAGCTGGGGTGGTAATATCAAGCGTTGTTCCAAGCTGGTGTTCAGAAAAGCCCTGGTCGGCTGAAAACGCGTTGGCACCGGCACCAAACTGCTGGGTAAACTGGCCCTTGAGCTGGTTTTGTTCGTCAAATGAACGATAGGCTGAGATGATCTTGAGGTCGATGTCATCTCGTTTTGCGGCGTCAAACATGCGCTCCAAAAATCGCATCGCATCCCCGTGGAAATACTGATCGCCTTTGCCTGCCAGCATGTAGTCGTCGTCGATCTGTTTCAGGCGAGAAGGGACGTAGTTTTCGTTCAAGAACGACACTTTGGAATATTTGATCAAGAGTTCCTCGTCGATTTCACTCAAGCGTTCGAATTCATCGAGCGACCCAGCCAAGTCCATGATTTGGTCTTCAAATTCTTCGTTGCGATCGAGTTCGTCCTCGTAGTTGGAAAGCAGCTCCTCCAGGTCATTTTTGAGGTTCCCTAAGTCAGCCTCGAGTGATGCGATCGTACTGTTAGCTGTTTGTAGTGTGACTACCTGTTCGCTGATGCGGGCGTTTTGGTTGTCGATCACGCTGTTCTGATCTATCGCTCGCACACCAAGATAGCCAGTGGTAACCAGACCAGCACCAGCTACACCAGCCAGAATATATGCAGTTGGACCAGGTTTGTGTACCATAAAGTACGGCTAGTATAACATGTCACAATCTATTGCTGGCAATGGATATCTGTGGTACATTGCGCGGGCATTTAGCAATTAAGTTCTAAGACAATATGTCAGAAGAAAACATGCCAGCCGCTGATGCTGCTCATTACGAGCTAGCATTCCACGTACTTCCAACAGTGGCTGAAGGGGAAGTAGCCGATGTTTGTACATCACTCAAGTCAGCTATCGAAAAAGCTGGCGGTACCGTAACCAATGAAGAAACACCCAAGCGTTTCGACCTAGCCTACGAAGTAATCAAGTACCTCGAAGGCCGCAACCGTAAGTTTACCAGTGCTTATTTTGGGTGGGTTCGATTTACACTTGAACCAGCTAAACTAGCCGAGCTAACTGAAATTGTCGAAGGAGAAAGCAAGTTGCTACGTCACCTGCTGATCCGTCTGAACAAACTAGAAGAGGCCAATCCGTTCCTGTTCCATGAAGCATTAACTGAGGATCAAGTTGCTGCTGAACAAGCAGAGGAGGTGGTTGAAGACGTAGATGGTGAAGACACTGCGTCAGCAGACGCCGACAAGGGTGGTGAAGAAGCGACAGACGAGGTAAAATAGAGTCACTATACAGTAACTTTATTTCTTTTATGTACTTGAACAAAGCCATGATCTACGGGAACCTTACCCGTGACCCCGAACTCAAAGCCTTGCCTAGTGGTATGAACGTCTGTTCGTTCTCACTGGCGACCAACCGCGTGTACAACGACCGCGACGGTAACCGTCAAGAAGCGGCTGACTATCACAACATTGTCGTGTTTGGTAAACAGGCCGACAACTGCGCCAAGTACCTAACCAAAGGCAGCGGCACCTACGTTGAAGGTCGACTGCAAACCCGCAGTTGGGACAAGGACGGCGTCAAGCAGTACCGCACCGAAGTCGTCGCCGATCGCGTTCAGTTTGGACCAAAGAACGCAGGGGGTGGAGCAGCGGCTCCAACCAGCGGTAGTCAGAGTTCTGGTGCGCCAGCCGATAAGTCAGCTACTTCAGACAAGGATGAAGGCAAGGCTCCAGCGATGCCGGATTACCCCGAAGAGGAAATTAATCCCGAAGACATCCCTTTCTAGCCACAAATATAATCAATCTACTGCGTTGCAGCTTCGGTAAAGGAATACTCACTGGCCTCTAGGCCCGTTCGCATTCCTTTCCTCGCGCGCCTTGTATCTTAATCATCTTTGAGTCTAGAAAGACCAGATATAAACATTATCAATAAGAAAAATACTATGGAAAACGAAACAGAAGTAAAGCAAAGTGCTCCAGCCAACCACGTTGACTACAAAGACATCAACCGCCTGGACCGCAACGTCAACCCACACGCCCGCATGAACAGTCGTAAGCGAACTGGTCTGTCAGCCAAAGGGCAGCGAAACTTTGCCACAGCGATCAAACGAGCGCGGTTTATGGCCCTGATGCCATACATCCAGCGGTAAGAGAAGCAAGCGCGAGTACAAAAAGAGCGACCCCTCCCGGTCGCTCTTTTTGTACGCGTATAGGTAGTTATGCCTTTTCAACTCGCTCAGTATAGTCACCACTTTCAGTGTTGACCGCTACTATGTCGCCAACGTTAATAAACTGCGGGACTTGTACGGTGTATCCAGTGACCAGGATGGCTTCTTTGGTGGCGCCACTACTGGTATTGCCTTTGACGGCGTCAGCTGCTTCTTTGACCTTGAGTTCGACTTTGATTGGAATGTTGACCGACATGATGGTGTCCTCAAACAACAGCGCTTCTACCTCGCTATTGTCAACCACAAACTTGGGCATATTGCCAACTACGTCCGTTGGTAGGCTGAAACGATCCTTGGGGTTGTCCAAGGCGCAAAACCACGACTCGCCTCGATTGGTGTACAAGTACTTGATCGTATTTTTTTCTAGGTACGCATCCTCCAGTACGTCAGACTGGTGAAAGGTACGTTCGATCACGTTGCCACTGCGCAGGTTTTTCATGCGCACATTGTTGCTGGCTTTTTGACGATCTTTTTTGGCGATACTATTGCTTAACACCAAGTACGGGTCGCCGTCCATGGTGACAGTTTTCTTGACGGTGATTTCGTTGTAGAGGACTTTGGCCATAGTGAAAGTGGGTACGGGCTATTTGTCTTCTTTGTCTTCCTTCAATGCTTTGCGGATGTTCTTGAGTAATTCGTTGGTCAGTTTTTTGTCAGCCTGCAGTGTTTTGCGAGCAGCGTCATACCCCCGGCCAAGTTTAACGATGGTTGACTCGTCTCCACCGGGCGGAGTGTAACTGTAACTAGCCCCAGCCTTGGCGACCATTTTGAATTTCTCACCCAGGGCCAAGATCTCACCGGCTCGGCTGATGCCTTCACCATAGATCAGGTCAAACTCTGTAGTCCTAAACGGGGAGGCTACCTTGTTCTTGACGACTTTGACGCGGTGCCGGCCGCCAACGACCTCGTCACCTTTTTTGATTTGGGCAATTCGACGGATGTCCAGACGCACGGATGTATAGAACTTGAGTGCCTTTCCGCCTGGGGTAGTCTCGGGGTTACCAAACATCACTCCAACCTGCATGCGGATTTGGTTTATGAAAATAACCACCGTCTTACTCTTGGCTACGATACCAGTTAGTTTTCGCAAGGCCTGACTCATGAGGCGGGCTTGTTTCCCAACGTGGTGAGCGCCCATTTCTCCTTCAATCTCGTCCCGGGGTGTTAGTGCAGCTACCGAGTCAATTACGATCACATCAAGCTTGCCTGACCGCACTAGTGACTCGACGATCTCTAGCGCTTGTTCACCGTTGTCCGGCTGTGAGATGAGTAACTCGTCTAGCTTCACACCCAAGTTGCCGGCGTACACTGGGTCCATCGCGTGCTCGGCGTCGATAAACGCACAGATCCCACCTTCTTTTTGGGCTTCGGCCACAGTGTGCAGGGCGAGTGTAGACTTACCAGATGACTCCGGCCCGTAAATCTCGATGATTCGCCCACGCGGGAAGCCGCCAATTCCCAGTGCGTCGTCCAGCCCAATTGAGCCAGTTGAGACTGACTCGATGTCGACGTGTTTGGTCTCATCCAGGGTCATGATTGCATCGTCGCCAAACTTGGTTTTGATACTGCGCAGCGTCTCGAGAATCTCACTGCCGCTCTTGTCTTTTTTGCTTTCGCTAGTTTCTTTGGGAACAGTCTTTTTGACGGTCGTCTTCTTAATTGCCATATAGGTTTATAATTAATCGGTAACGGTAATAAATGAAGCTGGGGTGTACACAAATGCACGAGTGACGGTGGTGACCCGACCATAGCGATCCTCAGCTTT
>Ga0136588_1000064_pt1 | contig 37684 bp, 29 predicted proteins | sample AntRauMFilla1564_FD_104782 | JGI IMG/M metagenome (GOLD analysis project Ga0136588, IMG submission 104782) | Saline lake microbial communities from Rauer Islands, Antarctica - Metagenome Filla 1 #564 | ecosystem: Environmental > Aquatic > Non-marine Saline and Alkaline > Saline | place... | reverse complement strand
ACTCATTGGCTAGATCTATTGCAGCAGTATCTGCAAAAGCCTCGTAGAGATCATTTGAAGTAACCAAAGAAAGTTCAGCTATTTTAGTCTGCGCTTTGTTTATGAATGTTGATATTTTATCTCGTAGTATCATATTACAAATATAGTAAAATTATTACAATTAAGAGTTCCATCCCCCAGCAGCAAGATAACATCCATTATATATAGCGGTTACATTTTTATACAATTCAAATTTCGCTTGTAAGACCCCTGAACTGGTTAGTTTTATATACCCAATACCATGTCTATAGTCAGAATGAAAATCACCTAGCCTAGGGTCATAAGAAAGATCTGTGGCATAAGCTTTATGGCTAAAAACTTCCTGTACTCCGGAAGATATCTCATAGTTTATAACTGATGAAGGTTTAAATTTAGGATCAAGGGTTCTGGCTATATATCCGTTTATCCCTCTATCTTTATGGTTGGCAATATATCCAGAATAATAGACCATCCCATTTTTTGCTTTCCGCATCCTAAAGACCATCCTCCACCTGAGCTGAAAATTACTAGTATCGTATTCAGAAATTATGAACGGATCGCCATCCCAAAAGTCAGATGCTCTAAATATACCATCATTCCCTGGGGTACCTTTTATATTTACAGCGCCTGCACTTGTAGCAAGAAATCCAGCGCTTCCTACATATTGAGTTAAATTATTATACGGCTTAGCCCCAACTCCACCTGTCCAATCTACTACTTTTTGAATTGACTTACTTGAATCTACTTCTTGGATAGCAAGTACAGGAGTCCATCCAGAGAACCCTCTTGGTCCAATATCTCCTGGCTCTCCGCCCTCTCCTGGGGGTGGAAAATGTGTTATTTTAAATGGTAGTGACCACTGACCTGTTATAGTCCAGTTACCAACTATTTCACTCACACCTTTATTAGCTGGATTTTTAATAAATGTAGCCTTAGATCCATATATAGTATTCCCTGGGTCTAGTCCGGTAGGAGGATCTTCTAACCAAGCTGTTGGGATCAAGTTATCGGTAACCCATTGGTTAGCCACAGGTCTCTGAGTCAACCAAGCTATAGGGGGAACAGAGTCAGGTGGTAACACCCTGTACACCATCTTTTGAAATGCTCCACTCATAGTTCCTTCTTCTCCTTTTATTCTATAACTTGCGCCCCAATCCCCGTCTGAGTACCTCTCAATAGCCCATACAGCATTAGATGAACTTGATCCCCATACTCCAGTTGTGTTGTCTGGATTAGAGTTAGCGCTCAAAGTAAGATTAGGTGAGAACATTCTTATAATTGATCTTCCGTCTGAGACATCTACTACAGACTCTCTAGCTGTGTAGGTTTCTACACCTAAAGTTATTTCTAGTTTTAGATTAGCAGATCCCTCTATTTGTGATTCTATAAGCTCTACTTCTCTTGCATTTGGAGCAGTATCTGCTTTTATAAGATATCCATTCAAAAACCAATTATACTTTATACCAGATGCTATACTGATATCTTGTCCATTCTCATAGATAAAACCTGTAAATATTTTCGCAGGATCTCCTGTCTTAAATATAGTACCATCATTAGATTGTATAACAGGTATATATCCTACACCGTCAGTAACGTCGAATATAGTTATCTCATCAATATAATCTTCACCAGTCATTATAGCTACAGCTGTGTATGTCTGTGCATTGAGAACGTTATCTGGAAATACAGTAAGTGTATTTCTATTGGTCCCTGATATAGTCGGTATGTGGTGATCCCCTATAGGAAGTTCATTGACGGGTGTATTATTGCCTGCATACCATGTTACAGTGTACTTAGTTAAATCTACCTCTTCATCTGCATTAAACAAAACTGCTTCAAGAACTACTTCATCAGGTGTTACTACCTTTATACCATTAACCATTGTGTACTTAAACATATCATCTGTTCCATCTTTAGGACGTATGACACATCTAATTGTACTCTTACCGTCAAATCTTGTTGGAGTACCCCAGCCTGTAGATAATTCTCCATTAGAAAACTTTCTAGTGGTAGACACATAAAGAACATGACCATCTGTGGTTTCAAAAGTACCATCAGACCATCCATCCACTCCCCAGCCCTGAGTAGTTAGAGGCCTATCACTAGGTGAGGGCTCATCATTTCTTGGAAACTCTTTAAATACAAAGTCAGTATATTCACCTGACTCTCCTGTTATCAAGGTTATAGTCCAGTCAGAAAGATCGTCTGGCCTACTTGCTTTATATCTATCTCCAACAGAATAGTAACCTCTCCAAAACTCATCATCAAAGAACTCAATGCTGTTAGGGATATCTCCATATCTCACTAACATAACATCAGTGCTTATAAGTATTGGAATTGACCACTCTCCTCTAAGGTCGCCAAAAACTCCCTTAATAGCACGGATCTTCCATAGATTATGAGTTGCCATATGTGCCTCATAGCTTATACCTGTAGGAGTTTCTGGTGTGTCCTCCCATCCATTAGGATTATTATTAGTGCCACCATTAGGAGAAGTTGAAGAAGGTCTAGTAGGGTTATCTTCAGACTTTAACTTCCACATAAACATGACATCTTGATATGATCCTTCTTCATAATCAAGAGTTACCTTCACTGGAATTCCCCAATCCGCTATGGAACTATTTCTCTGGCGTATCCACAAATGTATGGAAGCATCATAGTTAGCAGTCCATATTACTTCGCCATCTTCTCCCCCGTACCCTATATTATATCTTTCTTTAGTTATTTTTCCTGGGTCAAATTGAGGGGATAGAGGTCTAAGACCTTTATAGTTAGGAGCATATTGATATTCAACAGCACCCTCTTCTGACTGTCTTGGCCTGTCTATAACCCAAAAGTCCGCGAAGTTTATACTTCCATCAATAACTTCTTGATCGCTTATAGTTTGTTCAGGTAAAGTTCTTAATTGATATGTAGTAGTAGCTGTGAGGATTCCGTTAAGTGTACTTTCATTAACTGTACACTTACATCCTTTAACAAGACGTTCTTTTGGTATTTCTTTAAGCTCTTCTATTGAGTTTACAATAAAAGGTCCTCCCATAACCTCATTACTGATAGCTATTGGATAAGTCTCTCTGCCTGAAGGAGTCATCAGAGTTCCCATTACTGGGATATTACCAATTATCCTGTTTAATATTCTTACTACTGCATTCATTATTTTAAATTTATGTTAGCTTTATTTATAGAAGACTTGTTAGCTGTCCTGATTACTCTGTAATCTTTGGATATACCACTATCAACTACTGTTACTGTAGGATGCTCTTTAAATATAGGAACAGATGTGGGCCCTCTTTCAGCTTCTAATATAGTAGGAGTTCCTATAGGATATACCCAATAAATATAATTTAGTTTTAATGGGTCTGGGGCTGTATACACTTTAACCCTATGATTATCGAATATACTATTATCTAACCCACTGTACCCACCTGTAGATGCCAATGCTTTCACATCTGCCTGAGTTAGAAATTCTAAATCAGAATATCCTGAATACATAAGGTACCTAAATTCTATGCCAATATCCTTAGACACAGAAGTTCCTTTGGAATCCATAGCCGTTATCTTAGTAGGAACAGTAGGGAATCTAGGCCATAAACCTTCTGAGATACCATGTACATTGGTTTCTGTCCATGTCATTGGCTGTTCTAAATTTAACCCTTTATCAGGAGTCATTGTTCTAGCTATAATTTCCTCAGAGCCAGAAACTATATTTGCATTAAACTCAAAAGTTACTTCAGTTCCTACTTTGAATACTCCCGTATTAGAGTTAATTGTAGGTGCAGCATACTCTCTATAGTTTATGGTGTACCTAGTCTTATCTGACAGTTCCTCTTTGAACACAGTTATACTATCCCCTCCAACTATCTCAATAGCATTTCTAGGGTCAATAGACATGTCCCTTTTACTGTCATTTATATTGCAAGGATTACTCATCTTCTTTTAATATTTCGTTAAAGGATTCTACCAGTAGCTGAGATTTAATAAACTTATTGGAACACCATAAGTATATGGCACCGTCTAATAAACCTCTTACAAAGTTAAACCTTTTCTCCAGATTTACAAGCTGCATGTTGTGAGACCTATCATTGTTCTTTGATTGCTTCAACTGTATGACGTCTATGTTAAGTCTGTTTCTGTGTATAGTTATCCTAGATAGTAGAACTGTTTTAAAACTAACTACCTCTAAGAATAATGGCTCATTAGTTATAAGCTCTTCTATAGTTGTAGGAACTAGTTCTCCATCTTTAAATATTACTATGTCTCCATTAAGACTTGTTCCAACTCCTCCCTCTGAGTTCGGTACTGCCTTAGAAACTGCTGCAGCAAGTACCTCTATGTAGCCATCCTTATCTGTAAAAAGAGTAATAGTTTTTTCATCAGCGCCTATATCGTAAGGTTCAATTATCACGGGCTCTTTCCCTTTAGATGTAATGTAAAAAGCCTGAAAGAATAGATTTGATTCCTCTCTTGTAATATTAGGAGAACCCCATCCTCCTTCATTTTCGCTACTGTAGTCTCCAGTTACATCTGAGATATACATCTCTGTTCCTGTTGCATCTATAGCTGTCCTTGATAGTTTAATTTTTAGTGCCATGTCTTAGTAGTTAAAATATTGTATAGTTGATTTCATTCCTGCATCTGAAACTCTGTTAATCTGGTGCCATATTGGTATACTTTTCTTAGTGAACACACCTAGCTTTGTTTTACCTTTATGTACTCCTGCATCATATCTTTCTTCCCAGTTCCAAGGAAGACCGTAGTACATCATCTGAGATACTGATTCTATAGAAGACATCATAGCCATTGGAGACCTTAATATGTCCCACGCATCCGTTATAGATACAAAAGCTAAAATTCCTTGCATTGACCTATTAGATAAATATACTCCAAATCTTAAAGCTCTTGCTAAAGCTAAGTCCTCTCCATCTGGATCATCCAGATCTTTAAGAGACCCCATTACTGCAGCTGCCATTAAAGCTAAACTAGTAACTATTGTAACTTCTGTTATAGTTCTTTTAACATTAGCCTTCTGGTGACGTGACATATCCTTCCATGACATCCCAGTTTTAATCTTCAATGCAGTTAAATCATTTATGAGTCCTCCAATAAACTTAGCTGTGGACCTGTAAGTACCTTCAATCTCTTGCTCTGAGAATTGGTTTGTGTATGAACTTGCATATCTCCTTCTCCATCCATCGGCAATCCATTTACGAAACTGTCCTGCTAAACTAAGCAAGGCATTTCTCTGCCACTCAGTTGCAGTTTGAGAACTGTAGTTTCCATGCATCCTTCTTAATAGGGCTCGTACTTTCCTCGACATATCTTCTTCGAGTCTTTTATCATATTTTTTTAAATCTCCTGCCTCGTTCTTAATGTAAATATTATCTACAGACATCTTACCGTCTTTAGCGTGGTGGGCTTCCCATAGGTCTCCTATTTTCTTGCCATTGACATCGTAGGTATCTGTTCCCATAAAGATAGCCATAGCTGCTCTATTTTGCATCATGTGCTCTCCCATTGAGCTGATAAAGTGAAGAGATCCGTTTTTCCAAACTCTAGTTAGACCATTCGAGTCAGTAGAGTCTACACCTTCAGGGAAATAATCACCTAAGAAATTATATTTCTCTTGAAATAATCCTATTTTACTCTGGGGAGTTCTCTCTGCTATATCTCCAAGTATCCCTGGAATGCCTCTGGTATACTCACCAGTAGCTCTTATATATTGTTTAGAATTATAATACTCCCCTCCAAATGCGTCAGCCCATTGCATAGTCTCTCCCATCACTAAGTTAGCAGATCCTGCAAGCATATTAACACCCATAAGCCTCATAGAATTATATCGAGCCATCATCTTCAGTAATTTACGGGTATCTATGTTCAGGTTACCAATATAGAAATTACCCATATCTGATTCCTTTTGCCCATATACCTGAAGTTGAAGCAAAGATTCTAACATCTTGTATGAGTTAGATTCAGCTCCACTTTTTTGTGCTGTATCATCAGAGAGTCTCTTACCATCTTTGTCTCTAAACTTTGACACTATTGGATTTCCTTTAGAGTCTGTGTGAGCAATACTTCTGTTGTATGCAGAAGACTTTATGGTTTCTAAAACATCAATTATCTCATTCATGTTTGCGTAGTTTTCAGCCATATGCCCAAAGGTCTGTAGAGATGAGGCTAAGTCATAGGACATTGCTTTAGGCATCTGTTTCTTGGCATACTCTGTCGCCAGCTCTATAGCCCTCTCTTCTGTAAGACCTTCTGTACCTTCCTTCATCAATCTCTTAACGAGTCTATCTCTAATAGCTGTATCATATTCCTGAGTAAACAAAACAGGTACACTATCCATAATCTGATTAGTATCATCTAATCTTTGTCCAGTTTCTGTATCTAAGTTAGAAGAAGATATCTTTTTATTAACCTGATACCCTAACTGTTCTACCTTACTTTCTGATGTCACTAAACTCTCCCAGGCACTTTTCATAATAGAAGGAAGTCTATCCCCCATGTTTGCGTACGATGGTAGTTGCATGTTAAGACTGTTGTACTCCTCTATAAAATACTCATAGAATTCAAATGTCTTAGTATTTTTATATTTACTGAGAAACTCACGGTATTGTTTAGGATTACCTTTCTCTGTAATTATTCTGCCCATAAACTCTCCCTTTGAGTTTTTTAGAATCATAGGACCATAAAGACTTTCAGCATTACCCTTGTCCCCAGGTCTTTCATCCTCCATGGCAGTTAGCTTCTCAGATAGAACCTTAGTTCTTTCTATATCAGCTCGATGTGTTTTTTGTTGTTGCTGATCTATTAATTTAGCTGTAAGTCCTACCACAGCGTCTTTAGAATCTCCAGCAAAGTGAGCCATGCGTTCCATAAACGATATATCAAAGGGTGCCTTGTTGAGGTAGTTTCTTAGTTCCTCTTTAGATAGGTTATGGGATAAGTCATGAAGTGTGTTCACTGCTCTATCCATCACTTTATCTGTATATCTACTTTTTGCTATATCCTTAGTCTTAATTATCCGTGCAATTTGATCAAGCTCTGTTCTAGTAAAGGCGTCTGATAAGTTTGGGTTAGATTCAATAGCTAACAAAATATCCCCAAGTAAATCATATGCAGTTAAATACTTATGATACTTATGGAGTATCTTATAGTCTGGATTATCTTTACGAATTTCGGACTCTATAATTTTACTTGCATATATAACATTAGACTTAGCAGTATTGGCAAACTCCAAAGCACCCTGTTTCCAGTTTAATGAATTAATCCTATTCTTTAGTTCAGTTATAACAGTATGCATATGCCTACCTGTAGGAGAATCAGAACCTTCTAATTCTTCTACTCTCCGAGTTAAAATGTCTTTAGCTTTAACTAAAGACTTTTTTATTTTGCTTACTGACTGATTGTATTCAGCAGCTTCTGCTTCAGCAGCTTTCATAAACTTCTCTGCTTCAATATATTCTGGATTCATTACATTCTCAATCTTTGGCTCACCGTTATCATCTAACAAGTGTCCTTTAGTATCCTTGAAGTTTGGATCTAACCAATCCCCAAATGATGAGAAGAACGCAGGAGTACGAGTCATTGCCCAAACTTCTAGGGCACTAGCATCGTCTCCAAAATTATCTCTAAGCTCCTGAAAGAGTTCTGATCTCTGCCCATTAGGCGCAAATACTTCATTTATAGTACAACTCATAATTAACAATTAATTTTTAGTGATCCATCTTTGTTTCGTTTTTGTGCTTCAGTAACAGCTTCACTTGTTAAAGATGCCCCTAAGTTAGCTACATTTTCTGTATTATTCTCTAACATATTGTTTAAAGCTTGGGTACTTTCTTCACCCTCGTTATGTGTTGGTCCTTCTACAGCAGGTTTAGCTGCATGTCTACGATCCACCTTTGGATTTTTTGCAGTTTGTAATCCCCCAATCAATCCAGGAGATGCACTTACTGACTCGTCAGGCTTAGTACTTTTAATCTTCTCAGAGTTATCTGGAGATTTTACTTTAGACTCAGGTGGAGTATCTCTATTTATCTCAAACTCTACTACAGATCCAACTGGAATAACAGATTTTGATGAAGTGGCAGATTTAGCTGGAGTAGCAGGTTTAGCTGAAGTGGCAGTTATGGTAGCAGCTTTCTCGGCTTCCTTTAAAAGAGCTTCAAATTTCTTAGCTGTTACAAACTGTATACCAGCACCATCTTGCTCTACTTCTAAATTAGACTCAACAGATTTTTCTATGGCGTCCATTTTATCTACTATCTTTTGTCTTGCAGCAGCATCTCTTTCAGCTTTCAGCTTTGCTACTAATTTTATATACTCAGGATTTTTCTTAATCCTAGATTTAATTATATTTTCAGTGAGAGTTATGGTTGTATATTTTTTCATCACTATAGATTGAGCGGAACCTGTAGAACCTGAGGTAGTCCCGCCAGAAACTGATCTATCCTTAGGAGTTATGGTAGCAGCTTTTTGTACTGCGGAAGCTGCCGTAGTAGGTGAGTTCGAACTAACTTTAACTACAGAGTACTTATTAGTGAGTAATTGTTTTGAATATGTTTTAAGTACTTCCCTCTTTAATCTTGATATATCATTAACTGAAAGCTTACCAACTTTTCCTAATGCCTCTTTAAAAGATATGTTAAAAGAATCTTCAAACTTATCGTAGCTAATTTGGTCTTTAAAGTTCTTATTCCAGAACTGCTTTAATGTAAATCTCTCAGGAGTTGCATTAAGTCCTACCTCAGTCCAGAAATCTGTCACGTCAAAAATATCATCTTCTACTTTTACAAATTCCTCTGCAATTTTATTAGTGACGTCTGAAAGCTGTGCAGATTCTGCGGTACTTTTAGTACCAGTACTATCTGCTTCTCTCATAACTTCTTTAATGTCCTGTGTAGTTTTAGGGTTGAATTTAATCTTAAGTCTAGTATTAACCCAGGGACGATTAACGTTCAAGTCAGTTGTAATCCACTGTTGCTCTATAGCATTAGCTACATAGGCTCCTCCTTTACTACCTCTCATATGATCTAATGACATAGAAGCAAACCTACCTCCTAAAGCTTCAATAGCAGCCTCACGAGAAACTGCGGATTTTTTAACATAGGCACCTTCTTCTGAGGCATGAGGTATAGTAGTAGTAACAATTACACCTATATACCCAGTGTCTGTACCAGAACTCTCAGCTAATACCATACGAACTCTAAGATAATTTTTTCCTGGGTGATATGTAACATTTCCCTCAGCATCAGTAACAGGAACATCATGTACCTGTGTAACTCTACCATCTATAATACCATTAACAGCAGATCGTATTTTAGATTCTCCTACGTTACCTTCTACGTGCTCAAATCCAAAGAATTGTTTAGCTGTAAGAAATGCTTTTTCTTTTGATGCACCATCTTCCATTAACTTAGCCACGTATTCATTAAACTCAGTCTCAATATCTAAAGCTGCGTTTTCCAAGTCAGAGTATATTGTCTCGTTCAGTGGTCCAGAGACACCTTGTGAGTCTGTAGAAATTATCTCTGATAAAGTAGATTCGTTTAACTGTATAGGAATTCTGTCTCCGCTAGGAGTTTCTATTAACATATATGTATGGCCATCGTACACACCTTTTTCTATCTTCTTCTCGCTAATATTAAAATCAAGCATATCACCATCAGAGCTATAGAATTCTATAACTCCATTGCGTTCTGACGGGTCATTTTTCTTTCTGGATCCTAAATATATCTTACCATTAGGTAAATACTGAGCATCTATATGAGATATATTACCTTTAGAATCCTTTATGGTTCCAAGGTTACCAGTTGAAGTTGTATGTTTTCCTATTACAGATGCGTCTACGCTGCCCCCCATAGCATTTATAACGGATACCATTGCATCAAAATATTTCTCCTTCCCTGCTGGGAATATTTGAGACACGTTGACATCTCCTTTTTTAACAAGAAGTACAGGTACACCTTTTGTGTTATCTACTACAACTCGAACTGGCTCATCACCTTTAAATGGTTTTGCGGCATCCTCATAGTCTATTGGAAACCAGCCAGAGGTACTTGGAATAGCCTCAGATCCTCTGAATCCATATACCTTTGTTCCATCTGGTAATGTTCTAACTACACCAAAATTATTAAATTCTTGTCCCCCTGTGTATATTTCACCAGTTGAGGATCTATCCATAGTGTCTCCTGTAGCAGCAGCTTCACTTTCTATGTCTTTTAAAGTTTGTTTTTTAGAACTATCTTTTTTATACTTATTAACAGACCATCCCTTAATATTAGGTTTTTTAGACTCGTGAGACATTGGACCAAACTCCTTTTCTATTTTCCATATAGTTCCTTTAGAAGTCTCTCCTGCTTTAGCGTTGTCTCTTGTAAGGAATACTCCAGATTTGGTTCCTACTGGACTACTTACTGTCCACTCATTGCCTTTACTATCTCTAACCTTTTCTCCTTTAATCCAAGTCCTGTGATGTTTACTATTAACTGTAGAAAATGTGTTATCCCCATCAGGCTCTGGAGTTGTATGCTCTCCAAATTCCTCTGAGGCTTTATCTCTTTCTTTCTTATACTTCTTTTGTTCCTTGGATAATTTTTCTTCGTCGAATATATAACCTTCGTTGCTATCCTCAATGGACATCTCACTCTCCTCCACTCTCTCTGCCTCATCGTCAGAGATATTATCTCCTTTAGCCTGTCTTGCTTTAATATCTGCTACTTCAGCATCCTCATTAGCTTTATTTGCTTCAGCTCGTTTGGTCTGTATATCTTTAATTTTATCCTTCTCTTTCTGTAGTGCATCTACGATCTTCTTAGATTCCTCTCGTATAGAATCTTGTCCTTTCTCAGTCTTTAAATCCTCTTCAAATTTTTTAGCTGCTTCTATCCTCTCCTGGAATACAGCAACACTTTGAGATATCGTTACTTGGATAGAGTCAGCTGCACTAGATAAAGCATCATCTATATCTTTATTAGAAGTGTACTCTTTAGATGATTCCAATATCTCTTTACGTAATCTATCAGATTTTTTAGTGTTTTTACTAAGTATCGCTTTCTTCAGATCAACCATCTGCTTAGCTGTAGAAGCTTCTCTTTCACTTAAGTCGGCTTCTAATATCTCAAATAGTTGATTTTGTGGTTTGCGTATCTCCTTGGTAAAGTTTTCTGAAGCCAGTCTATCCATTCTTGAATAGATAGTAGCCTGCTTTAAGTCATCAGGTATGGATGAGTCCGACTTTACAGAGTTAAATTCTCTCTCTACATTCTTAACAAGTACCTGAGCTTCTTTAATTTTTTCTCTATAACGTACTGGGTCTACACCCTGACTCTCAAGCACCTCATCTGATTCCCCTTCAAGTGTTGCTAAATCTGCCTCCAACTCATCTAGTCTCCCAAGTTCAGATTTAACCATAGCGCTAGAAATCAACCCACTTGTTTCAGATTGAGCAAAGCTTTCCGCTGAGCCAAAAACTGATTCATAGTATGTCTGGTAGTTATTTCTAAATGCTTCTAGTTCTTTTTTCTCCCTCTTTACTTCTATGTTTGAGTTTATTTTACCGGCTCCTGCAAATACACCTCCCCCAATAGCTCCCATGAACACACTAGTCTTGAACTCGTCATCTGTTACATATTCAGACAGTCGTGATAGAAAATCGGATTTTCCTTTAAGTCCGGCTTTATCTAATACATTATGCTGTGACTCATTGGATACTATGTATTGAAATCCCTCTTCCAATGATTCTGACCCCATATCAAAAGCTGCAAAAGAAGCAGTGCTTTTTAAAGATCTTGACAACATAGATTTCTTTATTGCGTCTGATGCATTTTTCTTAGCATAGTTTAATCCTTTAAAAGCTTTACTGTACTGATAGACATCTTGTAATAACATCCACCAGTTATTATTCCATGTAGTTCTGCCAGCCTCTGCGGCCATTTTAGTTATATCCTCTTTAGTATATTCTTGATCAGTTTCTGGATTGATCTTACCTGCTAATTCCACTTCTAACTGACCTCTCATCTCCTTAGTAACTTCGCTAGCCTCCATAGCGTTTTCTCCTAACCTAGATATAACTGCTGAAGACATACCTTTAGTTATTTGTTTACCAGCCTTCCCCATACGTATAGCTTTTGAAGCTCTACTTAATTTAAGTGCTTTTCCAGCAACTGATAACCCTTTAGTAATGGCCATTGAGGGGATCATAAGAGTAAGTGTAGTACCAATAGTCTCCATGTTATCTGCCCAAAAATCCACAGTGAATGGAGAAAATCCTTCATTCTCTTTCTTAACATATACTTTACCGTACTTTTCGTTAAGTCCTTCCTTCATCTCATCCATGGTCCTTGATATACCATTAGAGAATTCAGTCTCGACTCCTTGGAATGCTCTCATGTGCATACCAAAGTCAAGCATCAGTGCAGAAGCAGATACTGTTCCTAGTGTAATTTCAGTGAGAAACTTTACTCCTCCGCTTGCAAGCTTTGCTGCATTGGATTGATTACGAGATCTTACATCATACTGATCCTGACCTGTCAGTGCTCCCCTATCTAATTGAGGATCATAGTCTTTTAAAGCTCCCTGAGTCTGACCTTCCATTCCAGCTCCTTGATTTAAAGATCCTGCCCTACTTTCATCTGAAATAAAAGGGAGATATATTTTATTCTGCTCTTCTATAAGTGCTGCCTTACTTACTTGAATTGGCTTTCTCTCCTGGACATTAGGAGTATCTATCTGTTTTGCTTGCTCTGCTAAATGGCTTGTACTCATTTTATTTAGTTTATTGTGCGGGTTGATACATTACTGGAGATCCATCTTCATAATTAACTCTTTGATCATTAATATAGTGTCTTACATGATCCCCTACTCTGAGATACTGATGTATGTTACCATCTAAATTATACCTAGAAGCTCCTACATTAAATGCTGCAAGTTGTCTGTCTTTAGCATATGAAGCTGTTCTCTTTAAGTTATTCATATCAATAGATATAGCTCTAATTTGATTGCTCTTAGAATCATTTATGTGTACTATAGTAGATCCAAATGGGTATGCTTGTCCTGGTTCCACTACGACTCCCCCATACCTCAAAGACCCATCTCCAGACTCTCTATCTGCAGCCTTAAGACTTATAAATTTCTGTATTACAGATTCCCTTTCTTGAGAATCTAACTCTTTACCTGTAGCCATGTCCTCCATGGAATAATACTGCATTACACCTTGCGCAGCAACGGATTTAAAGGATTCAAATGTACTGGCATTCACATCAAGCGCTACCCTAGTATGAACTGATGATCTATCCATAGCCTTTATTGCTTCCTGTAATTGAACAGCTTTCTCCAAGTTAGGGTTACTTGAATCAATACCATGTGCCTCTGCCAAGTCTCTAATTATATCACTTTCAAATAATGTCTCTATAGTTTTCTGTCTTTTATTATCGTCAGTTACTGATGTAGACTTCTTTGCTGGGGGTCCTCCAAATGGACCTGGGGTTGAGCTTACTGGAGTTGCAGCTAGGACTCTATCTAGTTTTAAGTCAGATACTACTTTAAATATATCACTTCCCGTAGTATTAAACGCTGAACTTACAGGCCTACCACCTTGAATGTCATATGTCATAGGTACTCCACCGTTTGGATTACTTCCTTCTCTTAATTCTAGTCTTTGCTCGTATGCAATCTTAAACCCTGAAGCTTGGGCTATCTCCATTAGATACCCCTGAAGTAATTTATTTTCCTCCGCAGGTTCCATATCTCCATAAGTTTGCCATAACTCATCTTTGGCATTTGATACAATATCGTCATTATTCCATAGATTTTCATATATGTGTTTAGATGCAATATCTTTATCTATATACTTAGCTCCTGAAGCCCTATATTGATCAGCTACAAATCTTCCATAATCATCTCCAACTTTACCGAACTCAACGAACATAGGCGGAGCCATATTAGCAATACTAGTGTACCCTCCTTCATCAGTTTCCTCTGTTCCTGAGAAAGAGCTTATATTTTCAACATTCCTGTTATAAGTAGATTCTCTTATCTTGCCCTCAGTTCTTAATTTTGATAATTCACCTAATTGAGTTTGAGCTTTAACAAAGTTATTATGAACAGCCCCCATTTTACCAGTCATTATATCTTTTTTAATTTTATTGCCTAGACTGTCTGCCATAGATCCAAGTCTGGAGAAGTCTCCCCCAGCACCTGTTATAGCATCATCTATGGCATCCTCATACCCAGCTACTTCGTTAGAAAGATATTCCTGGTCTGAAGATGTTGCTTTTACTCCATAAACTGTCTCCTTAGCAATGTTAAGGAAGTCCTTAGTCTTGTCGTAGCTATTTTGCTTTCTTTCTAGTTGTCTATCAATTACATCCAGAGGTAGCGGTATAAATTCACTTTGAACATCTGCTGCTATTGGTCCTCTTGAAAATCTGTTTATGGCCATGTCTTATGTTTTTACAAATATACTAAATTTACTGTTACTTACGTCCCCTTGCTCTGGCAGCTTTCTCAGACTCTATCTTTTTAAGTAGTGCTGCAGCTTTAACTGGATCCAACATAGCAGACTCTGTAGCGCTGTCATAAGAGAAATCATCTCTTGCCAACATATTAAGGGCAATGTCCTGACTTTTGTCCATGGCTTTATCTTTTCTTATCTGACTACCTATTTTACCGACGTCATAAACTCCTTGATCAAAGTAGGAGTCTATCATAGATCTGTTTTGTGCATCCATGTCGTCATACTTAGAAGCCAAATTCAAATTAATCTGTTTAGTTTGGTTTCTTACTCCTACATTGTGTCCTTCCATTTGATCGGCCCTTGCAGATTCATGGGCATTTATCTGTTGTAATCTACCACTATGGGCTGCCCCTGCCATAGCTTTCCCAGCTCTAGCCATCTGAGCAGAACCACCAGAAAATCTGGAAGCATTATCTGAATCTACTCGTTTCTGTACATCTGATTCTCTTCTTACATATCCAGATGAGTCTTTATAGTTATATTCATCAGGACTTAAGAATCTCCTATCCGCAGTTTCAGGTTTCCCCATACCTTTCATTATATTGGTTATTGCAGGAGCATACCTCATACCTTCAGATATAGAGTCACTTATACTTTTCTTTTTATTTGCAGATGCTTCATTAGCTAAATCGGTAGATGTTTTAACTCCGTCTGACGCATTGTCTAACACAGACTTAGCGGCTGATTCAAAGACTGGTGCTTCGTCTCTAGGAGCTCCTGCCGCACTATTAGTGAGCCATGAGGGAGAATTATAAACGTAATCTTTATCATCCTCACCTAATACAGTTCCTGCCTCATCAGCTTTTGCCCCTTTGGTTCCAGGAGCAGATCTAACTGCCTGAGTAGTGGTAGCCTTTGCTTTAGTAGAAGCTTCCACTTCTTCTATAGCTGCTTCTTTACCCACAGCCATAAAATCAAAATACGCAGAGGGAATATTTACACCAATTTCTCCTGGCTCAAGGTCAGTGCCTCTATTTCCAAATCTCAATTTTTCATTTTGTGGTACATCTCTGGGCAATCTCATACGTTCGGACTCAATACCTGCGTGATTATTATTACTGAGAAGAGTCTTAATTCTTCCTCTCTTATTTCCTGGGAATACAATATCTCCTTTTTCCATTATATAGTCCTCTCCACCTTGCTCATGAGTTTTACCTCCTCCAAAATCTGCTGCTATATAAAACTTACCTAATGAATTCTTCCTTAGCACAACCTCATCTTTCTCTACTTCTACAGGTTGAGATACTTCAGCAGCAGCAGTTCCAAATTCATACATAGGAGCCTGTGTATTTTGTGCAGGCTGCATAGTTGATAAAGTTCTAGCTTGCTGTTCCTCTAAACTCGCTTTCTTAGCAGCTCCAGTTATTGATTTATTTTTTATACTGGTAGATATACCTGATACAGCTCCACCAATTACTCCCCCAACAGTAGCACCAATAGGCCCTAGTGCTGCTCCTGCGGCTGCGCCCGAGCCTGCCCCTGTAAGAACAGCTTCTGCAACAGATGAAGTTCCATCAGTCCTACTATCTATAAGACCCGCAGCTCCACCCAGTAATTGTCCTGCTCCTGACATTGTGGCTCCTGATATTGCTGCCCCACCTTTTTTAGGCGATTTAGTTCTACCTTTAGGAGGTTTAATTCTATTTTTAGTGGCCTCTAAAGATGGTGCAAAATCTTTAGCAGTGTCCAATGATGCCATATGGTCAGCAGCATTAAACGCCCCTCCAAGAAGAGGAGTACTATCAAGAAGAGGAGTATTATCAAGTCCATTAACTAATTTAGGCTTTGTAGCTAAATCAGAATCTACTTTAGTTCTATCTGTGGGAGCCACTATAGGATTATCTTTCATTTCAGCTACCCTGTCATATATAGGATTATACCGATCTACTTCTAAATTACTGAGTGTATTAGTATATCCCCCGTCTTTAGTGTAATCTATATCGTAAGATCTTGTACCCCTAGGATCATCAACAGTAACTTTATGGCCCCCAAATATAGTCGCAACAGAACGAGCTCCAAAAGCACCTTTATCTGTTCTAGTCCCATCTGTAGAAATTCCTTTGTCCGATTCAAATTCTTCTCTTAGTGTTAGGAAATCGTTTAAGTCATCCTCATTAGTTATGTAGTCCTTAAACTTAGCTGATGGTATAAAGAAATCTTCATTTTCTTTTCCATATTTGTCAGCATACTTGTTTCTATCTTTGGCACTGCCAGTAAGTCCAGATGTAAGGTTACCCAGCTTATCTTGATCCATGTTGGCCATAAGTAACTTACCATAGTGTCTATATCTAGCGGCTCGTTGTCCTCGCTTAATAAAATCCTTATCTGGATTTATATCTTGCTGCTCCCAAAACTCCTGTCTTTTCTGATTGACATCTAGTTTTTCCCATGATTGGGATTTATTTGATTTACGTGGTTCTGCCATTATGTTATGTTTTGTTCAAAGTTAACAATAAATGAGTTGATTTTCATGTGTTTCTGTTTATAGATGTTATCTATTCCAAGTTCAAATACCATATGATTATCTACCATATTGGGTAAGAACACTCTATCTTCGTCAGTGAATCTTGGATGTGTAATCCAATTAACTGGATCTATATTCCTTACATTAATATCATGTACTATGTCAGGAGGCACTGCAAATCTAAATTTACTATTTGCTCTATACACAAATATTACTCCTAGTTGTTCAAGATCGAATGAAAAATCCTCCTCTTTACTCATCATTCTGAATATATTATCTCCTGTGTGTCTTTCATGTGAGTATGCTTTGAATGTCTCAAAAAACTCAAATGGTAAATGAAGCTTAGTAAAAGGATGCATGGATGATAAAACAGCTTCTACTGAATTGTACCTCTTACTTAAACTTGGATGTACAACGCTGTGTAGTTTAACCATAGAGTTACTTCTTACTCCAAGTACATCACCTACTTTATTGGTATCGAATTTATGTAGTAGACCTCCTTTAATTAGGTAGTCAGATGTGTTTCTGGATATCATATTATTAAAAGTATAGCTATGTCTACTATCAAAGCTACTTAAGTCTGGTCTGTGTGAGACTGTACATCCTATAGTAGACAGTATAAGTCTTTTTCTTCCTGTGTCGTAGCCTATGGCAGCCTCAGAATCTTTGTGTGCTAATTCTCTTAGTAATGTAAATATAGCGGGATTAGAAATTTCTACTAGTCCTTCCCCTAATATAAATATCTTACTACTATTGGCATCAAAAAATACATGGCCTATAGGTGTGCTTACAGAAGCTTCTTTATTTAGACACCCTGCGTATCCCCCATTCACTGTAATAATTGGCACAGAGGGCCTAGGAAAAGCCCCTCCATTTCCTAATACAATATCTCCTTCTGACGTAGCTTGTGTTGCTAATGTATTATAGAAAGATCTCCACAAACTCCTTGTAGTATGAAAATACAATTCATTGCCTTGTGTAAACATAGATGTTATAGTACCAAACTGTTTTGGAATATCATGTATGTTAGAGGCAAGAAATAGAGTATAAGCATCAAATCTCTCCCCCTCTATGCTTATAGCAGAATAGGCAGCTCTGTTCTCAAACTTAGAGATCACTTCACTGTCTATACTTTTTGTTACATTCATTTGTAGATTGTTCTGGGCAGAATACTGTTTATTGTACAAAATGGAATGTCCAAGGGACACAGGATAGTCTAATATACCACTGGTCATATTCCATAACATCCTATACTGGGGATAAAACGGCATTGTATTTAAAGTACCTTCTTCGTCACTTTCCTGTATATAATGCCTGTAATTATAGTTGTTTTGAGACTCCAGAAAAAAGTATACTATTGTACTCACCTTAGCTACATCCTGATATTTTCCTATGGTTCCCCCAGCATATGGCATGGTGTCTTTAAACATCATAGCATACTTAGATATAAATGTATCCCCGCCAAAGCATATAGGTTTATAATGGCTTATGCTATCATTAGTTCTTGGGTCTACTTGAGGCTTATTAAATATTATTGTTGATATTGGCATAGATTCTTTATCGAATATACCGCCATAGTATGTTTTGTTATCTCTTAATACCTCATATAGACCGAGGTCGTATTCTATCACTCCCTTATTTGCCCTTGGTTTATCAATAAAAGAGTACTCAAATCTTCTTGGCCTATTCTCATCTCTATCTTGAAAGTAATCTATAAATTCAAAAGGCTCCATTGTAGTTATATCCACACTGGCTTTCATCGCTGTAGTCTCCAGTATACGTCTAAACATAAACTTATATCCCCCTAATATAGTTTTTACTATATCGTATTCTGTTCCAACGTGAGAGACATCCTTACCGTGGTCTAATGACTCAGATAATATTGTAGTTTTAAGTCCATCAGCAAGACCACACTCTTCATTGACAAATGTTTTAGGAACAGCATCTACAAAATTAGCACAGTTCACATCTTGTCTATAGCCTGTACCTGTTGTATTAGCAAATTTAACAGTGCCAGTCATAATTGAAACCCTACGTAATTTATGGGGAACAAATTCTATCTGGTCTGTTAACAAATCAGGAGAGTTAAACATGAAAGCGTTTTTCTCTATCCTGTCTACATTGTTAAAATTAGCCTCAGTTCCTCTAATTTGGAGTCTTCCAAAGCCAGGTATAGCTGCTATGCCTTCTACATTCTTGCCTTCTCCATTCTCAGGTCTATAGAAGTTCTTTATTATACCCTGCGCTATGATAGTCTCTTTACCTTTTCTACTCTCTCTTCCTATTATATACCCAGACACGCCAGTTTTCCACTCCCCGTCTGGTACCTCAAACTCAAGTCCAAGAGCAACTATAAATTTAGATCCCGATGATTCTACATAGAAGTTGGATTGTTCAGTAGTAGGCATTTTATGATACCTAACGTTCACTCCTCTATATTCTTCATAATCGGAACTATCAGGATATGTTATACCCTCAACCTCTACATAACCTAACTCAGTACTACCTGCCACTGGAGTTTTTGGACCATTAGGTATTATATGATAAGCATCACCTTTACGTCCTGAGGTATATATAGGAGTAATTGTAAATGAATATACTTCACCCCTTTTATAAGACATGAATTTTTCACATACTTTAGGGCTCTTATAGTCGAGCATACTGCTTGCTACAGCAGTTTCTTTCCAAGGACCTACTCCAAGTCCAGTTGAATAATAACCGTACTCATTAAATTTATCCTCAAGTGTCTCTCCTTCATCATTCTCAATAGATATAGCTTCTTTAAATGGTAAATTATGCTCTATATACCTTACCTTTATTTTGTTTGCAATTTGTTGCCAGTTTACCTCATCTATTGTTTCTGATAATCCTGCTAATATAAGTGTACTGTCTTTTTGAATGATGTGTGATACTGAGCTGTAATTTATTGCATCTACTGCTAACTCCCCCTCTAATATTATTCCCTTTTCTGAGTCCGGCCCTGCAAAAATAGCAGTTCCACTCTTTCCTGAAATAGGAATTTTATCTAAAGATCTTATTCTTATAGTATTACCATCTCCTATATAAGTTATAACGGCAATCTCCACATATTCAAAAGTCTCGTCTATGTTAGATATATTTAAAGCTATTCCATTTGGTGTTAATGTTTGTGGGGGTCCTCCATTATAATCTCTTCTATTTCCATCTATGTTACCAACACCTATAGGTATAACTCCTGAGATAGGGCCGAACCCAGTGACATTGTTTGATGCTGTTACAAGTCGTGCTGCAAACTGGTATGCTCCACTAAGTACTTTGGCTCCAGAGAACACGCTACTGAGTCCCACTTTAGGTAGGTTAAACTCTAAAAACATGTTAGTTAGCTTATCAAAGTCTGTGATGGAAGGGATTTTATCTAAGTTAATACGTCTTGGTATAATACCATCCCCAACAACATATATAAGCATGTCCCCTCTATGATTAAATCTTCCCTCTATCTCAACCCTATTTGTCTTTTTAAATCCAAGTATTTCATTACTTAGAACTTCTGTATACACATCATCTGCACTAAGTGTAGCTATAGTAGACAGTGTTCCGTTAGTAGAGGCTAATATTATAATATCGCCAAGTATATACTGACCAATGAAAATAAACCCAGAGGGTAGCATTTTCACCATAGATGATCCTATCTCGTTAAATAAAGAACTAGACTCATCTCTCATCATATTTAAAGCGTCAAGGTAGGTACCTTCAATCTTAATCGTCTGATCTAACTGAGGGAACATACCTTTCTCAAATGTTATTATATCTTGTGGCATATTATCTAAATATAGTTCCGTGTGAGTTTGTATTACCTCTTACTAAATCTTCTCGAGATTCAATACCTTTAAATTCATTTTCATATTCATTATTAAGAGGTATGAGCCTATAGAATGTATTGACCATCCTCTCCCACTGGTCTATTGTAGGAGCGTAACCCTCAGCTCTTGCTTGGCCACAATACCATTGCCATTTAACCTCGCAGTACTGTACAGTTATCCTAGGATTAGGAATCTTATCTTGTATGGCCAAAAACCATGCTACATACCACATAATGGCATCTCGTGTGGAAGGGTCATTTGGTATCAAAGGTATGCCTTCTTCATCTAATGGATATCTGTCATACTCAATTATTACTGAGCCCTCTTCTAATGGGACTATGAATCCCCCACGAATGGACTTAAAATTAGAATGACCTTCTACCCTAATTATAGCGTGAAGGTCTTCAGGGAATTTACCGATATGGTTTACTATTGTAATTTCCTTCTTAGTAATTTCAAGTGAAGTATAACCTCCTATGTGTCTCAGAGCTTCCCCCATCCATGCGAACATGTCATACAGAGGTAGGTCAAGGACTTCTCTTAGACCAAACCTAGATATTACTTGGTTTAATACGATTCTTAAGCTGACGTTTTTTGTGTCCATAATGTTCTGTGTATTTACCGTGACCGTTAAATTTATTCATTTCTTTCGCTATCCCCCTTGAGTTCGGTCTTGCAGGTTCAAATGTGTATGCTGTCATTCCAGGAATTCTACATTTATATTTGTTCCATCTAAACCTTGCCTGATACCCATCAGAGTGTTCATTCTTCAATAGTTTCTTTTCTCCTGTGAGATTGTAATGGTTATAATCAAAAGCATGTGGCCTAACTGCCTGATACTTGATTACGGATAAAGTACTAAGATATGGCATTCTCATGGATTTGCCTTCTTCTATGATAAGTCTCATGAACTCTTTATTCGCTAGTTCTATAACCTCTCTCCACTTTTGTCTACTCAAAGGATTATCACATGTCTTTTTGTAGTGTTTATATAAACCTTCAAAAGATATGGCTCCTTTATTTCTCCATGAGGATCCCTTATTGCTTGTCGTCACTTCCATCATTTATTTTATCAGCTCTTAATAAATGCATCCAGTTGTACTCTCCGTTTATGATCATGTTATTTAATTGGCCTATAAGTCCGTCAGGTATCGGGTACTCCCAGTCCTCTTTATTAAATAAATCTAACTCACCCTGAAACGCCTTAACAGCTCTTGGGTTATTAAATACAGCCTCAATATAAACTTCCCTAAGCATCATATAATTTTTTGTACAGATATATAAAAAATCTCCTTGTGTAAAATATATATTTCTTACATATGGGTTTTCTAAATCTATATTGTAAGTATGTATGCCTGAACTCTGGAAGCCCATAAACTCATCTCTAGTCCCCACGAATCTCACGATGTCTCCTTTATGTGAGCTGGCTATGGTAGGAAATTCTTTTGTCTTTAGTATTACAACATCAGGTAAGTTAGCTCTAAAGTCATTTGTCTTGTAGAGTTTTAGGTCCTCCAGTCGTTGGTAGAACCCACCCACAGACTTTTTAACATTAGATCTTTGTGCAGCTATCTCTGCACGAAAATGGTTTATTATAAACTCCACTTGTCTATCAGAGAGTTTAAGGTCATCAGTAAACTCCCCTCTTCCTTGTAGGTTCTTAATGTTATAAGTTAACTGTTTAATTGTGGCCATAGTATAGTATTTAATATCAGAGTGCAAGATACAAAAAAAGGGCTACATAATAGTAGCCCTTTTTTATTTAATATGCAAACGTTATGAAAAACGTTTTTAGTCTAAACTTACACCTCCAGATTTAGTCCATGGATTAAGGATAGCTAAAACTGCTGTGGCCTGTGTAGCAGCTGCATTATCAAACGCGATAAATACTGCTTGAGGTCCTTCAAAAGTTTGTTGCAGATCTCCACGTACTGGAGCATTAGAAGATACTGATACTGTTAGATAGTTCTTACCTAGATCAGTTTGGAATGGGAACTCTGGTATCTTAGTACTGTTACGATCAGTGAAGCCTACGTTACCCATGGTCGATACTTCCATGTCATGTACTTGCCATCCTGTGCCAATTCCTCGAACATACTCAGTAATGGTATCTACATTAGATTCAAAGTTAGCACTTAAGCCTATCTCGAAATTAACCTGACTATAAGAATTTACAGGGTTGGTGCGTTTGATGGTCAGAGCTTCAATCTCTACTCCATAGTTAGCAGCACTTCCTAATTTTTTGGTTACAGTAGCAGCAATAACTTTAGACTCTCCTGTATAAGGAGCATCCAGATTAATTACAGTAGTACTTACAACCTGAGCAACAGAGAACACACCCTCACCAGCAAACAATAGTTTATCACCTGCGGATAATCCGTGGGCAGAACTGAAAGTAACTCCTCTTTGTCCATTAGCCACAGTAGCAGTAGCAGCTGTTCCAATGTTTGCTGGAGTACCATCAGCAGTAATTCTTGCTTTGACATACCTAGGCCCAGTCAGATTAGGATTGTTATCAATGTTTGAGCCAACACTACTCACAATTTTACGAGCTAAATCATATCCTCCTTTGGAGTATACATTCAAGTCAATACGATCTTGACGATTGGGATTTAAACGAAGGTCGGTCTTTAGAACGATGCCTACATTAAACTCCTGCTCTTCAGTTAAGCCAGAAGGTAACTTACCGGCTGCATTCAATGACGTGTATCCAAAACCTTTTACGGGATTAACAGGAGCTGTATAAGGAGTCTTACCCCCAGCTACCAGTTTCTTACCAAAAATAGGGCCTGATACGATAGGAATTCCATCCTCAATAGCATTCACAATAGCAATAACAGGGGCACTGTCTACAGTGTTTGCTGTGCCTGTTAAAACGGTTCCAGTGTTATAATCGACGATGAGGACGTCACCTTTTTTAATAGACTCAAGATTAGTACCTACATTAGCGGTTCCCCCATCCTTGCCTACTACAAAACTTGTTACAAAATTACGCATGGTTTATAAATTTAGCGTTAATAATAAAAACTGTTACAAATATACTTAAAATTATTCGTTCTCCATAACCTTGTCTACAGATATCTTTGACTGACTTCTTGGGTCTCCCCAATTCTCCAGCATAGCAAAAGCTGCCATATCTATAATCTCATTCATGAATGGTACTTCTATTTCGTCGTCAAGGGTAATCTCATTAGGTTTTCTGTAATAAATTATCCTGTGACTGGGTATTTCAAAATTATTGGCTAACACTTTTATCTTGTTGTCTTCAAAGAAGATGATGGGCTCACTGGGATCTGATTCGTTGAATGGATCCCCTGTTGCCGGACCCAGAGTGTCTAACGTTCTGTAGTTTGGATTCTTAATCCAGGCAGTCTTGTTTCCTACCTTTACTTGAATCTCTGATCTCAAATGAATCCAATAATCCTCAATATCTGAGGTTGGAATATTATACTCGTCTCCCTCATGATTGGGGGCCGCTTCGTATGATGTTGTTAAATGGTTTAATTCATCTGTTGTTACTTGATTTAATTGAAAACCTGAGAAATCTTCACGGCTTGTGGCCCGCACATACTTAGCTTTTGCTAATTTTTTGTATGCATCATTTATAAACAGCAAGGCCAATTCAGGCCTCACTGTTCTATTTGAAGAAGTATCTAATTGATTGATCTTAACCTTTAGTCTAATAATAGCTTGCTTTCCAGTCATGATCTTTTATTTACTTTAGTTGAATTTTAATTGCTTCCACAGTCTTACCATATTCGTTACTAAACAACTTCGCGGATGCTGAGTCAATGTCATGCCCTAATACTGTTTCTCCATACATTACAGCACCTCCGTCTAACGTAATGATTCCTTGATCCATACATCTACGAACGAATGTCTTATTCTTTCTAGTAGGGTCTTTAATGATGGCTATAAACTGTGTAGGATATTCCTCCATATAGTCTGATAGCTTATCTTCAATAACGTCTCTGGACATTGACCCAGAACGGTTTCCTGTGATCTCTAAGATCTCAGACATATCATCGAGGGTTAATTTATCAAACAGTTGGTATGCTTCACGCTTACCTTTCTTGCTCTTGTTAGAAGATGAAGCTTCTTCCTCTGGTGTAAATAATACATACTCAGATTTGGCTTTAATCTGCTTGCTTCCATCAGCTACCTGGGGCTGAGCCTTCAAAAATTCTATCTTCAATCGGCTCATTGGATCATCAGTTTTAAACCTCTCATCTCCTTCACCCATTCGTACTGCAAAGTTAATCCAAAAGACTGATGGTTTAAAGAGAGAGCCTTTCTTAAGCATTCCTTCATCTAATCCTAACTCCTCTTCCAGCATAACCCTGGTTCCTTTTACTGATTCCTTATTTCCTTTGGCGTTGATCTTGAAACTATCTTCAGTTAGTCCTGTGATAGGTAGTCCCTGATCGTCAATAGCTGGTCCAATGTCTTCAAATGAAAAGTGATACAGCCTTATCCCTGACCATGAGTTGGGATTGATCTTTCTTAAAATATATGTCTTATTGTCGTTCATAATACTTATTTATTGTTGGTAAATATTGTTATTGTTGTTTGGTTAAATGTAAAAATGCTGTTGGCGGGGCCGTAGCCCCTAACCAACAACAAAGATATTTTAGTACATCTTAGGAGAGATCATGATGAGCTCACCACATGATGTGGGATCTTGAATTTGAATTCCAATTTCTGCAAGTAAATGCACCTCGTATCCATCGAGACCAGAAGAACGCATCGTTGAAATAGATTTGGCTACATCTCCAAAAGGAGTTGTAGAGCCTGATACGTGCCACATTGCGTTCTCAGAGTTACGCTTAGCAACCTTGCGGATGTTAGCTTTACCTTTAATAGTTCCGAAATTCAAGAAAGTCATTCGATATGACTCAATAGGCTTCTTAGAAATTGGATGCAATGTACGGTGACGTACGGTGTCATCATAAGGACTAAACTCTTTCACTGTCAAAGTGATACCATTCATGAACTCAACGCTCTTGAAATGTCCAGTCAAAGTTAACGAGTCCCCTTTACCTGTGATAAAGGTACCGCTATCAGATACTGTAATTCCTAAAGAGTTTCTTCGCTCTTGTATTGCATTGTCAAACTCTCGCATTCCCATTTTACCTGTTAGTGCTACAAAGTTGTAGTTACCACCCCAACGGTTCGCGTTATAGGACAAGTCAAGCAAGAAACCATCAAGCAAATCATAAGTAAGCTTAATATAGGTTCGTTTATTGGAAGGAGAAATTTGCTGACGTAATCCTGCACCATGATAAACAGGTCTCTGATTCTCTCCTTTTAAACTTACCATTCCTTTAGAATCCTTATTATACACTGAGTACAATAATGCTTTATCAATTTCTCTGTACCACTGGCCCAGGGCTGTCCACTCTGCAAGCTTAGTCCACAACTTGGTGGAATTACCATCAGGGCCAAACAGTTCAATAACCATAACATCAGTTGCAGCTGAACGAGTTACAGTATAACTCTTCCGCAAAGTTGTTAATTGGTTACTTAAAGTCATAGGTGCCTGGAAGTCTGTTCCACCACCTTTGGCTGAAAACTCCTCTACAGTAGAGTAATCTTTAGACCAGTACGCTCCTGGGCTGATCTGTGTAGGATCAATCCATTTCTGGGTATCGGGATCAGTTAATACTGCAGTAACGATATAGTCTAAGCCGTTGTTCCGAACATCGGAAACACGAGCTTGGGTGCCATCGTCAGATACAATGTTATCCGATACATGAAATAAGCTCTCAGCAAATTTCATATGGAAAGGCATTCCGCCTAGTCCCGGTTTGAGGCTGGTTGTGATTGGATCCGCGGAAACTTCAATGGCTCTCTCTACTTGACCGTGTAGATCCCATTTGTATTCCCGGTTTTCAACAGTACGTGTGTTTCCTAAACCTCCCGTTAACATCGCTAATACGTTCTCATTCTGAGTTCCGAAGGCGAATGCTAATACTCCATCCATACGCTCAGGCTCAGTGAGATAAGCGTTTGAAAGGTGAGAGCTCTCTGTCATTCCAGAGGGCAACTTCCGTAATTGGTGTAGTTGCAACGGTGATACGTCTCTTTGATTCATAGTGTTGTGTTTATTAAATTATTACTGATTTGATTGCCAAAAATCTAAGAAGCCTGGTTGTAGTCCTTGATCCGGAGTATCCGATTCTTTGCTTACTGTCTTACCTCTAGCTTTAGATTGTGTACTAGTAAACCTCGAAGCTTTCTTTGAATACTCGTCGGCTAACTCAGTCTTTGCTTTTATTTCAAAGTCTTTTTTGTTGAAGTCTACGAAGTCCATAAAGGCTAATCGTAATCTTCGTTTAGGATCCACACCTGCCTTTTGTGCTGGTGACTTACCTTCTTTATCAAACTTAAACAGATAATCTTTAAAATCTGTCTTCATTTTATTTGAGAGTTTAAAGCCTGATATCTCCTCCATCTCATCAATTTCTGACTTAACAGAGGTAATGTATTCTTTGACCTTAATGTTTCTGTCCTCATTATCCTTTTCTTTAGCGGCCTCTTTTAATTGATCCTCTTTAGCTTCTTTCTTACCGAGAAACCGTTGAGCTATAATAGCTTCCTTTTCTAAGTTCTCCAGATTTTTTACCTCCTGAAGTTTTTCTTCTACTTCATCCTCATTGAATCCTGTCTCTAAATAATACTTGTGAAGCAAGTCCATGGCGTCATTATCATCCGATGGGTCCATGTCCGCAATCTTAGGTGCACTTTTCTCTTCGTATGATCTCCTGATGGAGGCCTCTTGGGCTGCGAAATCTTTCTTTAGCTTCTCTCCATAGGCAAGCATGTTGTCTTCCATCATTTGTTTGAAGCCCTTCGAGTCTCCGTCATACTTTTTTTCAGGGTCTAAGAACAAAAGTTCTTCAGCTTCTAATCCTTCTGCGATCTCTTCAAACGTTTCTGATAAATCTCTCGAAGGTTTTTCTGTGTCATCCTTAGGTTTTTTTGATTTGGACTCTTCTGGTTTAGGTTCTTCTACAGGAGCCTCCTCCTCTGCTTCCTCTTCTTCTTCCTCTTCCTCTTCCTCCTTAACCTTTGGCTTCTTTACTTCTTCTGTTGTTTCTTCTACGGGAGTTTCTTCTTCCTCTAATTGTTTAAATTCTCCCCATAATGAATCTACTGACATAAGCATCTTTCTTTAAGTTGTTGGTGTTGTGTGTTACAAATATATAAAACTTCTTTAGACTGTACATATATACTGTGTACGATTTCCTAAGTTTCAATAGTTTAGCTGGCTGTTACAAGTTTTACTGTCTTAATATTTCCTCGACATTGTATAGAATCTTTATTTTTACCTTCATTTTCTATATCCCACTTATCCGCCTGAGATAGATAGTTTACTTCTATTTCTACCTCCAATGTTATCTTGTCTCCTATGCCCCAGTCCTTTACTTCTTTGATATTGTCTGAGTTTACATTGATCGACCCAAGGTACTTTTCGTTCTTAACGGCTTTCCCCATTTTGATACTACTCTTTTTTGCCATGACTAACTTGTTTTAGTTTGTGTGTATTTACTTTTATTACTCGCCTCCCTAGCTTTATTGCTACGAATAGTTTCTTCTAATTGAGCTTTCTGGATTTCCTGATCTTTTATCTTAAGTTCCTTGGCATCAGAAGCTTTACGGTTATCTATCTCCGCCCTACGTTCTGCTACCTTAGCTTTTATATCAGAATCATCATCCTTAATACTGGACTCAGCACGAATTAAAGCCACTTCTATATCTGTATCAGATCTTAATTTCTCTCTTTCTCTCTCAGCTTCCCTATTTTCTTCTGCTATTTGCTTAGCTATTTCCTGCGCTTCCATCTGAGATTTATTAGCTTGTTCTTGAGCCCCAGCATCTCTTTGTTGCTTGTCTCTCTCACCTGCAACAAGCACATCTCTAACTTTAGATACTGATTTAGTAGTAAGTACAGAAACTATGTCAGAGAGGTTGGTCTTATCATACTGTAGTGCTACAGCTAAGTAGTTCTCTAATTTCTGTAAGTTCTCTGCATCTTCAAATGAGTTAGACATAAACACTCCAAAGTCTGTTCCGTTGAGCAGTCCTTTAGATATGTTGATAGTGTCAACAGTCTTCTCATCTACAGCGTATTCTAGTCTTTTACCATCGGCGTAAGCTACCTTACACAGTTCGATAAGTTGATTTAATGACTCCTCTCTTATCATATCGTGGTAAAAGAATAGAGGCTTAGTATTATTTGTTGATTGAATAATTGCTCTTTGGGCTCCTGTTGCAGTTTCAGATCTGCCGATATCCCCAGCACGTTGAGGAGATACTCCAGTAATCTTTTCTACCTGATCCTCTAGTTTCTGAAGTATTTGCATATATTGCCCAACACTCTGGGATAGAGTCATGTCAATAGATGTAAATTGGTTAAATTTAGATGTAGAGTTAGGATCTCCTTGGCGTCCTTCCTCCAAAGAGTTAACCCAAGCAACCCCCATGTTATCAAAGTAGTACATCCATTGATCCACAGTCCATCCTTTAGATTTAGGAAGTTGAGCTATGTCCATAAGGAACTTCTTTCCTTTAGCCTTGGCAAGTTCTTGCTCTAAACGATACCATACAATGATGTATGTATATTGATGTGCTTTAACCATATCTACTAAAGATGTGGCTACTGAGTTAACGTTATTGTAGACATATCCTACATAAGGTAGATCCTTGGTTTGGTTCTCTAACGGACCTACATTCACAAACGTGTCTCCTCCTATCTGTGTACCCTCCCAAATCTGAGTTTCCCAATACCATGTAACGTTAGCATCCATTTCTTTAAGTTCGTCATTCATTGTGAAGCTGTCGTCCACAATTACTGACTCTACCATTCCTGTTCTAGGATCGAGGAAATCAAGTTTACCTAACTTAACCCATGATCTCCATGCACAGTGAGCTACATATACGTGTGAAAAGTCTTGTGAGGATCCCCCATTAATACTGGTTCCTCCATCGAATCTATATGCGAAATCTCTATGCATACCACTACTGGTCATGTTACCACCAAGTTCTCCTCTATCGAGTTTGTCTACCAAATCTTCTCCAAGTGTATCCCCGTATAGATCTATAACAGATCCCCTAGGCATCCACCTCTCCTCCATAGCCCACTCACCTTTGTGTATAAACGGGTTATCTCCTTCTCTGTCAAAGGCAACATTTAAGGGATTACATACACGTAGAGAGGGGTGACCATCTACAATTCCTGCATAGTAAATCTCTTCGGCAGAGACTAAAGCATGTTCCCATCCTTGGGAGAACTTCATTTGCAGTTTATCTTTTTTAGTAAGGAATTTCAATAGCTGATTACTTGCTATCTCAATAGGATGTGAGTACTCAGTTCGATAGGCATTTGCTACCTCTTCTATATCTGGAGCATTGAGTTTCCCTGTTTCTGGATCTATATCATCAGTGGCTACGGCAGCTATTCTAGCTTTAATAGCTTCGGTTATAGCCATAGTTAACTCATTATTCTTTTCAAGTGTTGCATCCCCATTCACAGCTACGGCCCTAAACTCCATTCCCATCTTCATCTCTTCACCCTTTAAGGTTTCAAAGGCCTGTCGTATAATATTGTAGTTTTGCATTTTAGTAGCAGACCCTACAAATTTAGAGTCCTCAACTCCGTATGGGTTAAGTACGTGTTTAAAATCCTCTGATTTAAACCTAGAGTTAATTAGATCGTAATTGATCTGTTTATTATATCGTGAGGATCTTGTGCCTCCTCCTCCTGCCTGAGCCATACTTACTATAGCCTGGACATTAGCGTTCCTCCACTCTTTGCTTTCTTTCTTCTTAGAGCTTACTTTCTGAGAAGGTAATGCTCCCCACAGTTTAGCATCCTGTGTGTATGAAGATGAGGACCTTCCTGTTACTTTTATGGCCATAGTGTTATATTTAGTTTAAAACATTTCGTTATTTATACCACCGAACCCAACTCCAAAGGAATTGGTATTAAACAATGGGTTATCAAAGAATGGATCATATGACTCAGTCTCCTCTTCAATTTTATCTGCGACTATCTTAAACATCTGCGTTATCTGTATAACACAAAGCATGAGAGCTATCACACGGTCAAAGTTACCTATTTTATTATAATTTATCAATTCTTTTAGTAAAGGCTTAGATTTAATATTGTGTAAGTTTAATCTTCCATCTCCTGCGGATGCTACGAGCCAGTCTCTCAACATAAGTTCAGCTTCATTTTTTACAGGAGTACTCATATGCTGACCCAACCCTCTGTTAACATTAGACGAAATATTAGTCTTCATAATCATAGGTGTAGGGGCTAACAGGTGCAATGAGTTAGTATTTTCAAAATAAGTCTTAATACCTATCTTCTCATTCTCGTACAAACATGTACCTATAACTCCATACCACATTAACAATAATCTACATTGCTCATAGAATGCTCTAGCAGTTTCTGGCCTGCCAGTATATTCAGATACAATCTCATCATAAGAAGACACACCGGGACTAGCTCTCTGCATTATAATCAATGACCCCAACGACACTGAGTTCGGTGCCTTGTCTTGATCATAAGGGTCATTCCCTGCTAAATAGTACCCATATCCTGCATTTGGTATAGGTTTCTTCCATACCCTAACTCCTCCTGTATTGTCATCACCTTTCTTAACAGGCCAGTCACAATCTCTTAAATTACCATCTATATCCAGAATAAAGTTTACGGTACCATCAGGATTCATCTTCATGTGGCCTAAAACTCCTTCATCCTCTGGGTTGGTTGAGGTCTCTAGTGAGTTAAGTACACCCTTAAGTTCTCCAGTTGGTAGAATGTTTCCTCCAGAGATAAAGAATACCTCTGAGTAGAATATGGGTCTTTGAGCTAATTCATTATCATATGCCTTTCTATCTTTTCCTTGTGCTAGTTTTCTACGTACATTTAAGAGGTATTGTATAGCTGCTTTGTAATTGGTATTGCCAAGATCATCTTTAAACTGATTGAGGCCCAGCCAAGCAGGAACAAAGAATCCCATCTTCTTATCTGTGCCCTCGTAATGATCCTCAAATTCAACGCAGTCATAAGTTGTTGGGTCAAAGAATACTTTCATCACAGCTTCTGTAGAACCTCCTGCCATGTCTCCCCCAGTACCAGTCATCCAGATAGTTCCAAATTTAACAGCACCGTCAGCTGTACACTCTTTCATCTGACCAAGAGTTTCTATTAAGTTGTAGAAAAACCCTATCTCGTCTAGCACATTAAATGATGCCCGAGTTCCGTTAGCCGCAAACTCGTTATCCATGAAGGTCCTATGCTGGAACTTAGAACGTGATCCTTCTTTTATCCACTGTCCTCCACGTTTAATTTCTACTTCTTGTATAATAGTTTTACCTGCCATCCATTGTCCAGTATAACTTTTATGGAAAGGTGGAGGGGTTACTTTGTTCCCCATTATATGTTGTCCCTCAAATGACTCTAGTCCCAGCTTTACTTTCTTAATGAGGTCGTCAGAGTATTTTGAATCTATCGCACCTATAAGTGTCTCAGAGGACAGTTTATATTTAGATTTACGTAAATTCCAATACTCTTCAAAGTCTTGTGCCCCGTCAAATATAAAGTTGTTTCCCGTTATTCCTGACATGGTGTATGATTTACCTGTTCCCCTGGATTCAAGGTCTACAACATTCTGGGCCATGTTCTCGAAGATAGGCTTACCTAAAGACTTCTCATGATACTTCCATAGGTACTCTCTGGCCGGGATATACTTCTTTAAATACCCTTCTTTATTGAATGCTCCTTTACCAAGGAACTCAGGTGTTCTTTCCTTATTAGGTAAGTTTACTTCCCTGTGACAGGTATATTCATCATCATCTTCAAACCCAGAAAAGCCTCGTGCTTCCATGTATAGGTAGAACTTAATCCACTCTAAATCACGAACCAGAGGCTTTGCAATCTTTTTAGTCTTTGACTTACTTACTTTCTCATTTAATAAGATATGCCAGTGGGTCCCATAGAAGTATAACGTTCCCGGAACATATTTATGTTCCCCATTGTGCTCTACCCAGAACCCATCAATACATTTCCTTACCTCTTCTGTCCAGAAGGTTCTATACTTCATTGTTAGAGGATTATAGTTAGGTATATGTTCAGGTATAATTTTGGTTATAGGTATCCTATTAATATACATTATCTTACCTATATTTACCTTTGCTAGATAGTCATCTAATTCCATTCAATTATCTTGTTAATGTTCGAAATAATTTTCGAATCTGTGCCTTTCAAATCCTCAATAACATTTCTCTGTGAGTTTGCATACACAATAAAATACTTACAGTCTATTAGAAGATCATCTCCCTTATATGTAATAGGTATGGGGGTGGGCGTTGCCCAACAGAATACAATCTTGAATGCTCTCATTATTCTATGAATGAAGCAACCCTACCACCCTTGCCTTGATCTGCTTGATCCTGCTTAGCGGCTTCCCTTAGTTTTCTAATCTCCTCATGTATATCCTTAGTATCCACTACCATCTTATCTAACTGAGCAGCAGTACCTTTCTTCATGTAGGGCCTGAATGATTCACCCTCTCCTGGATATACCATCTCATCTAACGAGTAGGTTGTGTACTTTATGAACTCCTTTCTCTCAACTAGTTTCTCTTCTGTAGCACGTATATCTGCAGTTATTACTGTATCTATAAAGTTAATAAACCTATTAGCTAATATGTCTATCTCTTCCTGTCCCTTTAGATACTCTCTAACATCCAAACTTAGAGTATCACAAACTATCTTGTACTGCTCTGTGCTTGCCAGTGAATAGAACTCACTGTCAATATCATATACTAAAACCATATACCACATAGTCTTGGAAGATTTGTTCTTATCTTTAGACCTATCTTCTTTATACAGTTTATTGAACCAAGTCACATCCTTAAAGTAAGGAAACTCCTCCCAGAAACTATCCTCTCCCCCAGTAAAGCTATCAAAATATTTCATTCAAAAAAATTTAAGTCCATGGTTACCAGATTGTCTTTGTTGTCTACAATCTCCATTCTGTCACACTTGTTTTGTATGTATGCTGGAAACTCATCTGTATTAGGGTAGAGCTGTGGGATGTGGTCTTTGTCGTTTATGTACATCGCATAGTCTTCTAAGGTAATGAGACCGTCAATAAATAAAGCATCTGCCTGAAACTCAGCGAGATTTCTCCCGCTGAGGTCTCTAATTCTTATATCTGTTTCCATAGTCTTACAAGTACATCTTTGTCTGTCATTCCTAATAATGGTTTATCCCATAATCCTCTCTTATCAGTAATGTAATACTTAAGATCTTCTGAACATCCTTTAGTAGGTGTCTTCAGTATATCTCTTATCATTGCATCAACAACAGCTTTATCTACTTTACCAGACAGGTTGTGTTTAATAATAACTTCTTTCAGGAGTTTTAATGTCTCATTCGCGTAATTCTTCTCTACTTTATCTCGTACAACTTTTAAAGCTTGGATATCCTCCATAATAATTCCTTTTGCGTACTCCTTACGTCTCTCTATCATGTCTCTATTTTCAAGATCATCTGAGTCCTCGGTAGCCTGCATATTTATGGTACTCAGATAATCCTCTAACTCATTTTGAGTAGGTTTAGGGTTGGTACTAACATAATTAGTGAAGTAATGTATTGGAGACATTCTACACTTGTACAATTCTTTTCTCCATTCTTCCTCTTTGTCCCATTTATCTTTAATAGTTTTGAAGTCTAATTCCTCTCCTTTGATATCTACAAATGTAGGAATTATCTTAGGATTGGTTCCTTCTTCAATCATGTATATTCTTGGACGTGGTCCTCTCTCAGAGTCATAAAATATAAAGCCGCTGTCCGCAAGCTTAACGAATATGTCTACTGATAGTGAGCTTGGTAATGCTTGTAAATCCATCACTACCTTAAAGTTCTTGGCAAATGTGCCCTCAGTGCGTTCGATCTTTTCCATCTTTGTCTTTGGTTAATAATTCTCGTTTAAATTTACTGTCTCGGAAGACCCCTATGTAAGGGATCCTAACCCAAGATCCTATCCTCTTCTCCATTTCTACAGCAACTAAATCAAACTGTGATTTGAATACATCAGTCACCTGATATTTATTCAATCCCGTCTGCTTCGCTACTTGACTCAGCATCTTCTCTAATGGTATCATCAATAACAAATTTAAAGGTTATTTCACTTACAGGAAGAAGTGAAGGATTAAGATACAGTGTAGTATCTTCTTTCCCAAGTACATGTTTCTTCAAAAGTTGTTTCAGTTGATTACCTAAACTCTGACTGGAGAGGTTGTCCAGACTCTCTCTAAGGTTCTTACGCTCCTCGGCAGAGAAAACAAACTTAGATAAAAAGGGTTCCCTCAATCCTTGCTTACCAAAGTGCATGTACTTGCCTATGATTGTTGCGGCAAGTTCTAACTCTTTATCAGTAAGCCTAAAAGTCCCATTTAATACCTGTAAGTATTTCATAGGAAACTCTTCTGACGTTACAGTTGTTTCAAATATTTTACTCATTGTTTCTGTTGTTGGTTATTTTATAAAAGTACACACTATGTATGAACTTTGCAAATAATTAATGTGTATAATGTAAATAAGCCTACAGTGGTGTAGGCTTATATATTAATATACAATAAATTACGTCTTACTTCACATTGTACTTATATTGTCTATAGAATTCTACAGGCATAACCTTTAAGTCAAAAAACGCCTGATCTGCAATTATTACCTTCTCAATATCGGAACCTTGTGGAGTGAATCCAATACGAGATCCTAATTTAATCTTTCCTGTCATTAGTTTCCCTGCAAAGTCTAGTTTATCCTCAGTTACTTCTGGTGCTGTGGGCTCTTTGGCCCTTTTTACATCTTTAGTCATAATAAAATAATTAATTGTTACACATTGTTTGTATTGGTACTTGTAATGTTAGAGACAGGGCCTGGTCTGGTTTTAATATGTTTGATACTAAGTTTGAGAAATCATCTATAGAGTTCATCTCTCCTTCAGTTATTTCCTCAAACCTTAATATATTAAGCGTGTTCTTACTGGTTTTCATTATTGCTTCATATAAATCAGCTTCGTCCTTAGCCTCTATGTATAAAGTCATCTCCTTAGTGGGTCTGCGGTTTATATTTCCTTCCCATGAGAACACATAGTGTACTCCTTTCTTATCTTTAATCTCTATATCAACTTCGTATTGTTTCATTTTAAAGTCTTTATAATTTTACGTACTTGTCTGTCTGTCATCCCCAAAGCTTCTGCAATCTCCAACTGTGTTATAGAGGGATCCATTAGCTGGAAACTCCTTATGATCTGCATGTTCATCTTAGTTTTAGATTGCCATATAATATCTTCTTCTGATACTTCCCTTATCTTTCGTACAGGAATCTCAGTCAGAGCGAATAGAATTTGAGGTGTTGGAATGATTCCTCCCCTTTCTACTTGGTACGTATTAGACTCCTCATTCACTATCGCTTGAGCCTCCTGGTTCCTGTATGTAACCCTAGCTTTTACTTTAGTTTGACGCAGTCTCTCTGTATACTCTTTCCATGATTCTCCTTGAATTCTTATTGGTTTCATAACTCTATCTGAATACCATACAGTTTTGTATGTGTAATTAATTATGTCCTGGTAATTGTCAACACTATACAGCTCATTTAATGTGCTCGATATAGTATCAAATGCAATTTTCCCTATCGGGTTTTCTGATCCCCATCTAAATATCTTTGACAATATCAGCAGTACCTCTGCCTTACTTGCCTTAGGATTATTATATCTAAGGATTGATATCTGCTCCACTACATATTCTAATACTTGATCTGCTGATACATCTAGCCACTTCAACCAATAGTTACCTCTACGAAGATACGTAAATAAAGATTGATTTGCACAAAACTCATGTTCTACTGGTGTAACAATGTAATCAAACTCAGGGTATGGAGACTGTGTAAATAACCTTAATCCCACATTTAACTGTTCATACGGAGTCTCATCTAACTCAAATATATTAATGCTCTTCATATGGATCCCCTCCTACTATTTATACACCTCGTTTGGCATTACTTGGGGTATTCAAAATCCTCCAAGTAAACTCATTATCCTCATCAATCTCACACTTTTGATCCTTCAGTGATTTTACTAATAGACTAAGTCCAGTAAACTCATTTAGCTTCAATGCTTCTCTGCTTCTCTGGTGGATTTAAGCCCCTCAACTTTAGCTCTCCATAACTCTGTGGGAATAAAAGATTTATACCATCTCTTTACAGAACTATCTCCTGTCTGCTGAAACCCTCTCCCATCAAAATACAGAAATCCAAACCTGTAAGATGTCCCCTCGTGGATAGATGAGTGTGGGTCCATAAACTTCTCAGGACATGGAGCCATATTTAATATCTTACTCATGTTTCTGGCTTTTGCTTCAATTGCTGTTAGTTTCATGATCTTTGTTGTTAGTTATTGAATTGTGTCTGGTACAAATATAGACTATACAAATGTAACCTGCAAATTTTATTGCACCGAAGTTCCGGTTATTTAATGAAAGAGGAACTTTTGTACATTCTACCTTTAGTATATATAAGGGTGGATTACATAAAAGTTCCTCTTGTGCTTAAAACTCAATCTGAATGTGGGATTCAGAGGTATGTGTGTTTTATGGATACCCTATCATGCTGAGTTCGGTTATCACACATTGTAAAAACCTATCCCAAATTTTTTTTTTTTTTTTTTTTTTTTTTTTTTTTTTTTTTGTTTTTTTTTTCAATTTTTTTTTTTCAAAAAAAATCTCAACAGTGAGCTAATATGTATGTCTTTTGTCTTTTTTGTCTTTTTTT
>Ga0136588_1000063_pt1 | contig 38162 bp, 25 predicted proteins | sample AntRauMFilla1564_FD_104782 | JGI IMG/M metagenome (GOLD analysis project Ga0136588, IMG submission 104782) | Saline lake microbial communities from Rauer Islands, Antarctica - Metagenome Filla 1 #564 | ecosystem: Environmental > Aquatic > Non-marine Saline and Alkaline > Saline | place... | reverse complement strand
GAAGAATAGTGGCTAACTGAACCTGACCTCTTTATCTTTTTTACTTAAAAGCCGCTTCAAAGTGAGCCACCAGTGACGTCACCAGCGGATGGTGATTACTTTTCAATACAAGCAAATAGCAAGGCAGTGTATCAAATGCCTCTGGCACTATTTGAATCAAATCCTTTTCTTTCATCAAGGCCTTTGCATAAGCTTCAGGTAACAATATTGAACCGTTATTTTGCGCCAAATGAGACACAGCAAGATCTAAGGCGTTGGTTTTCCAAACACTATTTTTAGCAGACGGATAGGCGCTGAAAAAACGGCCTGAAATATCATTCCCCCAGTCTATATGTATATAGGTATCAGCATCAAATACGGCGGTGGCGCAGGCACTATATAAGTACATAGGCTGTCTAAAGAGCAGGATGCTTTCGATATAGCTAGACTTTACAGTTTCGGTAGAAAAGGCTAAATCAATACTTTGTTCGTGTAATTGCCTAGAAATGAGTTCTAAGTTGAAGATGTCAGCACGCAATATCAACTGATTATACTTTGACTTTATTTGGGCCAATGCTGACGAAAATATAAGTTTTGCAGCATTTGGCGTGGCTGCACAGGCCAAGTGTGCAAGGTTTTCTTGTGCCAGCGCAATGCGAGCTTGTTTAATTGTTTCAGCTAATTGAATAGCAAACGGGAGCAGTTTTTCGCCAGCAGGCGTAAGGTGTATATTGTTACGGTGGCGAATAAATAAGCTAACATTAAAATATTCTTCAACTTGCTTGATGCGTGCACTCACCGCCGCTGGGGTTAAATGCAGATTCTCGGCGGCCTTACCAAAATGTCGCGTGTGCGAAACTTCTATAAACGTAACTAAAAATCGTATGTCCACCAATGTTATCCATATTAATGCCCAATATTTACTGCATGGATTGTACAAGGTATGAAAAATAGTGCACGCGCATTGTTTACACGGATTAACATCTAGGCTGTTGAATAGTGTCAGGACATTGTTTATTCTTTGTTAATTGTTAAGCTATATCCTGCATTGAATAACTAGCTTAACAAATAACAACGATAATAAAACGACGGAGATCAACTTTATGCGAAACAACCCTTTTAAGGCGACTTTACTCGCGGTGGCCATGGCTACTGTAAGTGCAGGCGTAAAAGCGGACACCTTTGAAATTGAGCATTTACCTAAAGTACAGCACGCTGCTAACATTACCGTTTCGAGTGACGGAGAACTCACCGCTTATACCCTTGGGGCCCCGCGCGATATACTTGCCGGTGACAAAGACGGTAGAGCCGATACTCACTTATATATCATGCGTGAAAATGGTGAGCCAATTCAATTTATTGGCACCCAAGGCAGCATTTCAGGCCTGCAGTTCAGCCCTGATAAAAGCACGCTTTATTTTAAAAGCAAACGCGATGGTGACGAAAACACCTCGCTATATTCAATATCTTTAGCCGGTGGTGAAGCGCAAAAACGCTTCGAATATGAGACTAGCATTGGCGATTACCGCGTAAGCAACGACGGTAGCACCCTGCATTTTGTGGCGACCGAAAAAGACACGAGAAAAGATTTTAAAGACAAAGGTTTCGACGCAGTCGTATATGAAGAAGACCAGCGCCTCGCTTCGCTTTGGTCAGTTAGTTTTAACGACAAAGATGCTAAGCCGGTCAAAGTATTTGACGGTGGGCATGTGTCTGACTTTGAAGTGTCAGCAAACGAAAAGACCCTCGTGGCAGCAGTTGCACCGACTAATTTGGTCGATGATTCACTGATGCTCACAGATCTATTTTTCCTAGATATTGCCACGGGTGAAGTTAAATCACGCATCGATATCCCCGGTAAACTTGGCGCATTTGAGCTATCTGACAATGGCGAACATCTTGCCTTCTTAGCGGGTACTGACATACACGACTCGTCAAACGGGGTGCTGATGGTGGCAGAATCAAATAGCGACAGCTTCACGCAATTAACCAAAGACGCACCTCAGCATATAATGGACATTGACTGGCTAGGTAAAGATATTTTAGCGGTCGCGCATAGAGGCGTTGAAAGTGCATTAGTGGTATACGAGACAAACGGCAATGAAAAACGCACCCTTAAAACCCCTAACAACATTGTCGTAAGAAGCGTTGATATTGGCGATGGCCAGATACGCTTTATTGCAGATAGCGCCCAGCATCCTCGCGAAGTTTTCAGTATAAAGCGCAATAAAGTGGAGAAACTTAGCCATCATAATGCCTGGATTGACGAATTAGAACTGGCTCCTCAGACTACTTATACCTACACAGCCCGCGATGGCCGGCCAATTGAAGGCTTGTTAATTACGCCAAACGGCACCGCGCCAGAAGGTGGTTGGCCACTGATTCTAACCGTACACGGCGGCCCTGAAGCACACTATAGCGACGGTTGGATAACACGCTATTCAGATGGCGGCCAGTTTGCAGCAGCCGACGGCTACGCGGTATTTTACCCCAACTATCGTGGTTCAACTGGACGCGGCGTGGCGTTTGCTAAAGAGCATCAAGATGACTACGCCGGCAAAGAGTTTAACGACTTAGTTGACGGCGTTGATGCACTTGTTGCAGACGGCATTGTCAACAAAGATAGAGTTGGCATTACTGGCGGTTCTTACGGCGGCTATGCGGCAATGTGGGGAGCCACTGCGCAAAGCGAGCATTTTGCGGCAGCGGTAGCGTTTGTGGGTATTTCGAATCAGATATCAAAGTTTGGTACCAGCGACATTCCAAATGAAATGCATCTAGTGCACTCGTTAAAGTGGCCATGGGAAGACAACTGGATGAACTTGCTTGAGCGCTCACCCATTTATCATGCAGGAAAAAGCACCACGCCTACCTTAATAATGCATGGCGAAAAAGACACGCGTGTGCATCCAAGTCAGTCAATGGAGCTCTACAGGGCTATGAAAGTGCGTACACAAACACCCGTGCGCTTAGTATTCTACCCAAATGAAGGGCATGGCAATCGCAATGCAGCCGCGCAATACGACTATTCACTGCGGTTTATGCGCTGGATGGATACGTACTTAGCGCAAGATGCAACACGCAGCGACCCAATGCCGCCAACCGACTTAGATCTCGCTGATAAGCTTGAGCCTGAGAAGGATGACGCTGAGTAAACATTAATACTGACCCTTTTCTTATATTCGAATTAGTCCTGAACAGAAACTAACAGCTTGCGTTAGTTTCTGTATAGGACGAAAACACTAGCGGCGTTAAGAAAAATGACAGTATGCTAATAACTTCTACCCTGCCTCGTATTTACGTGTGATCTGGAATATTGTCCGGATCATATTCTGCGCACTGCGCTATTTGCGCCACGCTAATATTCAGCTTCACTGATTTGGTGTCCCAGCGGATACTGTCTATATGCTTGCACGCTACCAGTACCTTTTTTGTTTCTGGTAGCCAGTCGCCCGTATCAACCACTAGATATTTTAGTGACCAGTTGTAGCTGTCCCAGATGAAGTCTTCAAGTTGGCCGCTGTCGGCGCTGTCAATATGGATGTCGTACTCCAGGACTTCTTGGGCAGACCTTAGATGATTGTTTTTTTCACGGTCATCTTGTTCAATTTCAGTGTGCACAATGGTGCCGGGTGCTGTTAGGGCACCCGGGTATAAATAATCTCCCCAAAGGTCCATACCAGTCCAATAGTAACCGTAGCCAAAGTATTCATAGTACTGTTTCTCAAAGCCGCGAGAAACGGTGTCTTGGTCTTCCACTTTTGGACTATCTTTTACTTTCTCCATAGTCATCGACACCGCTAGTTCTTCATCTTCTTTATTAAAGTCGAGCAGGGAAATAGGGCTAAGCAGTACTTTTTGACTAAGTGGCATCCAGCGCGATGTGTCCACCACTAAAAAGCGCACCGTCCAGTTTTGATCGTCAAAATAAACATCTTTTATATGCCCGAGTTCGCCGTCGCTGGCTTTTATTCGGCTTGAATTGAGTTGGTCTGAGCTAATTAACATATCCTTCTCCTTTGTGTCAAAGATGCCAAAGTGTCACTGCGTAGGCATTAAACATACTTCGCGTATACTGCACCTTGGGTCGGCTGAAATTGCATATAATACAGCGTCGGCCACATCCGACGGGTCTAGCTTTTCGGGCTTGGCTTCATCAAAAAATGGTGTGTTGACCACGCCTGGGCATATTGTTGTGCAGCGTCCCTCCCACTGCGCCATTTCTGCCGCTAAATTTTGCCCAAAGCCGTAAGCAAACCATTTCGTTGCACCATATACTGAACCTTTTAAACTTATTTTTCCGGCAATAGAGCTTGTAATGATGAAATGACCTTTGGTTTCTTTAAGTAACGCAAGGCTTGCTTTAGCGGTGTATAACAAGGCGCTAATGTTCACGTCTGTCATTGTCTTCCATTCATCTATATCGCCATTTTCAATCCCTGGTGTGTTAATGCCCGTGCCAGCGTTAGCAAAGACAACGTCAATGCGGCCGAATTTTTGCTTCGCTTTTTCTACCACGCGTTCTATTTCGGCGAATTTTGACGCGTCGGCTTGTACCGCTAATACCTTGTCTTCACCCCAGCGCTTTACAATTTTTTCCAGTTTATCGAGGCTACGAGCGGTTATTACAGCCTTGTGGCCTGCACTTACCACCTTATCTACCGTTGCTGCGCCAATGCCGCTTGACGCACCGGTAATGATTATTACCTTTTCATTTTCCATTGCTTTTTTCCTTATAACGTTTAGCTAATAAGTTTTTGCGCTATCGCGTTTATAAAATTAGAGATGTTGTTAGGATTGCGGCTAGTGACTATTTTACCGTCAACCACCACCGATCCATCTTTGTAGTTTGCACCCGCGTTTTTACTGCCGGTGCTAATACTAGGGTAAGAGCGCTTGCTAACGTATATAAAAGTATCATTCAATAACTCCCTATTATTAAGGGCCTATTGGCATTAGCCGGCTAATACAACTAACCTACAAAATGCGTGCCGGTTATTATATTTGCTTATCGCAGATCCCACGCAGATGATATGGCGCGTGCTAGCAGGCCCTGTTGAACTGATAGACAGTCTAGGTAAGTTGATAGACAGTCTAGGTAATCTTGTGTGGAGAACTTAAATTTAGGCCATCTTTTACAGTGGTGTGAATAATTTACACGTTGAAATTGACTATCTACTGCAGAGTCTGGCGATTTTCTATCCTTCCAATTTATGTTGCTACGTATTTTTTGAACGTTTTATGTGTTTATGTGTTTATGTCTAAACTGTGGATGGTTTTGTAAAAGTTGACTAGTAATAGTTGAGCCACGGTGTTGGTCAATTTATTGCACTAATCTTGCAATATTGTATAAATAGCAATAGCAATAGCAATAGCACAGCACAGCACACCACAGCAATAGCACTACAAAGAGAAATAACACCATGATTAAAGCTTTTACCTCAATAACCCTTACAGCGTTCCTGTTTTCCTGTACTCCTTTGCAGTTTGCATTAGTGAATGCGCCCTTGATAAGTTATGAGGGGGAAATAGTAAAAGACGTTTCTTATGGTGAGCATCAGCGCCAAGCCTTAGATATTTATATCCCTAAAGTTGAGCAAGAGAACTCTCCTGTAGTGGTGTTTTTTCACGGTGGTCGCTGGACTGAAGGTTCTAAAGAACAGTACAAGTTCGTGGGAATGACATTGTCTAACATGGGGTACGTGGTTGTGCTGCCCAATACGCGCCTTTACCCCGAGGTAAAATTTCCTGTCTTTGCGCAAGACGCAGCCAAATCGCTTGCATGGGTCTATGACAATATTAGTCAGTATAAGGGCAACCAAAATTTGTTTGTTTCTGGTCATTCATCGGGCGCTCATCTAGGGGCGCTAATCGTTGCGGATGAGTCATTCTTAGGTGCTTATCAGCTTTCGCCTGGCATTGTTAATGCGTTTGCTGGTATTTCTGGGCCTTATGATTTTGTCCCGCAAGCGCCCGATGTAAGAGATATCTTCGGACCACCTGAAAACTTCCCCAATTTAGTTGTGACCAATTTTATTGATGGTGACGAACCACCGATGCTATTACTTTACACTGGTGAAGACGAAACAGTGCATATTAGAAATCTAGAAAAACTTAAAGCTGGAATAGAGGAGGCAGGCGGCATTGTTGAAACGATTATTTACGAAGATGGCGGGCACGCGGCTTCTGTAGCGGCGTTTAGCTGGGCAAATCCTTCAGATTTGCCTGTTCCTAAAGACATAGATGACTTCTTTATGAGACATCTTAGGTAGAGAAAGTTGAGCCCGTTAAGTAAGTATGCACTTGCTCTCGCTTAGCTAGCACAAACAGCAGCAGGAGGTCGCCTGGATTGGCATTTTGCACCGCTAATTTAACGCCCGCTATAGGATCGATGGTTTCGAATATAGAGGCACTCGCTACGCCTTTGTTTAGTAAGTGAGACTTAACTAAGGCTGATACCTCGCCCATTTCTCGTCCGCGCAGGTATTCTTCAATTTCTGCAAGTATGTAAGTGTCGGGCTGTAAACCGAACACGGCGCTGGCCACTTCGTAAATTTCTGCGTTTGAGCGATCTCCGGCGTTGCTAAACAAGACCGTAATGCGACCTTCTTCAGGCAAGTCTTTGGCCATGTTTCGCGCCATATCCATAACGGCCTGCACACTGTGCGCGTTATGGGCAAAATCAACAACTACGGTGGCACCTTTCACGTGGTATATATTGCCGCGTCCGGGGTTATCACTTGGGTTTTGTCCAAAGCGCATAAGGCCCGTATGGATCGCACTAGTGCTAATCCCCATTATTTTACATAAGCCTACTACGCCAAGCGCATTTTCTATGTTGTGCTTGGCGGTGCCAGAAACAGTCATTGGAATTTCGTCTATTTGCGCGATGACCTCAGTGCTGCTATGGCAATAGATAATTTGATTATTGTCGACATATACACAGGGTCGCTGCTGCTGAATTTGCGCCAATATTATGGGGTTGTCAGCGTGCATACTAAACCAACAAATAGGGGCTACAGCATCTTTTAAAAAAAACTCAGGCGCGAATTTGACCAGCCTTTTGTCGTCGGCGTTTAGTACAATGAAGTCGCCAGCGCCTTTAATAGCTTTGGCAACCATTAGTTTAACGTGTGCAATTTCATCTATCGTATTTATGCCGTACTGACCCAAATGGTCGCCGGCTACATTGGTCACTAAAGATGCGGTGGCGCGATTAACTGGTAAACCGCGGCGCAATAAACCGCCGCGAGCAACTTCTAAAAAAGCAATTTCTGTGCGGGTATCACGTAACAACATTCGCGCCCCGCCTGGACCTGAATAATCGCCATCATCAATAATAGTGTCACCCACTTTAATGAAGTCCGTTGAGGTTACCCCTGCCTGCATACCAGCGGCTTTTGCAATTTGAGCGGCTAATCTTACACTGGTTGATTTGCCATTAGTGCCTGTAATTAAAGCCAGTGGCACTTGAGCGTATTGCTCCCAGTCTACCTCGCTAGCATCCGGGAAGTCGTCTATTGACCACGTTTGAGAACCCGTACCTGAGCCTAAACTTACTTCGTCATCGTCGCTTAAACACAAAACGCCGTGTTGACGGGCAGCGTTAAGTAAAATAATTAGTTTGGGATTTGCCTCTTCTTTAACCGCTTCTTGCAAAATTAAGAGCCGTTCATCTTTTAAGGCGTTTTGTTCGCCCTTAAGTTCATCAACGCAGCAGTCCCAGGCTAACTCTAATACGTCGCAGGCGCTATATAGCAAATCCATGGGAGCACTTAATGACATACTCGCGCCGCCTTCATATAGTCGGTGAAAGTACTGCTCTTGCCAGCCAAGAGAGCTAAGACAGTAATCAAGTTGTTTTTGCCAACAAATAATTACTTCTTGCTGGCTTATACCTTCAATAAATACGTCGGCAATGGTGCCCGGGTAATCCGACAACAAGTTGGGACCCGTAAGGCGGCGCACTTCGTCTAAACTTAACTGCATGTTCGGCATTATCCTTTTACTTCACTTTTATTCAGTCAGAATCTTCATCGCGGTCAACCACTATGTGCACGCCGCGCTCGTCTTGCACTAATCGAGAGCCCTCTTGAAGTTCAAATTTATGCTCAACATACTCAAACAGTTTTTCGGGAAAATCTTGCGATGGTCTCTCGCCTTCCAATATCGTTTTGTCGCCGTCTTCATTGAAATGCACAATTTGTTTCCAGCAGCGCGTGATGTTGTCGCCTAATACGACTAGCAGGTCTCCTGATTGACAGCTAGTTAAGCCCGCATCAATCGCGTCCACCTCACTTGGAATTACCTGTATGTTAGCTTCATCGACGCCCGCTGCCATCAGCGTCGCTTTGAGAAGTTGGGGGACTTCGTCAACGCCACGGCCGCGGCGATCGTCGTCTGCTTTACACACGAAAGTATCAAAGGTATCGGCAACGGCATTTGCGGCATCTATAATGTCTTCGTCACGTCTATCCCCAGGCATCGCAATGACTAAACGGCGCTTGCCTTTTACGTCTAAGCGTCCGGCTAAACCCGTAATGCCTTTAATTGCTGCAGGGTTGTGGGCGTAGTCCAAGATCACTTTGAACGGATGCTCATCAAATATGTTCAGTCGGCCAGGCGCTTGATAGAAAGAGGTGTTGAATATGCGAAGACCTTGGCGAATGTCCTCTAGCGAGGTGTCAAAACTGTAGGCCATGGCCGTGGCAAACATAGCGTTTTGAACATTGTGCAAGGCTTTACCTTCAATCGTGGCCGGGATTAAATGGGTCCATAATAGTGGGATATGAGCGCCTTTATCATAAATGGTGATCATGTCGCCGTTTATGCCTTTTTCCAATACCACGGCCATACCGCCTTGGCGTATATGTTGGCGCACCAATCCGTGACCTGAGTCCATGGTGATATAACAAATTTGCTTAGCACTGCAAAACTCTGCCATCTGTAAGCAGTTGATGTCGTCGGCGTTGAGGACCACACAGTCTTGAGCGACTTCCACCACTACTCGTTTTATTTGTGCAAGCTGTTCTAAAGTGTCTATTCCGCGTTGGCCTAAATGATCGGCAGAAATGTTTAAGCAAGCGCCTACATTACACGTGGTGTAGCCTAAACCACGTTTTACAATGCCCCCGCGTGCGGTTTCTAAAATGGCAAAGTCTACGCTTGGGTCGCGCAGTACTATTTGGGCTGAAGTGGGGCCGGTCATGTCGCCTTTCACGGTCAAATGGCCGTCTATATATACACCGTCAGTGGAGGTCATGCCGGTGGTGTAGCCTGCACTCTTCATAATACTGGCTAGCATACGAGAGGTGGTTGTTTTACCGTTTGTGCCTGTGATTGCGGCTACTGGAATGCGCGAATTGGTGCCTGGGGGAAATAACATATCAATAACTTTACCCGCAACATCACGAGGTTTCCCTTCACTCGGTGCTACGTGCATTCTAAAACCTGGCGCGGCATTACACTCACAAATGCCGCCGCCAATTTCTTTATAAGATTTACTAATATCGTCGGTTAGAAAGTCTACTCCACCTATATCAAGTCCAATGGCGCGAATAGCGCGAATGGCCATGTCGCGATTGTCAGGGTGGACCACGTCGGTGACGTCTATGGCAGTGCCTCCGGTAGAAAGATTTGCCGTTGAGCGTAAGTAAAATGCTTCACCATTGGGTAATACGCTTTCTTTAGTATGGCCGGCTTCTTCCATTAAACGGCTTGCCTGACTGTCTAACTCTAGGCGTGTTAACACCTTTTCATGCCCCACACCGCGCCTTGGATCTTGGTTAACAATATTAATAAGCTGCTCAATCGTACTTACGCCGTCACCCTTTACGTGTCCGGGAACGCGTTTAGCTACTGCTACTAATTCGTTATTGACCACCAGCATTCTGTGGTCATATCCGGTTATGAAGCTTTCAAGCAAAACGGCGCGGCCAGTGCCGTATTTTAAAGCTTCGTGAAAGGCAGTAATAATCTCTTCATCGGTAGTTAAGTTAATACTCACTCCGCGCCCGTGATTCGCATTTAATGGCTTTACCACTACGGGGTAGCCGATTCTTTTGGCCGCTCGAACGGCTTTACGTTCATCATAAACCATCATTTGCTTGGGCACAGGTAAGCCTAAATCATTTAATAAATTGTGCGTATCTTCTTTGTCGCAGGAAATTTCTACCGCAATATGCTTAGTTTCACTGGTAATGGTTGCTTGAATTCGCTGCTGATATTTACCGTGGCCAAACTGCACTAAACTGTAGTTGTTTAACCGCAACCAAGGTATGTCTCGCGCTTGTGCTGCGTTAACGAGTGACGCCGTACTAGGCCCAAACTCTTTACGCTGTGCCATTTTGATGAAGTCGGTAAGCTCTTGGCTAAAGTCGAAGTCGTCTTCTATTTTGGCGTTTATGGTTTTTTGGATATGTTCAGGCATTAAATGATTGAGTAGCTTAAGCCCTAATGCGCCTGCTTCAAGTCCAACGTCTTGCTGCTGATACTGATACACCACATAGTAAGTGCCTTTTTCGGCTAGGCTACGCGTGCGTCCAAAGGTAACTGCCGCACCTGCGAGGTTTTGTAACTCAATGGCAACATGCTCCCATATATGTCCAACCCAAGTGCCTTCGTCTTCGCGCAAGCGGCGCAAAAATCCGCCTGTTTCGCCGTACGAGCAGCCATGGCTTTGCAAAGAAGGGATAGCTTTCACTAAGCCCTCAATAAAGTCATGACCAAGCTTGACTGAAGGCCAGTTTTCTAACTCGCCTAAATCTATTTGGTAACAAATGACGGGGAAGTTAGCATATACATTTGGCCCGACATATACATTGCGACTTAGAATTTTCATTGAGACGGAATCCCTTTGCTAATTTTACAATTTATTATTTTTATGCGAAGTATCTCAGTTTAAAAGGAAAACGAGGCTCTCATGCCTATAAGCTACATAAAAAAAGTAGCTTTCGCTACCTTTGATTATTGAATGTTTTCAATTACAGTAAAATAATTTCGACAGACTTAACTCACGTATGCTTTTCGTTCGCCGATGTCGTAGCGGGCGCCAGACGATAAAATATGCACTTTGAGGTTTAGCAAGGTCAGGGCATCGCCTGCGCGCGCCTTAGCCATTGATGAATATTCAATGTCACTGGGGTCTACTACCGTAATTGCGCCGCTGCCCACTACTGTAAATACGTTGTTATGGTCAATAAATGCAGCGGTGTCTTCGTCTAGTCCTATGCCGACAAGAAATGGGTTGAAGGATACGGCCGACAATAAGCGCGCTAAGCGATTACGTTCGTTGAAGTGCTGGTCTACCACGATAGTATTAATGAGGCCCATGCCAGGGGCTAAGTTTACGCCGCCTTCGGTGGGTACGGTGCCAGAACTGCCGCCCGTGATCATATGCTGCGATATTATCGCAGCCCCTGCAGAGGTGCCTGCATAATTAACACCCTTAGCATTTAACTGGCGTATTGCTTGCGCAATAGGGGTGCCGCCTAAAATTGTCGATAGTCTAAGTTGATTTCCGCCGGTGACGAAAATACCGGTGCTTTTTTCCAATATTTTTACGTAATCAGGGTTTTTAGCGTCGTTGCGATCAGTAATAGGCAACGAATAGGTTTTTTTAACGCCTATTTCTTCAAATATTTTTTGATAGCGTTTGCCAGTATCGTCTAGTTGAGAAGCGGTGGGCACTACCGTAATAACCGCGTCGTTACCGCCTGAAAGCTTAACAAATTTGCTCAGTATTTCAGGGTTGTTCATTTTTTCTTCACCGCCACCAATAGGGATTACATATCCTCTAAGAGTGCCGTCTATTGTAGGAGAGGGCATAATATTTACTCGAAAGTGCCTTTTAGCAATTGTTGTTTATGTTTAACATGCCACTGGCCCATAGCCATTACATGATCTATTCTATTGTGTTTATCTAATATTAAAATATCGGCGTTTGCGCCTACTTCAATACGTCCTTTTTTATGAAAATTCATTAACTGGGCAACGTTTAGGGTAAAAAAGGGCAGTATAGCCGCCATATTTTCCCCGTGGTCGAGCAATTCGTAAAAAACATTTGTCATAGATTGGGACGCGGCAAAATCCATTTTTTTCAAGCTACCGTCGGCATGAAAGTCGGGTAAACAGCCGCCGCCATCTGAGCTAATGGTCAGTTTGTCTTGGGGTAAGTCTTGTCCCATATATCGCAGCAAAGCCTCAGCCGGCTCATAGCCAACACCGTCTGTCTCAAATGCAGTTACGTCAACCCAACAGCCTTTTTTGGCCAAGTCACAGGCCTCTTCAAACAGAAATTTTTGCCTGTTAATATGCGTTGGATTGTAAGTACGAGGTGGGATCTCAGCATGTTCAAGCGCATCTCTTACCATGCTTAAGCCACTTGCACCGTCGCCTAAATGTAAATGCAACATCCCTGCTTTACCTGTCATTAAGCGAGCTACATGGGCTTGGGAAGCAATTTTTAGCAGCTCATTTAGCGTCGGTTGGCTTGAACGATGGTCGCTAATGGCAAGCTCACCCACCCCTATTACAGGCTCAATAAATACAATATCGCGTTGCACCGAGCCGGTGAGGGTAGTGGGTGGTAAGTGATAGCCGCCGGTGTAGCAGTAGGCTGAAAATCCTTCTTCGCGCAGCGCGTAAACTTGCGCAACTAGCGACTCGGTAGAGCGCGTAATGTCGTCGGTACCTAACAAACCCACCGCCGTGGTTACCCCGGCGCTGGTAAATTTACTCAATGGTACTGGCGGCACACGGGTAGAAAACCCAGCTTCGCCACCGCCACCGGTTAAATGCGTGTGCCCGTCAACAAAGCCGGGTATGAGCGCGCAGCCTTGGGCGTCTACTACTTGATGCTCTAGCCCAAGGTTTGGACAGCTATCGGTAATTGAAATAATGCTGCTGTGAGCAACCACCACGTGCTTTAAGCCAAGGTGAGTTGGCGCATAAACATTGGCATTCTTTATTAGGGTAATCAAAAAAAGGCTCGCAGGAGTAGTTGCTTATAACGTGCGCGCAATTCTAAAGGTTTATTCGTTAATTACAACAAAACAAGCACTTATAAGATCGACTAAAGCGTCAATAAAGCGTCAATAAAGCCGCTTATGCGCTTGCGAGTGTACACGTTTAGGGCAGATTTAAGGCTTGTTTAATACCTCCCTAAAATTCCACGCTAAATGCCTACAAAAGTCTAAAATAATGCGCAAAGTTAGGGTATAGTTAACAGCAATTATAGTGTTAAAAAAAGGTTATCAAAAAATCATCTATGGACAGTTTAGTGCCGCGCAATAGCGCACTCACCACCCTTGCATGCTTCTTAATTCTTAGTACAGTGCTCATTCTAGTGAATGTAGGGTCAGTAAGCGCTCAGTCGTTTTCACAAAAACTAGACGTACAGCTGCGTGCAGACGATCGTTCTTCAAGAGAAATAAGATACCAATACCGTGTGCGATATCGTCCACAAATTAGTTTCAACGACACTTGGAGCGTAAACGCATTTGCGGTAACTGGCGACGAATTTGGTTCAAGTCACAACACGCTTAACGATTCCAGTGCAGATCACTTATATGTACGCCGGGTCTTTGGAAGGCACCAAGGTGACTATGGCAAAACTGAATTCGGTATTATTCCGACTTACAAGGGCCGTGTCTCGTCATCTGGTTTGTCGAAATACGGTTGGATTAAAGGTGTGCGTCATGTTCGTGCTATAGGCGGCGACAACCTCGAAATAGTCGTGGGCCAGCTTACTTCGCTTGACCCCGCAAGAGCCCTTAACGCACCGGATGAGTTTGACTACGTAGAAGTAGAGTACTCTGTTCAAATTAATGATATTTGGAGCTATGAGCTTAGTGCCGAAAGAATGAAGAATGAGAATTTTTTACGTACCGAATTGCGCTATCAGTACAACAACAATATTACCTTGTTTGGTGAAGTAGTCGGCCGCTTAGACTCGGCTAAGACAAAAGCGGTATTAGGCGGTGAAGGCGAGTTCTCAATTAGTGAATATTCGGTTGAATACTTCGCACACTATAGTTACGTCAGTGAGAACTTTGGTTTGCGCGCTGAGTTGACAGAAGACTTTCTAGGCACCGGCCATGGGTTTTCAGGTGAGCTAAGCGGCGCGCTTGCCAGTACTCAGTTCGATTGGTTTGTTCGCTACGACGCAGTAAAAGACAGAACCCGATTGCTGGCAGGGCTGAAATGGTCACTGTAACAATCACCGTAGCGCTACTTATTAAGAACGAGTATCAGATTTACTATTAAATAAAAATAAATGGGAAAGCATATGAAAATTACAAGACCTGTATTGTTAAAAGGCGCTATTGCGTTAACAATGGGAGGCTTATTAATGGCCTGCCAACCTAAAATAGATGAAGCTGACACCGCCAGTGCGCAGGTAAGCAGTGCGCAAAATGTGAATGCAGACAGGCTAGTTTACCCAGTAACGACAAAAGGTGATGTTGTAGACACCTACTTTGGTCAAGACGTACCCGACCCTTTTCGTTGGCTAGAAGACGATCGTAGCCCTGAAACTCAAGCGTGGGTAGCCGCGCAAAATATAACCACGCAAGAGTATTTACAGAATATTCCGTATCGCAATGAAATTGCTGACGTGGTGCGCGATATGCTCGATTACGAGCGCGTATCAGCGCCGTTTAAAGAAGGTGACTACACCTATTTTTACAAGAATGATGGTTTGCAAAATCAAAGCGTTGTGTATCGCCAAAAAGACGATGGGCAAGCCGAGATATTTTTAGATCCTAACGAGTTTAGTGAAGACGGTACGGTGTCTTTAGCGGGCTTATCGTTCACTAGCGATGGCACACTGGCCGCTTATCAAACCTCGACCGGTGGCAGCGACTGGCGCGAAATAACGATTATTAATACCACTACCATGGAGCAAATAGGCGACACGCTCAAAGAGATTAAGTTTAGCGGTATGCAATGGTATAAAAATGAGGGTATTTACTATTCTAGCTATGATAAACCCGAAGGCTCTGAATTAAGTGAAAAAACCGACCAGCATAAGCTATATTTCCATGAATTAAATACGCCACAGGCACAGGACGTGAAAGTATTTGGCCATAGCGACGCTGAAAAACACCGCTATATAGGCGCGCAGGTGAGTGATGACAATCGTTACTTAATGGTAAGCGCGGCGGATTCCACCTCGGGCAACCGCGCTTTCCTCAAAGATTTAAGTAAACCCAATAGTGAGTGGATGACGGTAAAAGATAGCGTAGCATCTGACGTTTATATGCTCACTAATGTGGGCAGTAAACTTTATTTTGTAACCAACCACAACGCACCTAACACCAAAATAGTTATGGTAGATGCGAGCGAGCCTAACGTTAGCAATTGGAAGGACGTCATTAGCGAAACCGACAACGTGCTAGTGCCAAGTACTGCCGGTGGCTTTATATTTGCCAAATACATGGTTGACGCTATCTCTAAAGTCTACCAATACGATTTATCGGGTAAACAGATAAGAGAAGTGACATTGCCTAACATTGGTACCGCGGGTACCTTTAACGGCAAGGCCAAAGACACTTCAACGTTTTATACCTTTAGCAATTACATCACCCCAACGTCGATATATTCTTATGATATGAACACCGGTGAATCGTCTTTATTCAATAAGCCTAAGGCAAAGTTTGACGGCGATAAATATGTGTCTACGCAAATTTTTTATACGTCAAAAGACGGTACCAAAGTGCCGATGATAATCACTCACAGTAAAGACACTGTATTGAACGGTAAAAACCCGACCATTTTATTTGGCTACGGCGGCTTTAACATAAGCCTCACGCCGCGCTTTAGTGCAACTGTGTCAGCTTGGCTCGAACTTGGCGGAATATACGCAGTGCCAAATATTCGCGGTGGTGGAGAATATGGTAAAGCGTGGCACTCGGCAGGGACGCAAATGAACAAGCAAAATGTGTTTGACGATTTCATTGCCGCCGCCGAATACTTAATTGACGAAAACTATACCAGCAGCGAGTATTTAGCCATACGCGGTGGTTCTAACGGCGGCTTATTAGTAGGCGCAGTAATGACTCAGCGCCCTGAGTTAGCTCAAGTCGCGCTGCCAGCGGTAGGCGTACTTGACATGCTTCGCTACCATACTTTCACCGCCGGTGCAGGATGGGCATATGACTACGGTACGTCTGCACAAAGTGCAGAAATGTTCAAATATCTGAAAGCGTATTCGCCGGTGCACAATGTGCGAGCGGGTATTGAGTACCCCGCCACCATGATTACTACTGCGGATCGCGACGATCGCGTTGTGCCAGCTCACTCTTTCAAATTTGCGGCCATGCTGCAGCAATACCAAGTAGGTGACAATCCCACTATAATTCGCATAGAGACAGACGCCGGGCATGGCGCAGGCACACCAATTAGTAAAACCATTGAGCAATTTGCAGATATTTATGGTTTCACTTTGTATAACATGGGTATTATGTCATTGGACCAGCTTAAGGCGGAGTAAATAAAAAGGCCTTCTTTTAAGGAGGTCTTTTTCGTAAACATGTCAAAAAACTCATTGAGCGGGGCAAACACATTTATGTCGCTTGTTGATTGCTCAGTGAGTCGTTTTTAGATAAGAGTTTAAAGAATGTTGAGTTGTCCATCTCAGGCCTTGACACTATTGCATAACGGGCGCATTGCATAACGGGCTGCATTTAAGCATGCTATTTTGCTCCTTGTTTTCACTTCTTAAAACCGCACCTGCAGGTCGATAGGGGCAATGTATTATCACAATTTTTAAGGATAAGGCATGAGATCAAAAAGCGCCTCTGGAGCAGCATTACGCGCAAGCCAAGAAATACGACGGCTACAAGCCATTTTAGATGCAACTGCTAATACTGTAATAGAATGTGCCTTAAACGGCAAAATTTTATATGTGAATAAAGCGGCAGTAGATTTATATGGGTATTCAAGTCTAGAATTTAGTCAGATGAACATTTCAAACTTGTTTGTGCCCTCACATATGCAAGCCTTAAATAGCTATTTTCAACATACTGTCGCGCAAGACAGTAAAGTGTTAAGCGGCACTGATGAAGTCTTCTTTGCCATCCATCAAAATAAGCGAAAATTCAAGGTAAGTCTGCATTTAAAAATTTCATCTGAAGGACTGGTCGCGACTATTTGTGAGCTGTCTGGCTTGAAAAGTGTGCAAGATGAATTAATGCGCAGCAATGAACGTTTAAAAGTGGCAAAAGCGGCGGCACAAATTGGCGTTTGGGAATTTAACATACATACTCAGGAACTGATCTGGGACGCGCAAATGTTTACTTTGTATCAGCGCAGTGACCAGTCATTCAATGGCACCGTGTCTGCGTGGAATGAGTCTTTACATCCAGATGATCAGCAAAAAGCCCTTCATGCAGTCCAACATACTATAGCAACAGGTAAGACATTTGATACCACTTTTAGGATACTTACACCAGGCAATGAGGTTCGTTATTTAAAAGCTTATGGGCATGCCGTGCTTGATCAGCAAAACAAAGTCAGCAAAGTCGTAGGCGTTAATTACGATTTAACTGACAATTACAATACGCAAGAAAGCCTTAAAAATAGTCTGAAAAGTAACCGTTTATTAGCGAAAGTCGCAGAAGAAACCGTCAATGCGGTGATTATTACCGACCCCGATGGAAAAATTACTTGGGTAAACAAAGGTTTTACCCGTATCTCTGGCTTCGAGTTAGAGGAGGTTATAGGACTTAAGCCCGGCCACGTATTACAAGGTAAAGGCACTGATCAAGCGTTTGTTCAGCAAATTCGAGATTCACTTATTTTTGAAAAAGGCTTTGATACTGAACTGCTTAACTATCATAAAAACGGAAGCCCTTATTGGATCAAAATTCACTGCCAAGCGCTTTATGAAGACGATGTGCTCGTTGGTTATATGGCTATCCAAACTGACATTACGGATCTCAAACGTTTAGAAAAAGAGCGAATTACGCAGCGAGAGATATTAGAACGTACTGGCGATATGGCGAAGCTTGGTGGCTGGCAACTCGACTTAGTGACTAACACGCCAATTTGGTCAGACATGGTGTATAAAATCCACGAGGTGGCGCCGGATTATGCAGTAGATTTAGATAATGCGATCAATTTTTATCCACCAGAAACACGGCCCCTGGTTGAAAAAGCCATTGAGCGTGCAATTAACGAAAATATTCCGTGGGATATACAAACTCCTTTTAAAACAGCTAAAGGCAACTCTATTTGGGTGCGCACAACGGGCTACGCAGAGTTTACCAATGGCGTTGCAAGCTCTTTACGAGGTGCCTTTCAAGACATTACAGAGCTAAAGCGGGCTGAGCAGCAAGCAAATGAAGCGAACCTCGCCAAAAGTCAGTTTTTAGCCAATATGAGTCATGAAATACGCACGCCTATTAATGGTATTTTGGGTATGAATGACTTACTGCTTAATTCGGACATAGACGATCGGCAGCGTCATTTTGCTAAATTAATAAAAGTAAGCAGTCAGTCACTGCTGCTGTTAGTCAATGATATTCTGGATTTTTCAAAGATTGAAGCAGGCAAGCTCGATATTAATTACCAACACACCAATTTATATGCCTTGCTTGGCAACATAGTAGACACTATGTCAATGCTGGCATTAGATCGTCACCTCGACCTTGTGCTAAATATTGCACCAAGCTTGCCGCAATGGGTGAATATTGACCCTGACAGGCTAAAACAGGTGCTTAATAACTTGCTCGGTAACGCTATTAAATTTACGAATGAGGGTGAGGTAATATTAAAAGCCCAGTTGTCCAAAGAGCAGCAGCTAGAATTCTTAATTATTGATACCGGCATAGGTATTGCACCTAATAAGCGGTCTTTGCTTTTTTCTAAATTCATGCAAATTGATAGTTCGTCAACCCGCAAACAGGGCGGCACTGGTTTGGGTTTAGCCATTTGTCAAGAGCTGGTTGAGATGATGGGCGGACGCATTGAGGTAAAAAGCACGTTCAAAAAAGGCTCTATTTTTTCATTCACAATTACTAATAAACCGGCCAAGGAAAACAGCGTTTTGGCGCCTCTTAGCGATCTTAGTTCTTTGGCTCAAAAGAAACTACTGCTCGTTGATACTAACAAAAGTGTGCAAGAAGCTATTACAAACTTTTTGCACCACTGCGGCATTGAAATTCACATTGCCAATACTGCAGCCGATACAATACAGCAGCTACAGCAAGCGTATAAAGAGCAGTCAGCCTTTGATTTTGTGCTGATAGACCTGAATTTTGTCGACATGAACGCCATGGAACTCAGCAAGGCTATTTATAATAATAAGCAGTGTGGTAAGCCGGCGATTATTGTCATGACTTCTCAAGCCTGGTCGTTAAAAAGCCAACAAAACTCTGCGCCGGCTATTGCTGCCTACTTAGCAAAGCCTTTAAAGTCCGATTCGCTAATCTCGTCTTTGTTAACGCAAACCTTAGGCAGCAAAAGCGACAGCTCAAACCCATACCCAAACTCCAATGGATTTTTGCAACATACAGGCTCGCTTACTAAACGAAAAATTCTTGTAGTCGAAGACAACTACATCAACCAAGAAGTTATTGGCAGTATGCTTACGCAACTAAATTACGACTTCGAGCTGGGCGTTAATGGTAAAGAAGCACTACATCTTCTTGCCAAAACGCCTCACGCATATAGCTTAATTCTTATGGATTGCCAAATGCCGGTCATGGACGGTTACGAGGCCAGTAAAATCATTAGAGCAAATGAAGATGCGTTGTTTGACAATTGCATACCCATCGTCGCGGTGACCGCAAACGCTATGCCAGATGACAGAGCAAAATGTTTAGCGGCCGGCATGAATGATTACTTGGAGAAACCCATTTTGTTAAGCAAGCTAACTGCATCACTAAAAAAATGGGCTTTTACGAACGTCAATAAGACGACTTAAAAGCCGTATCGCACTGCTGTGCTGCTTGTTACAGCCATTTTGGTCTATTTTACCTTTACTAACCAACCGTGCGTGTCTGGCGCTTTACCCCATTGGATGTCATTAAGTGCCTGCCTGAGTTTCATTGTAGTAGGTCCGGCTGCGCCGCTGCCGACGGTGTATTCTTTATCTTTATGAACAAATGTACCTACTGGGGTCAGCACCGCTGCCGTGCCCGACAGCGCGGCCTCTGTGCCTGGTTTACTAGCGCGTTCTAGTAGTTCTTTTACCGTTAAGTTGCGCTCACTAACCTGCATACCAAGGTCTTTGGCTAAGGTTAATATAGAGTTTCGAGTGACGCCGTGCAGAAAACTTGAGTCTAGCGCTTTGGTGATAATTTCATTGCCGTCGATAAGCAGAAAGTTAGCAGCGCCTGTTTCTTGTACATCGCCATTGGGGCAAAACAGTATTTGGTCGGCCTGCACTTCTTTTCGCGCCTTCATGATGGGCGGCAAAGCGCTGGCATAATTACCACCGCTTTTAACCATGCCCATATGCGGTGCACAGCGCATACCGTCTTCATCTAGCAGCAGTCGTAAAGGTTTAGCGCCGCCAGCAAAATAATCGCCCACGGGAGATAAAAGTACATATAACATAGATGACAGCGAGGGCGCTGCGGCTTTGCCGATAGACGCTTCGATGCCTATATGTGTGGGGCGAATATACATAGATCCTGGTGGCTCGGGGACATCGTTTGCGTATTGACCAACAATATTGAGGATCATGTCGCTTATTTGCTGTTTATCAACGCTTGGTAACGACAGTAATTGACTGCTTTGGGCAAAGCGTGCAATGTTCTGATCCATTCTGAAAGTATAAATGCTGCCATCGCTGTGACGAAAAGCTTTTAAGCCTTCAAAGCACGTGCTTGAGTAGTGCAAAACATGCGCACCAGGGTGTAAGTTTATGCTTTGTGAACTAACGACTTGCGCATCGCTCCATTTTTCGTTTTCAAAGGTGATCATTGCCATTTGAGGCATAAAAACAGTACCGAATACAGCCATTTACGTGCTTCCTAAAGTTATATGTTGGTCATATTTGTAGAATGAATATGGGATGGTATAGATTATTGCGAACATCATCAATAGTAGCCCTTATTCTACAGGGTGATTGAGGAATAGTGTACGTTAACAACAGAAATAAACCAGAATGCTTTTAGTTATTTTCTAGCTTGGGAAAATAGAGGATGTCTCTTTAGTAAAATAGTCGACGCTATTATGTTCAGTGTCTTTGTTCACGATGCTTTGCTTGGCCTAGCCTTGTTGGCTTTGTTGATGGCCTTCGTGTAGTAGGTTATTTTATTACATCGCCTGGCAGTTCGCTACTTGCTGACTTTTACGTCTACACACTCAGTTTGTTCTATCTCGTCGCAAATATCTTGTTTACTAATATCAGTGTCGTTTGTATTCACTATCAGTGACCAATAGTCTTGTTCTTTTGCCTGCACGGCGTGCTGATTAAGATGGTCGTGCTCTGGCTTTAAGGAGCGAAAACCAGCAAAAAAAGCGCCAATAAAAACGCCATGGCTTATTAAAGCGATGAAGGTAAACATAGGGCTTATTTGGGCAAAGGCGGGACCAAACAGCACTAGTAAGAACGCGATACACATGCCAATTAAAAAGCCCATGGCTGGATATTTCAGGTGTAATAACAACATTTTTTTGCCAATGGGTTTACTACTACCTTCTAATTTTTCGCTCGGCGTTTTTTCGTTGGGCTCAACAATTTTAATGCTGCCGCTTTGAAGGCCCAATTTGCGCATAAGCACTACTTTTGCCTGTTTTGCTTTGTCGTTTGTTGGGTAGGTTGCTATTATTCGTTCATCTAGTGAGTTTGTCACTGCTGCCGTCATAGAATTACCTATTTTTAGTTAGAGAAAATTGGAACAAGGGCTTAACACCTAATGAAAGGGTGTTAGTGCTTATTTATGATTGCCAGAACTAGCCTCAATAGACAATGGGTTTATCTTGATGTCTATTTTGACTCGTTGTTAAGCGTATAGGTGGCTAGCGAGTCGCTTAAAGACACACAGGCGGCTTCTAAGCCTTTTGCTAACTCACTCAAAATACTGTTTACCTTGGTAGAGCCTGCAGCCATTGAAGCGCTCAGTACTTGTTCAGTGTGCGCTGTCTCAGATTCAATAATATATTCGCAAAGTTTTATGTCAGACCCACCTAAGCTTGAAATGCGCTTTATTAATAACGACACAATTTCATTATTAATAGAAGTTTCGTTAGGGCACGCTTGCCCACGCACTTTCAACAAATTCAGAACATAGTCTTTGTTGTTTGAACGCTCACTGTGCAGGTCTTTAATACACTGCAGTAGGGTATTACTGTTGATTAAATCGCTCGCCAGTGACAGCAATGACAAGCTGTCGTAGAGAGCATTATAAGCGCTTTCTAAAGCGTTCATATCTTTTGGGAATGCTACGTCTTCATTACTTTCAGTTACCGTTTTTATTGCACTAATCACTGTAAAAATCACCCTAAAACGTTGTGTTCGATTGTTTAGAGTATTCAAGTTGTGTGCCAACGGCACTTGCAGATTAAGGCATCATGTAAATGGCGTAAGATCACCAGATACCCTTGAAAACGCAATGTGCCAGTGGGCTTGTTTGCGTCATTTTTACACTCAGTGGGCATAATTTACCGGAATTGAGCGGAAAGCCCCGCCCTTTAGCGCGGGGAGGATGTCAAACGTAATTCCTATATAGCTCTTATAAAATATCGCCGTGTATAAACGCAAGCTAACAGGAGATTAATGTTGGGTTTTTGCTCTTTTTTGCTCCAAATGAGTATATTATAATAATCTGTTATTTGTGAGGAAAATTAATGTTCAGTATCTTACTACCAAAACGATTACGTTTTGCTGTGTCTATTCTGGTCTTGTCGTTGCCGACAATAGCGCATGCTAATGCCGGCAACGACAACGCAGATGTCACTGGCGAATCTCCTGACCGAAACCTCACTGGCTTTGAAGCGCTTGATGAAGAGCAACCCCTGTGGGAGTTTGGCGTGGGCGGCGGCGTAATAGACGTAGCGAACTATCCCGCCTCTAGCGAACGTAATTTTATCGCCTTAGCCGCACCTTATTTGGTATATCGTGGTGATGTATTTCGAGTGGGCGGCGGCGGGGCGCGCGCGGTGGTTGTGGAAAAAGGAAACTTTGAGCTTGACCTATCCTTTGGCGGGGCATTTTCCGCCGACAGCGAAGATAACAGCGCACGAGAGGGTATGCCTGAGCTCGATTTTTTGTTTGAAGTAGGCCCGGAAATTATTTACAAAGTAAAAGACATTTCTTTTGATGGCGGCGGTAATGGCCGACTAAACGCAAAACTGCAAACCAGAGCCGTATTTTCCACCGATTTTGGCAGAATTGACCAGCGCGGCTATGTAATAGAGCCAAAGTTGTCTTACCAACAGCGTGGCGGCCTTTTTGCAAAAACAGGTTTAAACATATCTTTGAGCGCAACCTTTGCAAGCGAGAAGCTGCATGATTACTTCTATCAGGTTGGCAATGAATTTGTAAGCGACGAAAGGCAAGCGTATGACGCCAAAGGCGGCTATTTAGGCAGTGAATTATCCATCGGTTTTTCGTTCCCTGTTTTTGAAAACGCGCGCGGATTCTTGGGTGGCAGCGCATCCTTTCATCAAGGCTCAGCAAACGAAGACAGTCCTTTATTCGAAGATGACGTTACCTTCAGTATTGGCGCAGGCTTTGTATGGCGTTTATATGAAAGTGACGCTAAAGCAAGCTGGTAGAACCTACGCATGATTATTGAAAATTTTGACCCACAGCATTTTGTAAAAGAATATTGGCAAAAGAAGCCCTGCTTAATTAGGCAGTTTGTGCCTAATTTTGTTGATCCCATCGATGAAAACGACTTAGCTGGCTTAGCACAAGAAGAGGGCGTAGACAGCCGCATAGTCTCGCATTCAGATGGCGCATGGGATGTTCATCAAGGCCCATTTGATGACTTTGAACCCTACTGTAAAGGTGATTGGGCACTGCTGGTGCAAGGGGTTAATAATTACATTGATGATGTAAATGCACTAGCCGACATAGTTGACTTCATTCCCCATTGGCGCTTTGACGATGTAATGGTGAGTTACTCCACCGAAAATGCAGGCGTTGGCGCACACACCGACCAATACGATGTGTTTATAATACAAGGTAAGGGCAGCCGCCGCTGGCAGGTAGGTTTACCCATCGATGCTACCACAAACGCTAAGCTGATTAGTCCGCATCCGCTACTAAAACAAATAGAAGACTTCGACGCGCTTATTGATGAAGTGCTGCTGCCAGGCGACGCCATTTATATTCCACCCCAGCACCCACATAAAGGTATGACATTATCGCCATGCTTAAACTATTCACTTGGGTTTAGGGCGCCGACCAACCTAGAAGCGCTGACCGGATTATTGGATGAAAGCGACAGCATAACGCAAGCTCAAAGCCGCTACTGCGACCCTGATATTGCTGAGCTACGCGTAGCAAGTTCATCGCCAATGCAGGTTAGTACGAATGAGCTTAATAAACTCAAAGACACTATTGTTGAGCTTTTAAATAGCCCTGAAGCAGAACAAGCGCTGCTGCAGTATTTGTCGCGCCAAGGCTTGGCGACTGAGCAAGAACTGCCGCTTTATGAAATAGCAGATATTAGTGAGGCGGTAGCACAAGGCGAAACCTTTGAAAAATTACCTGGGGTGAAACCTATTTACGCTGAGCAGCAGCTGCATACGTTTACGTTTTACATTGATGGTAATAGGTTTGAGGTAGATAAGTCTATTTTTACACAAACAGTGACCTTACTTGAGAGCAGGCAGGTGCAGGGCTTACCCCAAGGCTTCACCTTGCAAACTGCGCAAAGCACACACTGGCTGAATTTATTACTGCAGCTGGTCAACGCCGGTTATTGGGATTTTGCTGAAAACAGTGAGCAACATTAAAGGGCGCATCACGCGTCAATGCAATTTACAGTTAAGGAAAATTAATAGTGCAAAGCTTACCGCGAGGCAATGTGCCTCTTTTTACGATACCCGCTATATTGATGCTTTGTTTTTCATTAAGCGCCTGCAGTGACAAGTCAGCGGCGGCTAAACAGAACTCTCAGCAGGACCCAGTTACTATGTCCAAGCAGAATGACAATTTACCGAAAAATGGACTGTCACACCATGCCCAAGGAGAAGGCAAGCCTGTCATTTATCAGGTGTTTACCCGCCTGTTCGGTAACACCAATACCACCAATAAGGAATGGGGCACGCTAGCACAAAACGGCGTAGGCAAGTTTGACGATTTTACCGACGAAGCGCTGCAAGGTATTCGCGAACTAGGTGTATCTTACATTTGGTACACCGGCGTTCCTCATCATGCCCTAATCGCAGATTACACCGAATATGGCATTAGTGCAGATGATCCCGATGTAGTGAAAGGCCGCGCCGGCTCGCCCTTTGCGGTAAAAGACTACTACAATGTTAACCCCGACCTTGCCAATAATGTTAGCAATCGTATGCAAGAGTTTGAAGCACTAATTGCGCGCACGCATGCCAACGATATGAAGGTGATCATAGATATAGTGCCAAACCATGTGGCTCGGCACTATGTTTCGCTAAATAAGCCAGCGGGTATTGAAGATTTTGGTGTTAACGACAACACCGATCTAGAGTACTCGCGCGACAATAACTTCTATTATATTGTGGGGGAATCATTTCAAGTACCGACATCTGCTGACTATGCTCCCTTAGGCGGTGAGAAACACCCACTAGCCGACGCGACATTTAGCGAAACACCGGCTAAATGGAGCGGTAATGGCGCAAGGCAAGCGCAGCCCGATATTAGCGATTGGTATGAAACCGTTAAGATAAACTACGGCGTGAAACCCGACGGCAGCTACGATTTTGTTAGGCTGCCTGATGAATATAGAACACGCGATTATAAAGCGCATCACGCGTTTTGGGCAGACCAAGATTTACCCAACTCATGGTATAAGTTTGAAGATATAGTGCACTTCTGGCTCGATAAAGGTGTGGATGGTTTTCGCTTTGACATGGCGGAAATGGTGCCTGTGGAGTTTTGGTCTTTTTTAAACTCATCTATTAAAACTAAGCGCCCCGATGCACTGCTGCTCGCCGAGGTATACCAGCCTCACTTGTACCGTGACTATTTGCATTTAGGTAAAATGGACTACCTGTACAACAAAGTAGACTTTTACGACGCTCTTAAAAGCGTAATGCAGGGCAATGGGGATATGCAGAGCATTGACGACATACAGCAAAGCATGGCCGATATTGAAGCGCATATGCTGCACTTTTTAGAAAATCATGACGAACAACGCATTGCCAGCCCCGATTTTGCCGGCAGTGCGCAAAAGGGCAAACCCGCTTTAGTAGTATCAGCGCTTATCAGTCGCTCTCCTACCATGCTCTACTTTGGTCAAGAAGTAGGTGAAGACGGCAGTGAAAAGGGTGGTTTTGGCTTACCTACACGCACCAGTATTTTCGATTACGTGGGTGTGCCTGCTCATCAACGCTGGATGAATAACGGTAAGTTTGACGGCGGGCAGCTAAGTGAATCTGAAAAAGCGTTAAGGCAGTTTTATATTGATGTGCTTAATATATCGGCGAATCACTCGGCAATGCGCGGCGCATACTACAGTATTCATGCCTTTAATATTGGGCTTGATAGTGATTACTCGCAGCAGCAGTTTGCTTTTGTGAGGCAAAGTGCGGACACGGCACTGCTAGTACTGAGCAACTTTAGTGAAGAAGCGGTTGACACAACAATACAACTTCCGATTAGCCTAGTGGTAAAGTGGCAGCTTAACGAGGGGCGACACCCGCTAACAGACTTAATCAGCGAACAGCAAAATACACTTACCGTGGGCAGGAAACGCAGCGTCGCCAGCATAGATGTTAACTTACCGCCGTTGGGATCGTTTGTGTATGAACTGAGCTTAAAAGATTAACAGTGAATATGTTGAGCGAGCGCTTACGCGCAAGTAAGAGAACGCGCCTGAAACGCGCTTAGTGCTCCGCGGCAGTTGCCCTGATTAAGCAGTCATCTAAGTGCTAATCCTGCAGTACTTCTGTAAATAAGCTTTGTGGTCGGGCATTTGTTGCTCAGCTTCGCGCATTGCACCGGCTATATGAGACAGGTTTTGTTGGCGCTGCTGTTCGGATAAGTTATTTACTAAAGGATGATAAGCTTTGGGTACCAACCCCTGCCCGTTCATCACTGAAAGCCAGCTTATTTCACTGAACAACTCATTGTTTTCCCTAAATATGCGCCCGCTAGACTGATAGAGTTCGATTTTATTTTGCAGTGAATCAGGAATAGGCATTGACGCACAATAGCGCCAAAACGCTGAGTCATTTCGCTGGGTAGCTTTATAGTGCAGAATAATAAAATCGCGAATGCGCCATAGTTCGTCATCCGTGTAGCGATTGTAGGTGTCGATATCAACTTGTTGGCACCTGCCACTGGGAAATAACGACAGCAGTCGCATAATCGCTGATTGAATTAACTGTAAACCGGTGGATTCTAGGGGCTCAATAAATCCTGCGGACAGCCCAATGGCAATGCAGTTGTTTTTCCAAGCTTGTTGGCGTTTTCCATTGATCCAGTTTAGCTGGCGTGGCTCAGACAAGGCTTTGCTTGGCAAGCGTTTAGCCAAACAGTCAATAGCGAGGTCTTTAGACAGAAACTCTGACGAGAAGACAAAGCCGTTGCCTATTCTATGCTGCAATGGTATCTGCCACTGCCAGCCGAACTCATGTGCGGTGGATATTGTGTAAGGTTTTATAGTGGGTAAAGACTCACTTGGCTGCGCTATCGCTGAGTCGCAGGGCAGGTACTTTCGCCAGTCTTCAAAGCCCACCTTAAGCGTTTGCGCGATTAACAGACCTTTGAAGCCAGAGCAGTCGATGAACAAATCACCTTCAATGAGTTCGCCATTGCTAAGCGCCACTGATGAAATGTCTTGTGTTTGGGCATGCTGATGAACTTTTGTAATCTGTGCGATGATTTTGTTAACGCCGCGTTTCACCGAAAACGCGGATAGATACTCGGCGTATTTTACTGCATCAAAATGATAAGCATATTTAATATTTGCCATCGCCGAGCGAGACTGTGCCTGTGGATGGCAAAATTTATTATTCAACGCTGCTTGGTATTCTAGGCAATAGTCAGACAACGGGCCTTCTTTGCCCTGTAGCTTATCTTTGAGCCAATAATGATGAAAAGGGATGCCATTCATGTTCACGCCATAAGGCCCAAAGGGGTGCATATACTGATGCCCCTTTTTATACCAGTCGTGAAACTCTATACCCAGTTTAAATGAGCCATGCGTAAAACTAAGAAACTCAGCCTCATCAATCCCCAGCATTTGATTAAATTCAAGGATTGATGGGATAGTTGCTTCACCCACAGATATTGTACCAATGGTTTTTGATTCAATCAGTGTAATGGCGAAGCGGTCGCGCGGCAGTAGATGCGATAGCGCAGCAGCGGTCATCCATCCCGCCGAACCGCCGCCGACTATTACTACTTTTGATTTTTTTTCTGTGTCCATGTTTCTATCATTTAGCTAATGCTTAGAAGTTGTAGTTGAACTGGACCGTGTATGCTCTTCCGCGAGGATCAGCGACACGTGGATCAAATGCAGCACCGGGTGAAAAATCATTTTGATGCGCCGTAAAAGGTGGATCTCTATCAAGCAGGTTTTTTATGCCCATTATCAGCTCGATATTTTCAAAGCCGGTATAGTTCATGCTGTAGTTGTATACTAAATAACTATCAACCGAATCGTCATATAAAGGTGGATTTGCTTCGCCTGAAGCCACCCCTGGAGGTGTCTCATCGTCATAACCAGAGCGAAAAATTTGCGTGAAGGTATGGATGAAATCGTCGTAGTTGTAAGTAAATACTGCAGTATTCTTCCAACGAAGTGGGATGTTACCGCGGGAGTGTGTGCCGACTAAGTTTGGCCCAAAAGGCGAGTTATCGCGCTCTTGTTTTTTGTCCTCAATTAGATAGCTTGCGTTAATGTTTAAGCCCCAAGTACCATCCCACAGCTCGCCGTTGGTAGCAATACCAAGCTCAATACCGCTGGTGGAGCGCCCACCCGCGTTAATAAAGCGTCGGTCAATAGAAACAATCTCTCCACTGGTGCCGCCTCCGTCAAAAACGTAGTTGTCTCGAAACAATTCCGGATTTTCAATGAGCTCTTTAAAGCCTGGTGTTTGTATAGTGCCTTCAATTTCAATTTCCCACCAGTCAACGTTGACTATCCAGTCTCCCTTGGCAAATAGGAAACCGAAGCTAAGCTGTTCAGATTCTTCAGGTCCAAGATCAATCTGACCGCCAAATAAAATTTCGGGCGTGATAATCTGGCAGTTCGGGTCGCTGATATCTACCACACCGTCTTGACATAAAAACGGATTAGCTAAGTCAGTGCCAGTATAGGGCTCTTCTGTTACCCCATTAAACAACTGGTTGAAGCTGGGTACTCTAAAGCCTGTGCTGTAGGCGCCGCGAAACAAAAGCTCCTCAACAGGGGTAAATTTAAACCCGACTTTCGGATTAGTGGTGCCACCAAAACCATCGTACTTGTCATGGCGTACTGCAAGGTTTAGTTCAAAATTCTCACTTACGGGTATTAACGCCTCTACAAACACTGCTTTTATGTCTCGACTCACATTATCAAGTGCATTTGCATCGTCAAACGGAGCACCATAAATTCTAGGACGGGTGTCGGCCGCGCGGCGGTCGCCGTTGAATTTGTATTCTTCGCGTCGTAAGTCTATACCGGCCGCCACATAAATGCTGTCACCGCCAAATCCTAACTCATAGCCGGTATTGCCGGAGATTGACGCATCTATTTGAGTCATGGTGGTTTCCCCCCCAAACAGTTCTATGCCTCTTGCTGAGGCGGCATCAAGGGCTTGAATAGCCTGTGTAGTTTGCGACTCACCCGGGAGTAAGAACGGATTGAGTACGCCGGTACCGATGGCTTGTGCAAGTCCAGAAGTAAAGTGGTAGCCATTGCCTAGCTCGGATGTAGACTCGTTTGCCGAACGCGACAAACCGGCCATGTAATCCCAATCGCCAATAACGCCTTCTAAACCAAGCTGGATTTTATAGGAGGAAGTGGTGGTTTCGATTTCGCGCGGGCCACAGTCCATGCAGCGCCATCGATAGGCGATGGGTGCGCCTATGTTTAATTGGTCAGCGCCATAAAAATCAGATAAGGCATCAACAATATAGTCATATGATGCACCTGTGCTTGGGTAGAAGCCGCCGCCAAAGGTATCCCAGTCACCTGCACCAATCGCCCATGGGGTGATTTGGTTAGGCTCAAATACTTTTTTAGAGACCACTTCCGATCCGAGTAATTCAACAAATGCTTCAGAATCCTCACCAATTTTCATGGTGGCGCGGCCAACAAAGTCGATATTTTCAACAGGCTGTTGTAACACCGACGCCCGTGGATAATCCCATGAACAGCTTACGCCTAAGTTGCGCGATCGGTTCCACAAGTCAGCGGCGTCTGGTCCCATGTTTTCAAAGGCATCACAGCCGGGTTGCCCAGGCAGTGCCAAAACATTGAGTACGTCGTTTTCTAAACCAGTGTTTGGATTAATAAGCCCAGAACCAACTAAATTGTACTGGCTTGATGTGGGATCATTTGGACTACTAAAACGGTCGTTGACCGATGCAAATGGCGCGCCGCGAGTGTCGGGCGACAAACCTCGCAGTGGTTGGAAGGTGTTGGTAAAGTCACGATCGGAGCCGCGCAGTATTTCGGCCGACTTATACGTCAGCGACCCCATTATATTAAAGCCGTCTCGTTCAACATCGCCGGTTCCGGCAAGTACGTTGAAGCGGTAAATATTGCCGCCACCCTCTTCGGTATGATCAGCAAAGGCACCAAGTTGTGCGCCTTCAAAGTTCTTTTTCAAAATAAAGTTTATAACGCCGCCAATGGCGTCAGTACCATAAATGGCTGACGCTCCGTCACGCAGCACTTCAACACGCTCGATGGCGGCAAAAGGAATAGAGTTTAAGTCAACCGAGCGGCCCTTCAAACCATGCGTGGCAACGCGACGTCCGTTTAATAACACCAGCGTTGAACCAGCGCCCTGTTGGCGAAGGTTAGCGCTTGATGCTCCGTTATTACCGCGCTCTTCACCGCCCACTATCCCGGCATTACTAGCGAGGTTGTCGTTAGAATTAGACGAAATGTTAAGCTGTAGCAAGAGTTGTTCGGCAGAGGTAATACCGCCTGCGTCTATTTGCGCCCGTGTAATCACGGTAATAGGTAGGTCTCCCTCCAAGCTAGTTCTCTTAATATTCGAACCGGTGACTGAAATACGTTCTATTGTTTGCTCTGATTCAGTATTATCTTCAGCTGTCTGCTGGGCAATGGCGTGAGCGCCAAAACCTGACATCGCTAGCACTAATGCAATTTTATTTAGCTTCACCTTGCTTTCTCCCTATGTGATTAATGTTAGTTTCGTTTTTATCACTTGTGATTAGTCGAGGTTGAAGACGCGGCAGCAGATACTCACTGAAACCCAGATTATGCATGACTCTTTTAGCTCACTTATTGGCAAGCATAAGATTTACTGTTTTGAATTCTCGCCTTTACCCTACGTTAGCATAATCAAAACTAATGTAAATAATAAATTATTCCGGTTGTAAGGGGTAAAGTTAAAATAAATTATTTTTTTAAAACAAAGGCTTACTTTAACGCTAAAGGTGGGCCTTGTTTAATATGCAACCAATTTGGAGATGAAATATCAGTGATATTCTGTATAAAGTGACACCCTTGTAATTTCTTAGTCTAATTCAATTAGCGCGCCATTGATGATGGCCGCAACGACCGATTCGCCCTTGCGCATTAAAAAATAGGCGGGCTGTTGTAATACGAGCGTCTGTGGGCTAGCTTCAATTGGCTGATTGAACAACACATGATAATTAGATTTGTTGCTAAGGTGATGGCTCTCTCCTTGAAACTTAATAAGGCCTTGTTTTAAAAACCGTTTATAACTTTCGTTGGTTAGTACGGTTGGCTCACTAAGTGTGTGTACCTTGCCAGGATCGTATGTTAATTCACTTGCGTCATAGTCAATCAGTCCTGCTTGAGCGCTTAAATCGCCCACTGCGTCTATAAAAAACTGTTGTGAGTAGCGCGCGGTTTGTTTAATGCTTACACTTGCTTGATAAGAGTGCACGCCTGAAAAATGCAATCCTCGAATAAGCAATGATGAAAGCGTTTCACAGATGTTTTCAGGTATTTTCCAGTATTGCTGTTGGTATTTATCAAAAGCTGCTTGGCTAATTTTTTGATGATGCCTATCTTGCAGCATGCTCATCGCTTCAAGTATCGCTATAACGTTCATTGAGCGTGCAATCTGTCTGTTAGGATCCCCGCGCGCTGCGCCAGATTCAATTAATATAGTTGCAGCGCCTTTACCTGCAATGCGATCGCCAAAGGAGCGGGAAGAAAAGGTGTCGTCGTAGCGTGCTACGCAGGCTTCAATATGCGGGTAAATCGCCTCTGTCATTCTGCCAATAAGCGCCATGGCTAACTGCCGGCTATCATCCACGCTTTTCTCAATGTCAAAAGCGGGTGCTAAGAAGGCAATGGTCGATGGATTACCCGTTGTACCACATTGATAATAAGGGCTTTGGTCATGCAAATTAAAGGCAACATTAGGCTGCAGTGTATCGACTAAATGCATCAATATGTTGCCTTCTGGCGTTTGCTTGGCCATCGCGTCGCGATTGATATCAATACCTTGGGCATTATGGCGAATGCAGCGCTGGGCACCGTCGGGATTAAGCATGGGAACAATATGCACAGTGAACAGCGTTTGTGCGTTATTTAGGCGTTTATCGCTGCCTTGTAAAAGTGTGTCGAGTAAGTCAAATGCCGAGGCCGTTGCCGTTGCCTCATTGCCATGCATTTGGGTCCACGCTAAAATCACGATGGGACCGTGTCCATAGCTTATACGCTTTATGCTGCGTCCCTCAAAGGAGCTTCCCTCATGGGTAATTTGCACCCGCGTTTCTTTGTGCAGCACCTCAAAAAATGGCTGTATGTCACTATGCGTAATGTGCTCAAGATTAAGCTTGCTAAGCAAATGTGCAATGGATGATGGCATGAAAACATCAATAATAGTTATCAATAAAGTATTGTTACTTTACCGAAAAAATGTATCTTTATGCAAATTATTCTATTATTAATCAGTAAATAGGAATAATGTATTCATTAAAAGGATTTTTAATGGCCGCGTTCTCTAAAATAAAAGCCTTACTGCCCTCTTTATCAAGCAGTGAAGAGAAGCTAGCACTCTACATCTTAAATTCGCCGGGCGATCTTCGTGACCTGTCGTCGCAAAAACTTGCAAGCATAGTTGGGGTTAGCCAAAGCTCAGTCATTAAGTTTGCTCAAAAGCTAAAGTATAAAGGCTACCCGGCACTCAAGCTTGGCATTTTAGATGATTTAAATAATGTTGAAACCGACCATCAAAAGCTGCATGGCCGCATTGCTGTAGGTGATGATTATGAAACGATGTCGTCAAAGTTGCTGCAAAGTAAAATTGCAGTGCTCAATCAAACTAAAAACCTGAACGACAAACATTCTTTTGCCGAGGCGGTTATTTTGCTTCAAGAAGCCAAACGCGTATTAATAACAGGGCTTGGTGGCTCTGCTTTAGTGGGTAAAGATTTTTCATTCAAACTACAAAAGCTTGGTATTGCGGCTATCTGTGAAATTGACGGGCACGCACAACTGGCCATCGCATCAACGCTGGGTGAAACCGACCTGGTGTTTGCCCTGAGTGAGTCAGGCGCAACGCGAGAAGTGGTCAATGTCGTAACCGAAGCGGTGGCAAATAAAACACCTGTTATTTCGCTTACTAAATTTGGTGATACAGCGGTTTCAATGCATGCTCAGGTAAGACTTTACTCGGTGGCTGAAGAAGCTGCTACGCGAATATCGTCGATATTGGCGCGCACTGCACAAGAACTCGTAATAGATATGCTGTTTATTTCATTGATGCAGACGTCGAGTAAGCGACGAGCAATGCTGGAGAAATCACGCACGGTGGTATCTGAATTTAGAAATTATTGAGCGATGGGGCTTTTGGTGTTTAACAAATTAGTTAACAAACATGCTCGTGTTTTTTTGATTTTAAGGAGATGCGGACCGCTTTATAAAAATAAAGCTCTTAACTTTAGTCGAATTAGGAGCCGCGGGCCGCTGTAGGCTATCTTAATCGCCGCTCAATTTTGTATTCGGAACCTAGTTGACTTTGTGTTGCGCACCACGCTGCACCTGAACGTAGCAGCCTCGACAGACCTTAGATTTGAATGGGATACAACCGTTGAAGTTAAACGTTGCCTAGCTAAAAGCATTAATTCATTCACTTCGTCAACTTTATGGACACATTTTGCAACTTAAAAACTTTCATCATAAATTTGTCCATTATGCCGAGTGTTAATCCGAATACGTCCCATTTAGAAAGAATAAATAAAAAACATCATCACTTCACTTTTAGAATACTTCAACGACTACTCCTCGCCCTATTTATAACTTACTTTTCAACACGGCTTTAGTCGGCTTTGTGCACAGCCTAATGATAATCTTTAGACAAAGTCTCATCGACTGGCTTCTTTTGGTACCGAGCCGATAGACGGCAATGAGCGATCTATAGTCATTCGGTTTACTTGCGAACGTTTAAGCTTTGCGTGGCAGTATAATCATCATGTGTTGATGACATATGGCACACAGTGCTATACTTTCAATCATGAAAACATTTGATTGGAATCCTGATAAAAACAAGCGCTTAATTGAGGAGCGTGGCATTTCATTTGAAGATGTCATATATCATTTACAAAATCAGTGTTTATTAGATGACTTAAAGCACGTAAATCAAGAAAAATATCCGAATCAAAGGATTTTTGTTATTAATATTGAAAATTATGCTTATCTAGTTCCGTATATTGAAACTGATGAATCAATTTTCTTAAAGACAGCCATTCCTAGCCGCAAGGCTACAAAAAAATATTTAGGTGACCACTTATGAAAAAGGTAAAGCTTGATCAAGAAGAACGCAGTTTACTCGATGATTTTGAGAACAGTAATTTTGAATCAACACTTACAGACAAGCGTAAGAGGGAAATCCAGTCATCTGCAGAAGTAGCTTTCAAAAAAGATAAACGCATTAATATTCGATTATCTGGACATGACTTATCTGCAATCCAGCGTCGTGCTTTGGAAGAGGGTATTCCATATCAAACGTTAGTGTCGAGTGTTTTACACAAATATGTATCAGGCACTTTACAAGATATAACTGCTAATAAGCTCGCCAGGCGAGCAAAGTAGAATTAGAGTCACATTAGAAAACTGAGTTAATAACAGTGCGAACAGGTCTAAGTCTAAAAGTATTAAAAAACGTCAAATCATTGAAATCACGACTGAAAAATCTGAGCGATAAGCGGAAGTTTAAGTGATTTGTATAGCGCGACAATCAACTTGACGACCGTTCAAGTTGATTGTCGCTTAACAAATTTGTAAATCTTTAGCTTTGTTAATATTTTTGGTTGGCATCCTAACGGCAGAAGATCCGACGAGGTGTTGTGATGCGTGGATCCTAGATGTATCAATTTGAGGCCACAAAACAAGACGCAAAACGTGCCAACCTAAATCATATTCTCAATAGGATTAAAATGGACTAAATATGTTTCGTTTATTATTTGGAAATGAACTAAAAATGCTTGATTTATTGTTTGGAAATTAGCATAAAAGTGCTAGTTTATTGTTTGGAATTGAACTATTTTGAAAAGCCCCATAGGAGGATTCTTTGTATAGAAGATGTATTGAGCAATTGAAATCGTGGGCTAGCGCTACTTCTCGAGGTGTTATGGTGCTACGAGGTGCGCGACAGGTTGGTAAAACCACATTGATTCGTATGCTGGCAAAAGAGCTTGGTTTAATATTAATTGAGCTTAACTTTGAAGATACCCCTAGCTTTGCAGGGATGTTAAATAAGCGCTCTAATGCAAAAGACATTCTAGAGCTGTTGCTGTTAGAGAAAGGTGTAGTAGCCGAGCCCGAAAATGTTTTGTTTTTCTTCGATGAGATTCAAGAGCTTCCTGGATTCTATGAGTATCTTCGTTACTTTAAAGAATTGGCGCCCGAATATAAGGTAATTACAGCAGGCTCACTGCTAGAGCTTGAAATCCAAAAAGAGAAGTCAGGGCAAGGGCCTTCTGGGCGTGTGGAGTTTGCCTATTTAGACCCTATGACGTTTGAAGAATTTGTCTTGGCGGCGAATCCAGTTGCATATAAAAAGCTTACTAATTTGGATGTCTTAGCGCCTATAGGAAGTAGTTTTCATGAAATTTTCTATAGCTTGTATAAGCAATATATGGTTTGCGGCGGTATGCCTGCAGTGGTGGAGGCATTCGTTAATAATGAAGGTGTGCTGCGACTAGACGAGATTAAGAATAACTTACTCACTGGCTATATCAATGACTTCGCTGACTTTGGTAAGTTGTCGGGGCAAAAATACGACCCAAAACTATTAGAGCTCATTTTCAGGCAGGTTTATAGCCATCCATGTAACTCTATGACTTTGTCAAAGCTTGCGCCAGGGTTTAGAGCAGATAAAATTCGCGATCATATAGAAATCCTGGTTAAGTCAAAGCTGATTAGAAGAAGTATTCATACTCACGAAAACAAAGCCCCTTTGCTCAGTGGAGCCGATAAGTACACTCACAAGCTATTTGCATTAGATATCGGCTTGGCTTACTCGTATATGGACTTATTACCACAAGAGGTCTATGGCAGTGGGGATGTTAACAGTGTTGCCGAAGGTGCAATGGCAGAACAATTTGTAGCTCAGACCTTACAGTCGGTGCCTCCGTATTACAAGGCTAAGTCCTTGTATCATTGGGAGCGAAAGAAGAAAAATGCTATCTCTGAGGTTGATTTTGTCGCCGCATTGGATTCAAGAGTTGTTCCTATTGAATGTAAGTCTGGTCACTCGAACAAGATGATATCTTTGAAGCTAATGCTTGGTGCCAAGACATACCCCATGGCCTTAAGGTTATATGCTGGCGATATTGAGTATGGATTAATTAAACCAAGACCAGAGCAGCAAGATTTGAAAGAAGTGCCTTTGCTTAGTATGCCTCACTATATGCTCGAACGATTCGTGTCTAAATTTAGCACTATAAGCGCTAAGGCAATATCTTAATTTGGAAGCGTGGGACAAACCATACATTTTCCTAATTCATTTATCAGAACAAACGTAAGGATAACGTTTTCTGCCTTTAACCACGGGATTTACATAGATATCGAACTGGTTCACTTACCGCTTTGACAAATTAAATGCATAAATCGCCGTCATCAAATGGCAGACCATCACAAGCAATATACTGATTATATGTCTCTATTTTCTGTACCTAGTTCAACAGATTGAATAATCATTGGTATTGCATTACTTAGGTGATGTTTTGTTAAAATATTTATACAAGCTTGCCAAGCGATAGTGCCTGCACGGTGTTTTCGAACTAAGGGTGGCGTAAAAACCCCTTACTTAAGTTGATATTACAAAGTAGTGCTTGCTCTATATCAGGCCGACTGCGTGTTCATTGGACGAATTTATGATGTTACCATTAGGCTCCATAAGAAGACTATCACCTATTTTACAGAAATAGCTGATAGACTATTTGTCAGTACCTAACCAATCTTTATTTTTGCCAATGCGAGCAAAACGCGCAGCGTTTAAAATACAGTGACAGTTATTGGTCCATATAACGAGCGCATGCAACTGGATGCGGCAAAGCCGTGGGCAACGCGTGAAATTGGCCACGGCACAAGAGGAGCCTTATGATTCAAATATTGCTTAAGGTCTGGCCCCTTCTACTTGGCATGATGCTTATCATGCTGGGCAATGGCATGCATTTCACCCTTATTGGCCTGCGCGGCACGATTGAGGGATTTACCTCAACTGAGCTAGCCGTTGTCACCTCCGCCTATTTCATGGGCTTTTTGGCGGGTGCGCGCCTTTCTCCTGTGATGATCAAACGGGTGGGGCATGTTCGCGTTTTCGCAGCGCTTGGCAGCTTCATGTCGGCGGGGCTAATTGCCTTTCCGCTGCTAGCTGAGCCTTGGGCCTGGACGTTGCTGCGATTACTCGTG
>Ga0136588_1000062_pt1 | contig 38661 bp, 33 predicted proteins | sample AntRauMFilla1564_FD_104782 | JGI IMG/M metagenome (GOLD analysis project Ga0136588, IMG submission 104782) | Saline lake microbial communities from Rauer Islands, Antarctica - Metagenome Filla 1 #564 | ecosystem: Environmental > Aquatic > Non-marine Saline and Alkaline > Saline | place... | reverse complement strand
TTTGAGATAAAGGCTATTTCTCTGCCATCTGGAGATACTGCCATATCGGAGATGTCGCCGTTGATACTGACCATTTCTTCGCTGTTTTCGACGTCTTGGGTACGAATGCTAATCTCTACTGGCGTCGGTGTGCTGCCGGGGATCATGGTATGCAGTAGGCCATGATAGCTAAATGCCAATATATCTTCACCATTGCGCTCACCTTTTGATAAAAAACGAACTGGGTGTAGGTCGAAGTTGGTCAACTGCTTACTGCGAGAAGGCTGACTTAAAGACAATGAATGAATGTTAAAAGCCCCGTTTCTTTCACTCAAATAATAAATTACATTGTTGTTAGCATAAATGGGTGAGCGGTCTTCACCTTCGTAGCTAGTAACTTTTGTATGCTTGCGCGATAGTAAGTCATAGGTCCATATATCACGTGTAATAGACGATTTATGATGTTTACGCCACTCGTTTTCACTGCCTTTGTTATCATGGTAAATAATTTGATCACCGGCGCTGTTAATTTGAACATCTTCAAGCGCTAGGCTTAAAAACTGATCAACACGGCCGCCGTTTACTGGCACGCTGTAAAGCTCGAACTGTCGTGACGTTGGATATTGCCTATGCTCAACGCTGTCCATGCGCTGGCCTTTAAACAATATTTTTTTATCGTGCGTGAAAGTATGCGGTTGCTCATCGCTGGAGTGAAACGTAAGTCTTTTGGCTTTGCCGCCTAAAGCATCCATAACAAACACATCGAAATTGCCAAAACGGTCAGAGGCGAAGGCTAATTGTTGACCGTCTTTGCTCCAAACAGGTTTAAAATCATGAGCCTTATGAAAAGTTAAGCGTGTTGCTTCACCGCCAGTTGAAGCAACACTATATATGTCGCCTTTATAGGTGAATGCAATACTCTCACCATTGGGTGAAATAGCGGGATAACGCACCCACTGCGGCGAAACTTGAGCAAGTGTGGTAAAACAAAAAAACATTAAAATAATGCCCGTTAATAGTATTTTCATAAATTCTCTTTTAATGGCCAAATCAATTAGCGAATCTCTATCAATAAGATTCAGCGAGGCGCAAGTTATAAGCCGATAATAGCGTGAAAAATCGTAATGCTCAATGCTCGTCTTAATGCCTCATCAGGGTAACAATTTGCTTATCAGTAAAACGCTATGCACTAAGCGATACTTATACATTGCAATGTATTTAATAGCATAGAAGTGGCAATTGAGCTCAGCACTTTTTATGCTATAATTTTAGATAGTAGATTGACTATTTTCTTGGCTGTTTTTATGCCATATCTTTTTATAAGGCTATCTTGGTTTGGATACATTATTACACCCTATAAGGCAATTTCTACACTGCGACACACCTCAAAGTTGGGTAGATGAGGCTGTAAAGCCGGCTAATTTACCTACGCTTTTGAACGACCATCTAGTATGCGAGTTAAAGGCAGCGCAAAGTGCGATGTTCCTCATTCGCCGCTATGCTGTAGACGCTACCAGCGCAAAAGCACTGCTGGAGTGGCTGGCGCCTTACGAAAAATTTACTTATCGCCAAGAGGGTAATTGGCAAGACTTACCTAAGTGCAAATTAAATAAGTCGATGATGGCGAAAAGTGATTCACCCTACAGCCAAAACCTCATTGATAAAATGGTGCTGTTGATAAAAGAAGAGCTGCATCACTTTTATCAAGTACTAGAAATGATGGATGTTTATGCTATTGAATATATAAACATCAGTTCTAGTCGCTATGCAAAAGGCTTACTGACGCACTGCAAAACCCACGAGCCCGACGCGTTAATTGACAAGTTAATTTGTGGTGCTTATATAGAGGCGCGCTCATGTGAGCGTTTTGCCAAAATAGCGCCGCATTTAGATCCTAAACTTGGTGAGTTTTATACCAGTTTGTTACGCTCAGAAGCGCGTCATTATCAAGATTATTTAACCTTGGCCACCGATATTGCACAAAAAGATATTGCCCCCAGAATAGCGTTTTTTGGTGAAAGAGAAGCTGAGCTTATCAGCACGCACGACTCAGATTTCAAGTTTCACAGTGGTGTTCCATGTGCAGCAATTAACAGCGCTGAGCAGGGCTTAAAAGCGGCGAGTTTCTAAAGACAGCGAATCAGCGTTGGCGATCAAAATACTGCCTTGGCTATACCAATCGCCTAACACAATGCGCTGCACGGCTTGATAGTTAAGCGTGAAATTGTGTATGTTTGGACGATGGGTATGCCCGTGAATAAACAACTTAACATCAAAGTGCAGCATGGCTGATTCCACTTCTGACTGCGTGACATCCATTATTTCTTCGCTTAAGGTCAGCTGATTTTTTTTACTTATTTTTCGGCCCTTGTGCGCCATTTTTATGCGTAGGCGAAGCGGTATCGCTAACATCAATTTAGGCCACCACCATCCGCGCGCTTTCTTACGAAACTTCATGTACTCAATGTCTTTGGTACACAGTTCATCACCGTGGGATATAAGCGTTTTACGCCCATATAAATCAATCACGAACTGCTCTGGCAGCAGCTTCATATTGCAGCGCTTGGCAAAGCCTTGGCGTATGGCAAAATCTCTATTTCCGTGTATAAAAAACACATCTGTGCTGTTAGCTACCTTCGCTATCGCTTGAGCGACCTGTTGCGAAAAAGGCGTGTTGTGATCATCGCCAATCCACACTTCAAACAAGTCACCTAGAATATACAGGGCATCGCAGCCTGGCGCCTCGTGTTCCATGAAATTAAAAAAGCACTGAGCGATATCACTTCGCTCAGCGCTTAAATGTAAATCAGAGATAAACAGCGTTTTCGACATATTCGCTGCTTATGCCTGCAGAGTCGCCGATTCAATGACGACGTCTTCTAGCGGCACATCGCCGTGCATGCCAGAGTTACCGGTTTCAACGTTCTTTATCTTTTCAACAATATCCATGCCTTCCACTACTTCAGCGAATACGCAGTAGCCATAGCCTTGTGAATTAGCAGCACTAAAATCTAAAAAATCATTGTTTTTCACGTTGATAAAAAACTGACAAGTCGCTGAATGTGGATCGTTAGTACGAGCCATTGCCAAGGTGCCTTCTTTATTGCTTAGGCCGTTGTTTGCTTCGTTTTCGATAGACGATTTAGTTTTTTTCTGGCTCAGTCCTGGCTCAAACCCGCCGCCTTGGATCATGAAAGAGCTAATCACTCGATGAAAGATAGTCCCGTCGTAAAATCCTTCTTCTACGTGCTCTTTAAAATTGGCGACTGTATTGGGTGCTTCTTTTTCAAATAATTTGATTTTAATATCGCCAAAGTTTGTTTTTAACAAAACCATCTTGTTTTCCTTTTATATCTATATGTGAGTTGAATAACTATACCATACAAATAGTAGCCTATATGGCTAGCAAAATGCTAGAATTCTATGCATCTTTTTACGCACCAAAGTTTAATTAAGCCCTATAATTTATGCTGCAAATTTACAATACCCTATCTAAAGAAAAACAGCCTTTCACGCCTATCGTTAAAAATAAAGTAGGGCTGTATGTATGTGGAATTACCGTATATGACCTTTGTCATATGGGTCACGCGCGCACCTATTTGAGTTTTGATATTGTGCTTAGATATCTTAGACACCTTGGTTTTGAGGTAAAGTATGTACGAAACATAACAGACGTTGACGACAAGATTATTCAAAGGGCGCAGCAAAATAATGAAACGCCAGGTGAGTTAACGCAGCGCACTATTACAGAAATGCACGCAGATTTCGCCGCCCTGAATCTTCTTAAACCAGATGTTGAGCCGCGTGTTACCACGCACATGCCTGAAATTATTGCGGTAATAGAGACCTTGATCAAAAAAGGCTACGCTTATCAGTCATCTACCGGTGACGTGCTGTTTAAGGTCAATGCGTATGAAGGCTATGGCAAACTAAGCAAACAAGACCTTTCCCAATTGGTTTCAGGTATTCGAGTACAAACCACAAGTGATAAACATGATCCGCTCGACTTTATTCTGTGGAAAGGGGTGAAAGAAGGCGAAATATCATGGGCTTCACCTTGGGGTGAGGGGCGTCCAGGCTGGCATATTGAGTGTTCGGCCATGAACCACAAGCATTTGGGTGAACACTTTGATATTCACGGCGGCGGTTCTGATTTGATTTTCCCCCACCATGAAAACGAAGTTGCGCAGTCTTGCTGCGCCTACGATACGCCGTATGTAAACACGTGGATGCACACAGGTATGGTGCAAATTAACAATGAAAAAATGTCTAAGTCTTTGGATAATTTTTTCACCTTACGCAGCGTGCTTGAAAAACATGATGCAGAAACGCTTCGTTTTTTCTTAATGTCGGCGCACTACCGCAGTCAGCTTAGCTATTCTCAAGAGAATATAGATCAAGCGCGTGCTAGTTTAGAAAGGTTTTATACTTCCTTGCGTGACGTTAAAGCTAACGTAGACGTTGAGATGTCATACGGTGGATATTTAGCGAAATTTGAAGCGGCTATGAACGACGACTTTAATATGCCAGTTGCAGTAGCGGTGCTCTTTGATATTGTAAAAGATCTAAACAAGCTAGACAGCAGCAGTGATGAGGCTAAAGATACCGCAGGGGCTTTGCGACACTTGGGGAAAATATTAGGCATACTAGAAAACGAACCTGAACAGTTTCTGCAGGGGGATCTTAGCCAAGATCTTACAGCGCAAATTGAAGCCCTCATTGCCAAGCGTATTCAAGCCAGAACCGATAAAAATTGGGCATCCGCTGATGCTATACGCGATGAATTAAGCGCTTTGGGTGTTATTCTAGAGGAAAGTAAAACAGGGACTACTTGGCGTAAGGCCTAGTACTGTATGCGACACAAATAAAAAGGGGTGTATAGGCCCTTTTTATTTGTGTAATGTTCATACTTTAGGTTCGCTTAACATCTACTCGAATCTTCAATTTCTGTCCTGGTTGTAAATATTTTTCACCTTCTAGGTTATTCCACTGCGCGATATCAGCGATTCTTACCTTGAAGCGACTTGCTATAAGCGCTAAAGAATCCCCAGAGCGCACGGTATACACAAGATTTCGCATAACCGGAGAATTGGCGTCAGGTATGGCAATGTCGTCTGTCCAAATCACTAAGTTTGCGCCTACTTTTAAGGGGTCGGTTGGCGCCATTTTGTTCCATTTTGCTAACTCTCTTACGCCTACCTTGTGCGCTACTGCAAGGTCCCAAAGGGTGTCACCGCGGTTAACCGTATGTTCTATTTTATGATTAGCGCGTTTGATTGACTGCGTTTTTACCAATCGCTGATCTGCCGACAGGCTATAAGCATCCAAGTCTTTTAGCGACACGGGGATCAATATATAGTTATTTGCCACGATCATGTTAGATTTTAAGTTGTTTACCTGTTTTATGACGCTTACGCTGGTGGAATATTTGTGTGCAATAAGCCCTAAACTTTCACCACTTTTAACTTTATGGCGCACCCAGTTCAGCCTGTCCTTGCTGCTTGTTTGTGCCAGCATGGCAGTAAAAGATTCGGCCTTGTCTATGGGCAATAATAGGCGGTGAGGGCCGTCGGGGTCGGTTGCCCAGCGGTTGTATCCTGGGTTTAGTGCTTGCAGTTCGGCAATTGTCAAATTAGCCATGCGTGCCGCTACCGCTAAATCTATTTGTGAGCCCACATCAACGATTTCTACAACGGGCGCATTAGCAATTTTGGGCCAGCTAAAATTATATTCGTCCTGACTCTTTAAAATATCGGCCAGTGCAAGCAATTTAGGCACATAAGCACGGGTTTCTCGGGGTAAGTCAAGCGACCAAAAGTCGGTTGGTTTGCCTGCGCGCTTGTTTTTCTTGATGGCACGCATTACTCTGCCTTCACCACTGTTGTAGGCGGCTAATGCGTGCAGCCAATCACCGTCAAACATATCGTTTAGGTAGCGCAGGTACTTTATAGCCCCTTCAGTAGATGCTATTACATCGCGGCGTCCGTCATACCACCACGTTTGTTTCATGCCAAAACGCTTGCCGGTACTGGGAATAAATTGCCACATGCCCGATGCTCTGCCGTGCGAATAAGCAAAAGGGTCAAAGGCACTTTCAACGATGGGCAATAGAGCCAGCTCCATGGGCATGTTTTCTTGTTCAAGTCGTTGGGTAATGTGGTAAAGAAAGGGACGGGCGCGTTTCGACACTCTTTGCATATAGGCGGGATGGCGCAAATACCAATTTTTTTGAGCGTCTAATCTGGGCTGATTTTGGGGAATTGGCAAAGTCATTTGATATTGAATTTTTTCCCACAGATCATTCAGCGTATTAGGATCGATCGGATCTGGCTGCTCAAGCGCTATGTCGACTTCTTGCGTGGGATGAATCACTTTTATAACACCGTCTGACTGGGTTTCACAGTCTTGTAAATGGCCTTCATTTTGATCAGAAGAATTAAGCTCACCGGAACAAGGCAGCACATTGTCGATACTAAGCTCGTTCACTTCACCAATAGTGTCTGGGACGTCCTCGTAGTCTTTTTCAATCACTAGGGGGTTAACAGAGCAAGCGCTAAGCGCGATAACAAGACTAACAGGCAATATAAACTTCATAACTTCCTTTTTCACTAATAAGGTTGAAAACTGACAGGCTTAGACTGGGTTTACATGACATTAAAAATTGTCTTTTAATTCTCGTAATTTAGCAAAGGTGCCTATTTGTGTCGTCAAAGCGCTATTTTCGCTATAATTTTCAAAAATTGTTTTTCTAATAGCGGTGCTATGACAGCGCAGAAACGGATTAATTTCACGTTCTTTGCCAATTGTGCTAGGTAAGGTAATTTTATTTTGTTGTCGTTGAACGTTTACCCATTTTGAATAGTGGTTTAATTCGCTGTTGGTGCCATCAACGCTGAGCGCAAACGCTAAATTGGCTTGGGTGTATTCGTGAGTGCAATATACTTTTGTGCGGCTAGGCAAGGCGGCTAGTTTTTGCAACGACGTGTGAAACACGTCTGGAGTTCCTTCAAACATTCGACCGCAGCCGCCTGAAAATAGGGTGTCGCCACAAAACAAGAAGTCTTCGTGTACGTATACAATATGGTCAAGCGTGTGTCCTGGCGTCGCCAAGATAGTAAAGGTAATGTCAAAGGCTTTTATGTGGAGTGTGTCACTGTCTTGGAGCGTGTAATTAATGCCTGTAATGGTCGGATTGTTAGGGCCATATACTTTAGCCTTTGGAAAAGCGGCTGTTAATGCAGCAATGCCGCCAGTATGATCAAAATGATGATGCGTTATTAAAATGCAATCTAGCGTAAGCTGATGCGCTTTTAAAAAAGCGATAACAGGCTTAGCGTCACCGGGGTCAACCACCAAAGCATGCGTATTGTTGTGCAGCGCCCAAATATAATTATCGGTAAACGCTTTTATAGATGAAATTTGATAAGTCATGGTATAGTTTTCGTTCACGTAAAAGAGACTTGTGATAATATCACAAAAGCAACAAAACGTTCACTTCCTTGCTTTTGTGTAAGCCAGCCTTAATTTACGACACGTCACTGGAGATAGTACATGATAATGCGTTCGGCACGCACAGATATCCAACCCGATTATCCAAAACAGTGGCAACAACTAAGCCAAGGAGAGCTTGCGCGCGACGAATTAGAAAAAGCACTTGAGCCTATTGTAGCGCGTATTTTTGGCTATTATTTGGTAAAAATTGGCAGCTTAAGTAGCCAAATTAGCCTACCTACCTGCACTATTAAAAATCAATTCAGTTGCGCGCCGCATGCTAATCAGCACAATAGTTTGTATGCAAAATCCTCAAGCTTACCGTTTCAAAATAACAGTATTGACGCATTTGTGATTTTGGCTGAACTAGATTTTGCGCAAGACCCTCACCAAATTATTCGGGAAATTGACCGCGCCATTACGGTCGATGGCAGGGTGGTGATTGCGGGTTTTAATCCTTTTAGTATTGCTGGTGTGCTAAAATACATGCCCATTAACCGCAAAAACATTTTACATCAAGGCCGTTTTTTTACCGCATCTCGTATTAAAGACTGGCTGGCCTTACTGAATTTCGAAATTGTTCAGCAAGAAAATCTTGTATATTCTTCTCTTTTTATGCAAAAGCAATTTAACAGTCAAAGCCCCGTGCAAAAATTCTGCAAACGTTATCTACCTTGGTTTTCGTCTATGTATATTATTGAAGCCAGAAAGCGTGAGATGCCTTTGACGCCGATAAAACCGGTTTGGCAGGTAAAGCATAAGTTTAGTACTTCGCCTATTGCGGCTAGAAACTCACAGTCATCTTTTAAGAAGGCAAATTAGCCTTATATATCTGATTTAGTTTTATTACGCAGGACTCAGCATAGGGTAGTTTTTAAAGGTTTTAAGAACGATAAGATGTGCGCGGCCAGTTTAGATGTCCGCGCATTTTTATGGGAGCTATTTTACACGCATGCCTGGCGTTGCGCCTTCATGTGGCTCTAATATATAAATATCTTCGCCGCCAGGACCTGCTGCCAACACCATACCTTCAGACATACCAAAGCGCATTTTACGCGCTGCCAAGTTAGCCACCATAACAGTGTGTTTACCGATAAGGTCTTGCGCATTATAAGCCGATTTTATACCGGCAAATACTTGCCTTGTTTCATTACCAATATCAAGCTCTAAGCGCAATAATTTGTCCGCCTTTTCGACCGCTTCAGCATGTACAATCTTGGCAACTCTAAAATCAATTTTGGCAAAATCTTCGAAGCTTATAGTGTCGGCTATTGGCTCAATTTCAGCCAAGCGCTCATCGGCAATGACTATGTTAGCGTTTTCTTCACTAGTCTGTGCTTTACTTATGTCTTTAGTGACTTGCAGATTTTCTTTAGAAGCCTCTACCATAGCCGCAACTTTATCAGCATCAACGCGCTGGATCATAGCCTTAAACTTATTAATGCTGTGACCTAGCTTAACATCCTGTATAGCGTCCCAGGTGAACTTGTCGTTCAAAAAAGCCTGCGCATCAAGCGACAGTTTCGGCAGTACCGGTGTTAAATAAATCATCAGTATTCTGAATAAATGAATACCCATAGAGCACACGTCATGCGTGAAATCGTGTTTGTTCCCGTCTTTAATGGTCACCCATGGTGCTTGCATATCTATGTATTGATTGGCTTTATCTGCTAGGGCCATAATGTCGCGTATTGCTTTATGGTATTGTAGCGACTCAATCGACTGCGCAATAGACACATGGGCCTGCTGAAACTCAGCTAATAATTGCTCATTTTCTATTCTTTGCGATAACTTGCCAGCAAACTTTTTGGTAATGAAACCTGCACAGCGAGAGGCAATGTTTACCACTTTTCCAACTAGGTCAGAGTTTACCTTTTGCACAAAATCTTCAAAGTTCAAGTCTATATCGCTTGCACTGTCGTTAAGCTTACTGGCGTAGTAATAGCGTAAATATTCAGGCTGCAAATGATCTAAGAAAGTGCGACCTTTAATAAATGTGCCCTTAGACTTTGACATTTTAGCGCCGTTAACCGTCACGAATCCATGAATGTTTACGCCTGTGGGCTTTCTAAAGCCTGCGCCTTCAAGCATTGCAGGCCAAAACAAGCAATGGAAATAGGCGATGTCTTTACCAATAAAGTGATATAGCTCGGTGTCGTTGCCGGTCTGCCAAAACTCTTTGTCATTTATACCGTGTTTGTCTGCATAGTTTTTGAAACTGGCCATGTAGCCCACCGGCGCGTCTACCCACACATAGAAGAACTTGCCAGGCGCATTGGGTATTTCGAAACCAAAATAAGGCGCGTCTCGGCTAATATCCCACTGCTGCAAGCCTTGCTCAAACCATTCTTCTAGCTTATTCGCCATTTCGTTTTTTATCGCGCCTGAGCGAATCCATTCTTTAAGCATGGCCTCAAATTTAGGCAGGTCAAAGAAGTAATGCTCGGAGTCTTTTAATATGGGCGAAGCCCCCGACATCACTGAACGCGGGTTTTTAACCTGAGTTGGGTCATAGGTCGCCCCACAGGCATCGCAGCTATCGCCGTTTTGGTCTTCACTGCCGCATTTAGGGCAGGTGCCTTTAACAAAACGATCGGGCAAAAACATTTGTTTTATGGGATCAAACAGCTGGCTTATAGTGCGTTTTGAAATATAACCACTATCATTTAAACGATTATACACTAGCTCACAAAGCTCTTTATTTTCGTCTGAATGCGTTATGTAATAATTGTCGTAATCCACCAAGAAATCTTGTAAATCTTGATGATGTTCAGCGCGCGTTTTGGTCACTAACTCTTCAGGAGATATGCCTAGCTCTTGGGCTTTTAACATTACCGGCGTGCCGTGGGCATCGTCGGCGCACACGCTATAGCACTGGTGGCCTCGCAGGCGCTGAAAACGGACCCAAATATCGGTTTGTATATGCTCTAATAAATGGCCTAAATGAATAGAACCGTTTGCATATGGCAGTGCACTGGTAACCAGTATGCGGCGTGGATTAGATTGCATGAAGTAGGCTATCCTCGGGAGTTATTAATAAAATTGGCACAAATGGTAGCCGAAACTCATATTATTTGCACCTTGAATTAGGCATAATTGTGCCTAATATATAGTATGGTAGCTTATTAATATTAAAAGTGGGTCAATTGAAATTTTTTAGTCGCTCTAAAGCAACATCATCAAGTCAAATTTCGGTCTCGGTAATCTCACATTTAGGCAAAATATTTCATTCTACTAAGCCTGAATTATTTCAGGTAAAGGTTAATGACAAGCAAGTAGACATTTATTTTCCCTTCGTAATCGACGCCGTGTGGGATGAAGTTAAAAGCACGCTAGCACAGAAGCTTGGACCTGATATGGTGTTTTCAAAATACTATAATGTGCCGATTTTTAGCGCTCAAAAGCCACCGCTTCCTAATATTAAAAATATTATTGCGGTGTCGTCAGGCAAAGGTGGTGTTGGGAAATCAGCTAGCGCGGTAAATTTAGCCTTAGCGCTTAAAAGGCAAGGTGCACGCGTTGGTATCTTAGACGCCGATATTTATGGGCCATCGGTGCCCATTATGCTGGGTACTCAAAATGAAAATCCAAACAGCCCTGACAATAAGACAATGTTGCCTATAATGGCGCACGGACTGGCGTCCAATTCAATTGGCTATTTAGTTAAAAGCGATCATGCGTCTATTTGGCGCGGGCCAATGGCAAGTAAAGCGCTTAATCAGCTGTTAACGCAAACAAAGTGGCCTATGCTCGACTATTTGATTGTAGATATGCCGCCAGGCACCGGCGATATTCAGCTCACGATGTGCCAACAGTTGCCGTTAACAGCAGCGGTAGTGGTGACCACGCCGCAAGATCTTGCTCTGTCTGATGCAGCGAAAGGCATTGCTATGTTCGAAAAGCTAAATATTCCTGTTCTAGGTTTAATTGAAAACATGAGCTATTTTGAGTGCGGGCATTGCTATAAAAGAACAACAATTTTTGGCGAAAAGGGCGCGCAGAAGCTCAGTGATAAATATGCACTGCCTATGCTAGCAAAAGTGCCGTTAAACCCAATAATTCGCGAATATGCCGACGCCGGCCGTTCACTCATAGACGAACAAAGTGACCATGACATATCCATAATTTACCAGCAGGCGGCAATGGATATAACCCGCTATTTGTGTGAAGAGGCCGAGGTATTGCCCGTGGCAGCTAATATGGCGTCGAGTATAGAAATTACAAAGCTAGACTAAATTTAACCCTTAACAATAAGAAGATACATGCATGCGACTTTGCGACAAAGACATTAAGAAATATATTGCCAGCGGTGAAATTGTCATTCTGCCCGAGCCTGCACAAAACAGTATTAGTGGCGTAACGGTCGATGTAAGACTGGGTAATAAATTCAGGGTATTTGAGGAGTACCAAGCACCATACATAGACTTGAGCGGACCTAAAGAAGCTGTGCAGGCCGCACTTGACAGTGTAATGAGTGATGAAATTGAAATTGCTGACGATAAGTCATTTTTTTTGCATCCTGGTGAACTGGCGATTGCGGTTACGCATGAGTCTATTACGCTGCCAGGTAATATGGTGGGTTGGCTAGATGGACGCTCATCCTTAGCACGTTTGGGCTTAATGGTGCACGTAACCGCGCATAGAATTGATCCTGGTTGGTCTGGGAACATAGTGCTTGAGTTTTTCAACTCAGGTAAATTACCGCTAGCCCTTAAGCCTAAAATGAAAATTGGTGCTTTGAGTTTTGAAACGCTGTCTGATCACGCTGAAACACCTTACAACGCACGTTTTGATGCAAAGTATAAAGGCCAAGACGGCGCAGTGGCGAGCCGCATAGGAGCGGATGATTAATAATTGTATTCGTGTGATTAGCAAGATTAGTTTGCCTAAAATAGTGAGCGTGTCATTTTATGTATGATTTAGTTGGAGATATACACGGTTTTAGTGAACCTTTTGTAATATTGCTCAAAAAGTTAGGCTACGCTGAAATTGAGGGCGTTTGGCAACACCCAACGCGTATTCTTATATCCTTAGGTGATTTAGTTGACCGCGGTCCCGGGCAAAAAGAAGTCGTGGATATTTTGAAGAATATGCAGCAAAACGGCAAGGCAATTGTGATTATGGGCAATCACGAGTTTTATGCTATTGGCTGGCATTTAAAAGGCTCTAATGGTAAACCTTTACGCCCGCATTCTGATAAAAACTATAGCGAACATCGCGCCTTTTTAGATCAAGCTTCACATGGATCTCCTTGGTATGTTGACGCTATCGACTGGTTTAAAACGCTACCTCTGTTCTTTGAAAACGATTCTATCCGTTGCATCCATGCGGCTTGGCATGAAGACCACCTTTTACGCTTAAAAGAATACACACACGAAAATGGCGTGATAAAAGACGAGGTATGGAGAGATCCTAGCGCGGTTGAGTTGCGGTTTTATAAGTCCTTAGAATATTGTCTTAATGGCCCCAAAATAGACTTACCCAAAGGTGCATTCTTTATTGACTCGAACAATCGAAAACGGTCAAAAGTCCGGTTGAAGTGGTGGGATTTAACTGAAAATCCAACCTACCGAAGTGCCTGCACATCGGTGCCTAATCCCCAGCAGTTGCCAGATGAGCCTATTGCGCTGTCTTCACTGCCCATGATCCACGGCAACAAGCCTATTTTCTTTGGTCACTATTGGATGCAGGGTACACCTGAACTTATGAAAGATAATATTGCCTGTTTGGACTGGTCAGTGGTGCAAAAAGACGGCTGTCTTGCTGCCTATCGTTTTGATGGGGAGCAAGTGTTAGACACGAATAAGCTAGTGTGGGTTTAATTATCCATTTAATCCCCGCGTTTATCGTTCAATTAAGCATAATTATAAGACGAACTGGCGCTAACTATATGGGGTAATGGCGCAGAATAAACGGAGTAATATGTGAATTTGCATAAATACTAGACTATCAAGCAAGTTTTGTTATAAAAGAGTAGATATTTAAGTGTATATCCATATAATACGTCGCTCGGTCGGTGTGTGGCGCAGCTTGGTAGCGCACTTCGCTGGGGGTGAAGGGGTCGTAGGTTCGAATCCTATCACACCGACCATTAATTACACTTCTACAGTATCAAATTACACTCAATTTCTACCTGATTTTATCTATTTCTACCTGACTTTTATCTATTATACATGCATGATCGACGCGCGCGATGGCTTCGGTTAAACCTTCTTGTTTATTAAGCTCACATACTCCTGTGCTATTGGTAATATTTATGTTTTCGCCAATAATACAAGGCTAATTGAAGCTCAGGAATGCTGAGCGTAGTCGTTCAGCGCTAAGCTTGGCGTCGCTACTACCTGAGTCGGGCAGTATGATTAAAAACTCTTCACCTTCCCAACGGGTAATCAAGTCATGTGGCATCTATTAAGTGCCCAGTGAGTGGTTTAGTTGTCGCCAGCCCTCGTAACTCTTTTTGTGCTCTGCGCACCATTCCTATATAGTAAAACGAAAGGTAACTGAACATCAAAAATACTACATTTTATTGCTTTTTACACCATACATTTGGAACTTCTCTATGTCTAACACTGTAAGCTTTGAAAAATACACGACATTTTCGATCACTATTAACGAACAAATCGCTCACCTTCAGCTTAATCGCCCGAAGGAGCTAAATAGTATGAATGCTGCTTTTTGGACTGAATTGCCAGAAGCCGTCAACGCAATAGACAGAGCCTCAATGGCCAGAGTAATAGTTATTTCGTCCACCGGTAAGCATTTTAGTGCAGGTATGGATTTAGCCGTATTTCAAAACATGGGGGCTAGCTATGCAGGCGAACCAGCGCGACGTGCTGAAAAATCGAGACGACATATTTTACAGTTACAAAATGCCTTTAATGCCTTAGAAGACGCACGGATACCAGTTTTAGCCGCCCTGCAGGGCGGTGTGATTGGCGGTGCTGTAGACATGATTAGTGCGTGTGATATGCGCTACTGCACACAAGATGCGTTTTTTTGTATCAAGGAAACTGAAATAGGCATGACCGCCGATGTTGGCACGCTTCAAAGGTTACCGAAGTTAATTCCTGAGGGTTTAGTGCGTGAATTGGCCTACACGGGCAGAAATATGATGAGCGAAGAAGCAAAGTCCTGTGGCTTGGTAAACCATGTTTACGCCGACCAGAAAAGCCTGCTGGCTGGAGTGATGAAAATTGCTAAAACAATTGCGGGCCATTCTCCACTCGCCGTTGCCGGCTGTAAGGAAATGATTAACTATGCTCGCGACCACAGCGTTAATGATAGCTTGAATTACATGGCTACATGGCAAAGCGGTATGTTACAAATGCCCGATGTAATGGAAGCCATGGCGGCTACTGAGGAAAAGCGAAAGCCGGTGTTTGAGAACTTATTACCCATAGATTCTTTGTAGCGTAGTCAGCTCGTTTATTTTTATAAAAGGATACAGTCAATACAAAAAGTGCTTTGTTAAATATGGGCGTGCCACATTGTAAAAGCTGCTTATAAAACAAAACCATAAATAGCTGCAAAGTGACAAGCAGCGCCTGCTACTACACTAAAATGCCAAAGTGAATGAGAGTAGTGTCTACTTTTTAACAGATACAAAGGAATACCCGCGCTGTAACACAAACCGCCAACGATCAGTAAAGTAAAGCCGGCGCTGCCTAATGATAAGTATATAGGGTAAATAAGCAGTAAGGCTAGCCAGCCCATTATGGCGTAGGTAATAATTGATAATTTGGGAAACTTATGACCGAAATACAGCTTGAAAAAAATGCCCGTAAATCCAACTGACCAGACCACTGCTAGGCCAATTAGGGCAGAGGTGCTGCCAACGCCCAGCACTAAGAAGGGCGTGTAGGTTCCAGCTATTAAGAGGTAAATAGCAATATGGTCAAGTTTTCTTAACATCACTTTAGTGTTCACCTCAGCGCTGCTATGGTAAAGCGTAGAGGTCAAAAACATCAAGGCTAAGCTAATACCATAAATGAGCACCACCGATGTTTCTAGTGCACTTTGTGCTTTGAGAAACAAGGCTAAAACACCCAATAAAGCAAGTATAAAGCCTGCGCCGTGGGACAGCGCGTTTAGCTTCTCCTCGCCAATGGAGTAGGTATTACTAGCAATCTCAAGAGCCGATTTTTTAGGGAGCACAAAAAAACCTATCTTACCTCTATGCCTTCGGCTTGCTTGTCAGCATGATAGCTAGAGCGAACCATCGGGCCACATGCCGCATGCGTAAACCCAATTTTTTTGGCATAAGCGCCTAAGGCATCAAACTCAACCGGTGGTACATAACGCTTAACCGGATAGTGGTGAGCACTAGGTTGTAAGTACTGTCCAAGAGTGAGCATGTTTACATCATGCGCTCGTAAATCGTCTAGCACTATTTGCATTTCATCGTTTTCTTCACCCATTCCCATCATTAATCCTGATTTAGTGGGAATATGCGGATGCTGTTGCTTGAATTTCTTTAATAAATCCAAGGACCACTGATAATTTGCGCCTGGTCTACACTCCCTGTAAAGACGCGGGATGGTTTCTAAATTATGGTTAAATACGTCTGGTACGCCATTCTTAAATATCTCTAATGCACGGTCCATACGCCCACGAAAATCTGGCACTAGCACTTCAATTTTGGTGCTTGGGCTGTGTTCACGTATTGCATTTATACAATCTACGAAGTGCTGTGCTCCGCCGTCTCTCAGATCATCACGGTCAACCGATGTTATGACCACATACGACAGCCCCATTTCAGCGATAGTAGTAGCCAGTTTTAACGGCTCTTCTGCACTTGGCGGTAGTGGTTTTCCGTGACCAACATCACAAAAGGGACAGCGTCTTGTGCAAATGTCACCTAAAATCATGAACGTGGCGGTGCCATTGTTGAAGCATTCTGCAAGGTTTGGACAACTTGCCTCTTCGCATACCGAATGCAGTTTGTTTTTTCGTAAGGTCTTTTTAATATGATCGATGCGATCAGTTCTTGACGGTAACTTTACCTTTATCCACGAGGGCTTACGTAGCATTTCAGCTTTTTGCGTTGGCATTATCGTAATGGGGATATGTTTAACTTTATCTTCGTCTCGAAGTTTAACACCTGCTTGGGGGCGCATATTACTCATCAAAACCTTCTTTATATCGTAGTGGGTGAATGTCTAATAACTTACAAAAATGTATAACGACCAAATGTTTGGCTTCGCGAACGGTATTCACTGCATTAACATTTTTACTGTTTATCATTTCAAGTCCGGCGTATCCGCAAGGATTAATTCGTTGAAAAGGCGATAAGTCCATATCTACATTAAGCGCTAATCCGTGAAAAGAGCAGCCTTTGCGTATCCGTAGTCCTACTGAACAAATTTTTTTTTCGTCAACGTATACCCCAGGTGCATCTTTTTTTGCATATGCAACAACATCGAATTCGGCTAATGTTAACACGATACACTGTTCAAGTGCAGTCACTAGCTGTCTCACGCCTAGCTTACGCCTTCTTATGTCCAATAATATGTACATCATCAGCTGACCAGGCCCATGATAAGTGACTTGTCCGCCCCTATCAACGGGTACTACGGGTATGTCACCTGGATTTATAATGTGCTCTTGTTTACCTGCTTGACCTTGCGTAAATACGGGGAAATGTTCGCCCAGCCAAATCTCATCAAGATCATTGGCGTTTCTGGAATCGGTAAAGTGCTGCATTCTTAGCCATACTGGGGTGTATAACTGTAAACCTATGTCTCGCACTATAAGTGATTCAGTTGCTACACTATTTGTGTCAGCATTATGATCATTGCCAGCTTTAGCAATTAATGCTGTCATTTTATGATCCACAAACACATTGACTATTATTAATACAGTTCATGATTGTTATAATACTACTTTGACTAATTCTAATTTAGATAGCTCAATGTAAATGGTTTCCATATGCTCTTTACTAGTTACCTTTATGGCTATTGAGAGTGCATGATAAGTGCCTTTGCTACTAGGCCGTATTGTTGGAGCATAGTCTCCCGGCGCTAAAGTTTGCAGTCGTGAAATTACCTGTGTTGGCAATTCCTCGTGAGCAATGCCCATTACTTTAAACGTTTGCATGCAGGGAAAATCTAATAACTCATCAAATTTTGTTTCCATGGTTATTCTAATCCTAGCTGTAAGTTAATCCAATCCATTGCTTTACTAAAAAAGGTACCTTCTTGAATTTCTTCCAAGGTTACCAATGGGTAGGTGGCAATTGTTTCACCGTCGAGAGTAAGGCTGAGTAGGCCAACCTCGGTGCCTTTTTCCATAGGCGCTTCTAGCACTGAGGTAAGCTCGAAACTGGCGCTTAGCTGATCAGCTTGACCTCTAGGTACCGTCATTGAAGTGGACTGATTAATGCCTAAATTAACGGTTTCTTTACTGCCCATGTATATACGGTGGTTTGCAAAAACATGATTCGGTTGAAATGGCACTACCGATTCATAAAAACGAAAACCATAGCGCAATAATTTTTTATTTTCAGCTTTGCGCGAACGCTCACTGTCGGTGCCCATCACAACGGACACTAAGCGCATGTTACCTTGGGTTGCTGAGGTAATTAAACTGTAGCCTGAGTCTGAGGTATGGCCTGTTTTTATACCGTCTACATTTAAGCTTCTGTCCCACAGTAAGCTGTTACGATTAAACTGCTTTATACCGTTGTAAGTAAACTCTCTTTCGCTATAAATTTTATACATTTCAGGCGTTTCTCTGATGAGGGCAGATGAAAGTGTTGCCATATCTCGTGGAGAGGTGAAATGGTCGGCATCGTGAAGGCCATGGCTATTGACAAAGTTTGTTGCACTCATGCCTAAATTTTGAGCATGCGCGTTCATCATACTGGCGAACGCAGATTCGCTCCCTGCTATATGTTCCGCAATGGCCACGCAGGCGTCGTTGCCAGACTGCACGACTATGCCCATTAGCAGGTCGCTTACTGATACTTGAGTACCTACTTCGATAAACATTTTCGAAGAGTCAGGGAATTTCTTTGCCCATGCTTTTTCAGAAATAGTGACCATATCGGTCAAGCTTATGTTGCCTGCTTGTAATTCCTTACCAACCACATAAATCGTCATTATTTTAGTGAGGCTTGCAGGCGCTAATCGTTGGTCTATGTTTTTCTCGGCAATGATGTACCCGGTGTTGTGATCAAGCAGCAAAAAACCACCCGCATCGACTGTGGGCGGAGGCGGTATAACGATTGCCGCAGTAGTGGTCATAGTCATAAAAAAGGTAAATAAACCTGCTAAAACTGTAAAGCGCATAATTTTCCTGAAAGTGGCGATGGATTATCTATTGGAGTTTAGGAAATAAAGGTCTGTGTTATTTCCAGTGTTTTAAAGGCTTATGTGCCTTCACATTAGAAACGCAATAAAACACGTTTCGTGGTCTATACAGACATATATAGTCTTTATTTTACCTGCTTTACATGTAATGTCGACATACAAGCGCTAAAAGACCTCAGAAATAGGTCTTACGGCATCACTTGTATAGTAAAAGCCTGCTCGAAACCTATTTTCTTTAACTCTTGGATGATATTTTGGGCTTTTTGTTCAGTTTCTAGAGGACCTAATTGTAATCTATATATATTTGCAATTTTAGGCACAACGTTAGGGACCTGCAAAAGACTGGACAGACTGCTTGCAAACTCTCTAATTTTATCACCGTTTTCCATTGCCATAACCTGTACAAATAGGCTTTGAGGTATAGGTTGGGGGGCTGAATTTTGCGCAAGCAGAGTTTTTTCAGATAGCTTCTCTTGAGCAGAGGGTTTGGCCAGTAATTCTCCATTTTCAAACACATAAAGCTGTGGGCTCGAACCAATTCGTATTTCTCCCGCTTCATTCACGTCTAATACTTCCATTTTTACATCTGCTACACCGTATTTATGGTAGCCTAATTTTTTGGCGGCGCCATACGATAAATCAATAATGCGGGTGCCATGAAAAGGGCCTCTGTCGTTAACTCTAACAATAGCAGACTTGCCATTTTTAACATTGGTCACTCTTACAAAAGAGGGCAGTGGCAGTGTTTTATGCGCGGCTGTAAGAGCAAACATATCGAATATTTCGCCATTTGCGGTTTTATGTCCATGGAATTTTAAGCCATACCATGAGGCACCACCGGTTTCTTCAAAACCAATTGCGCTTGCCATGGGGTAATATTTTTCACCAAATACGTAGTAAGGACGGCTAGTCCAAGTGTTGTGTGGCTCTAAGGTGGGTATAATGGCATCATAAACTATTTCACCATAGTCGAAACTTGGTGCTGTATCTTGTGTTATCGCATAACGACTTTCAGGAGCACTAGAGCAGCCGCTAAGCAGTAACAACATGCTGACGCAAGTAAGTAAAAGTATATATAGAGAGTTCGATGGCAAATTTCTTACCTTATTTCTATTAGATAATGTCATTTTATTATTATCGTTAATGCATTGAATATTATGTTTGTGCAGACTCAAGCTTTTTTAAATTTAGGCGCAAAAAAGCGTTAATAACTCAAACATCCATTAGCCTAGCGCGATAATAACCGTTTTTGGGTGCTTATGGCCATTAAAATACCAAATCCAGCCATTAAGGTAACCATTGAGGTTCCGCCATAGCTTATGAGCGGTAAAGGTACTCCTACAACAGGCAATAAGCCTGACACCATCCCCATATTAACAAACACATAGACAAAAAATGTCAATGTAATACTGCCGGCTAAGAGCTTACTAAAATTATTTTGTGCTCGGTTTGCTATGTATAACCCTCTCATAATAATGCACATGTACATTACTAATAATCCTATTATGCCAATTAGCCCAAACTCTTCACTGTACACGGAAAATATAAAATCGGTGTGACGCTCTGGCAAGAACTCTAGCTGTGACTGAGTGCCTTGTAGCCAACCCTTTCCGTCAACCCCACCAGAACCAATGGCAATTTTAGATTGAATAATATGATAGCCCGATCCAAGTGGATCACTCTCAGGATCTAGAAAAGTAATAACACGCTGCTTCTGGTAATCCTTCATTAAGAAAAACCACATAATAGGCGCAAACAAGCCGCCTAATAAACCAATCAAAGATATTATTCGCCACCTCATTCCTGATAAAAATAGCACAAAAATGCCGCTTGCAGATACCAATAAAGATGTGCCCAAGTCGGGCTGCTTGGCGATTAGAATAGTGGGGATAAACACTAGAACAAAACCCACAAATATATCTCTAACACTGGCAGGAATGCTGTTGCGACTTATAAACCAGGCAATCATCATTGGCATAGCAAGCTTCATTATTTCTGAAGGTTGAAACCTGAGTACACCTAAATCGAGCCAGCGTTGTGCTCCTTTGCCAACGACACCGAAAAAAAGTACACCCAGTAGCATGAGAATGCCGACAATATAAAAATAAATCGACACCCGCTGGTAGACTAAAATAGGCAGTTGAGCAAGCCCTATCATAATGGTGATACCCACGCCTAAGCGAAGCAATTGTCTTTGTACTAAATCCCAATCCTGTCCGCCCGATGAATATATAGTCAGTAGCCCTATAAACATTAAGCATAAAAGTGAAAGTAGCAAAAAGCCATCAATATGAATGCGCTCAAGGAAACTTTGCTTATTTGTGGTGAAATTAGTTTTTTTCATGAAACTAAGGGCTACTCTGATGACTACTTGGCGTTGATGATATGCCTATTACTTTTATTTTAGCGGCATTTTTTTGCGCTAAGGCCATTTCACGTGCAGGCCTTAATTCGTCAAAGTAATAATCCATTACGTTACGTGCTAACGGGGCAGCATGTGAGCTGCCGCCGCCTGCATTTTCGATTGCCACCGCCATACTAATTTGCGGGTTATCAAAAGGTGCATACCCTATATACATGGCATTATCACGCAGATATTCGTGCACATTTTCTTCATCATATTCTTCGTCTTGTGCAACCGTAAAAAGTTGCGCTGTGCCTGTTTTACCTGCCGACACATAACTAGTTTTTCTAAACGCTGTTCGGGCGGTTCCATTTTCACGATTAACAGTGCCGTATAGGGCATCTAGTACAATGTCCCAATTTTCTTCATTGTTGATCACAAGCGGCGGCTTTTGCTCGATGGCAACATTTTCAACGCTCCCGTCTATTAAGTAGCCTTTAAGTAAAGTAGGCGTAAAGCGTTTGCCGCGGTTGACCAATATGTTCAAAGAATTCGCAATTTGGATAGGCGTTGCGTTCCAATAACCTTGGCCAATACCTACCGATATAGTGTCGCCAATGTACCATGATTCATTAAACGTTGCGCGTTTCCAACCGCGGCTAGGCAATATTGCTCTGGATTCTTCATAAAGGTCTAGGCCGGTGAAGTTGCCGAAACCAAATTCCCCCATGCGTTCATGAATTGTATCTATGCCTAGTTTATAAGCAAGTTCATAATAAAAAGTATCACATGATACTTCGATCGCTTTGGTCACATCTACCGTGCCATGGCCTTGCCTTTTCCAATCTCGCCAAATGTGGGCTACATTTCTAAGTTTAAAGAAGCCGCGATCTTGGATTTCAGTTTCAGTTGTTATGACGCCTTCTTCAAGTCCGATGAGAGCCAAGTGGGGCTTTATTAATGAGGCAGGCGGGTACAGGCCTTGGGTGGCTCTATTGAGTAAAGGGCTGTAACGTGAGTTGAGTAATTTTGAATATTCGGTTTGACTGATGCCGTGCACAAACAAATTTGGGTCGTAGCTGGGGCTTGAGTAAAGTGCCAATACGCCGCCGGTTTTTACATCGGTAATAATGACTGAGCCACGGCGTCCTGCCATCTCTTGTTGTGCTTTTTGCTGCAGTTTAATATCTATATTAAGCACAATATCCTTGCCAGGTACAGGAGGTTCGAAGTCAAGTACTCTAATTATGCGTCCTTTATTATTCACCTCAACCTGCTGATACCCAACGCGCCCATGCAATTTGGATTCATGAAATTTTTCCACGCCTTGCTTACCAATATCGTGCGTGGCTGCGTAGTTTGCTTCTTGTCCTTGATCTTTAAGTTTGGCTAAGTCTCTTTTATTTATGCGCGACACATACCCCAGCATATGGGTAAGGGTATCTTTAAAAGGATAGTAGCGCGACAGTCTTGCCTTAATATCAATGCCGGGGAACCTATGCTGATTAGCTGAAAATAGTGCTACTTCCTCATGCGTAAGCTGCCTGCGTATCGAAACAGGTTTGAATCTTCGCTGACGTAGTTTATCTTTTTCAAAGCGTGCAATTTCGTCTGGCGTTATTGCCATTAGCTCAGTCAGTTGGGCTAAGGTTTGTTCGAGGTTATCAACTTCTTCGGGGATTATTTCTAGACTAAACACGGGTTTGTTTTCGGCTAAAATAACGCCATTGCGGTCGTAAATGAGACCTCTGTTGGGCGCCACAGGCAAAACCTTAATTCTGTTGCCATTTGACTGTGTTTGATACTCCAAATGTTTATTTACTTGGAGGTCGTATAGATTGATCAACAATAAGGACATTAAGCCAAAAACGAATATCGCAGAGAAAAAGGCACGACGGGCAAATAAGTTTGCCTCTGCGCTATGATCTCTTATTGTTTGTCTTGCTTTCGCCATTTATTATTCTCGATGATAAGGATGGTTTTGTGTCAGCGACCACGCTCGATAAAGTGCTTCAGCAACGATAACTCTTACTAAGGGATGAGGCAGAGTCAAGGGCGATAGTGACCATAATTGGTCAGCTATGTCGCGACACTTATCTGATAGACCTTCAGGACCACCAATCAATAAACTTATATTCCTACCATCCATTTTCCAATGGTTGATTTGTGTAGCAAGCTTTGCAGTATCCCAAGGCTTGCCGAGTACTTCTAAAGCGACTACCCGATTGCCTTTAGCAACCGCAGCAATACATTTTTCTCCTTCTGTTTCTTTAATCTTCAATATATTAACTGTTTTTCCACGCTTAAAAGGCGGTATTTCAGAAAAGCTTACTGAAAACTCAGATGGGAAACGACGTAAATACTCGTTAGTACCTTCGACCACCCACGTGGGCATTTTGTTCCCGACAGCGATTATTTGCACGTTCATGTAAATGTGCCCAATTTAATGCCTTAATGTAAGCATATTCATGAAAGCTCGATTACTTAGTTACTGCCAAAGTTTTTCTAACTGATAAAAATCTCTGGTTTCGTCTTGCATAACGTGCAAAACGATGTCGCCCAGATCAACTAATACCCATTCACCTTGGGCTTTGCCTTCTACGCTCAAGGGTGCATGCCTAGCCTGTTTGCACTCAACGATAACGTTTTCAGCTATTGCTGATACATGGCGTTTAGACGTGCCTGAACAAATTACTAAAGTGTCGGTAACACTTGATTTTCCCGTTACGTCAATAACCGTAATATTTTTAGCTTTCATATCATCTACTTTATCAATGACAAAATTTGTAAACTCTTGTTGATTCAATACTATTCCTACTTAATTATTATATAGCTTATGCTCACTGATATAGTTAACGATAGCAGTGGGCAGCATATTGCTAATGTCTTTACCGGCTTTTATATGTTGCCTAATATGAGTAGACGACAGGGGTAAAATTTGGTTTTTTATGAACCATAGTTTGCCTATGGCTGAAGTTTCTATTATATCCTTAAAAGCATCATAATTAATACATTGCGTACCATTTTCAGCAGTAGCTAGTGTTGATAATAGAAATATCTTAAGGTTTTTATCAATATCAGGGCCTACAATGTGCTCAAACTCCTGCTTTGATGTGTAAAAATTATACAGTTTTGATGCCACTTTGCTTGACACTTCGCCGTCGGTTGCTTTCGTCGAATTAGAGGCGTCAAGCGGTGAGCGTTGCATAACAATAATATGGCAAAAATCGAATAGCTGTTGCCAACGCTCCCACAAATGAAGTGTAAGCAGTGAATCTAGCCCAATGATAAAAATAATTGGCTGTGCAGGGCGCTGCTCCTTAAGGTAACTGAGGGTATCGATAGTATAGCTAACCTCGGCACGAGAAAACTCGGTCAAATCAAGCGAAAATCTAGCGTCTATGTCACATAATAATTGAGTCATCGCAATGCGATGTTCTGCGCTGGTCACCTCTTTTTTAAATACCGGCACATTTGCCGGCAGGAGCGATATAGTGGATAGGCCAGCAATATCAGCAACTTCTGTTAACGGCAATAAGTGACCAAAATGAGGCGGATCGAAAGTGCCGCCAAAAAGCGCATTTATAGCGGGTTTGTTGATATTCTTATCCATTAACTAAACTAAAATCAGGCATATGCGTGGGCATAAATAACAGTGCAAGGTGGCTTAATATTACATAGGGTTTTGCAATATAAGCCGACTTAAACATAATGTCGGCTTGACTTAACTGTTCATTAATTGCGTGCATATGAGCCGGCGTTAATCGCGCTACGGCTGCTTGATACAAGGCTTGTTTACTGGCCCAAATTCTTAATGATTTATAATCGATATGACCCTGCATAGACTGCATGTTTAAAAGCTTAGTAATGGTTTGCGCTTCATTAACGATGCTCCATAAAATAATAACTGGCTCAATGCCTTCATCTTCTAGACGAATTAGCATTTTCACTGCTTTTTGCATGTCCCCACGCAACACTTCATCTGTAAACTGAAATGTAGAATAGCGTGACTGCTGGGTCATTGTGTTGGCAATATCATTGGTCTCTATAACGTGCTGGGGAGGAAACTGTAGGCCTAATTTTTCAAGCTCCTGACGACCTGCCATCAGGTTACCTTCGCATAAGTCAGCTACCATACTTAATGCGTCCTGTGAAATATATAAATTCAGCTTATTCGCGCGCGCTGACAGCCACTTTTGTAACTGACTGTGGGCTAAATCATAAACGTGCAAAAACCAACCTTGGTTAGCTAACGCGCTAAACCACTTTGTTTTTTGAACATCTTTACCCGCTTTTGGGCCATGTATTAGTAGCATCACGTCGGGTGAGATTACCTTAGTTATTTCGAGAAATTGCTTAGCTGCAACGGCACCGGGTTTTGACGATAATAAGGTAAGCTCTATGTACTGTTTATCAGCAAATAATGACATACTTTGCATTGCGTCTATTAGATGTGCCCATTCAAAATCGCTGTCTAAAGTAAAGCTCACGCGTTCGTCAAACCCTGATTGTTTTGCTTTAGCACGCACCGCATCGATAATATCCAATTTTTGCTGTGGTTCGTCGCCAAACACCAGTATGAAGGGGGGAAGAGGGCCTGCGTCTAGGTGACGCTGTAAATCGTATGTTTGGATTTGCACTTAATCTTCTCTTTTTCTAATTAAGGGCGTCGTTGGCTTTTTTACAACTTGCTTGTTTGTGTTTACTATTGAGCGGTTATATTGACTAGACAGCAAGCGAATGATGCGGTCGGCTGATTCTACACGTAGTTCACTAAGCACTAGATTAAGCTCACGCGATTTAGCCAGTATTTGATCAGGATCGTCTTGGTATTCGCGTGACACTGTTAGCGTATTATCAATAGGTAGTTTGTTGGGAAAAGTCACCGTGTATTTGACAGAGTACACCAGATCATATTCAGCAACTTGACCAGAACTAAACACTGACAACAAACGCCGCTCAAATTGTTCTGGCTGAAGTTGAATTACCACGGTTTTATCAAGCATAGCCGAGCCAACTGAAGCGCTAGGAGTAATGACACCTGTCAATTGGTATACAGGCAGTCTTTTCTGTAAGGCTCTTGAAAGCCCAGAGTATTGAAAAGGCGCAATAATACCGACCTGTGTTAAGTTTTCGGGTAATGCTTGAGATCCGCGTAACGTGAACCCGCAGCCAGCAACAATGGCAATACAACTGCTAAAAGTAATTAACTTTATCCATGTGCTGAGTCGTTTATTCACGCGTATATCCTTTATTCACCATGGTCTTAATTGGCCACTATGTTGACTAACTTGCCGGGAATGATGATGACTTTTCGTAGTTGTTTACCCTGCGTAAAAGGCGCCACGTTTTCATGTTTAAGCGCAAGTGCTTCAAGTGAGGCTTTATCTATATTGGCGGCCACAGTAAGCTTGGCGCGTAGCTTGCCGTTTACCTGTACCACGATAAGCTTTTCGTCTTCCACTAAAGCGCGTTCATCACATACTGGCCATGCGGCTGTTTGTAATTCACCGGGGCATTGCATTTGCGTATACAAACTTTCGCAGATATGCGGTGTTACGGGATTAAGCATTTTAATCATGGCGACTATGGCTTCGTGCATTATTGCATGGTCAATTGCATCATTCACTTCAAATTTTTGCAGGTAGTTAAGCAGTTCCATCATTTTGGCAATGGCAGTATTGAAGGTTTGACGACGTAAAATATCATCGCTCACTTTTAGGATGGCACTGTGCAGTTCAAATCGACATGCTTTTTGCACTTTGGATAAGTTTTTATATGAATAATCAATGGCATTGCCGACAAATAATTCGCTTTGCACATGCTGTGTGGCCAAGCGATAAAAGCGGCGCAGGAATCTATTAGCGCCGTCCACCGCAGACTCTGTCCATTCTAGGTCTTGCTCAGGCGGCGCCGCAAACATGGTGTATAAACGGATAGTATCAGCGCCGTATAAATCTATGACTTTTTGTGGATCAATACCGTTGTTTTTTGACTTTGACATTTTTATCATGCCGGCGTGCTCCACCGACTCGTGGCTGCTAGTGACGAGCGCGCTTATAATTCTGCCTTTGTCGTCTTTTTCAATGCTTAGATCATCTGGTTTGTGCCAAGTCACTTTGCCGCTTGCATCTTTGGTGAAAAACGCATTAGCCAGCACCATGCCTTGACAAAGTAAGCGTTTAAAGGGCTCATCGCTGTTAACTAAGCCTTCGTCGCGCAATAGTTTATGAAAAAAACGTGAATATAATAGATGCAGAATAGCATGCTCAATACCGCCAATGTATTGGTCGGCAGGCAGCCAATAGTTTGCTTCTTCAGGGTTTAACATAGCGTCGCTAGGGGCTGATGTGTAGCGAGCATAATACCAAGACGACTCCATAAAGGTGTCAAAAGTGTCGGTTTCGCGCGTCATGGGAATGCCGTTATGGGTTGTTTTTGCCCATTGGGGATCAGCTTTTATTGGCGATATTACACCATCCATAATTACATCGGTAGGCAAAATCACAGGCAAGTCTTCTACATTAACGGCGTGAGAGTTGCCTTGCTCATCGTTAACAATAGGGATAGGTGTACCCCAATAGCGCTGGCGTGAAACACCCCAGTCGCGTAAGCGATATTTAACTGCCTTTTTACCGTAACCTAGCGCGCCTAGTTTGTCTGCAATTGCATTAAAACCATCCTCAAAACTTAATGCGCTATATTCAGCAGAATTAATCAGCGTATTTTTCTCAGTGTAGGCAGACTCATTTATATCAGTCCCTGCGTGCTCTTCTTTAAAAGCAACCACCTGTAAGATCGGAAGTTTGTATTTAGTTGCAAATTCCCAATCGCGCTGATCGTGGGCAGGCACCGACATTACGGCGCCCGAGCCGTAGCTCATTAGTACGAAGTTAGCAATCCATATGGGCAAATGTTCACCGGTTAAAGGATGTATGGCAAAAAGGCCTGTCGGCATGCCTTTTTTCTCCATGGTAGCCAGCTCAGCCTCTGTGGTTTTGGTGTTTTTGCACTCATCAATAAATGCTGCCATAGCGCTATTTGATTCGCTTAACTCTTGCGCTATAGGATGCGCCGCTGCAATGGCTAGATAGCTGACACCATATAAGGTGTCAGGGCGTGTGGTGTAAACCTCAAGCTGGTTCATTCCTGCACTTGGTGTGAATAAATCGAAGGTAACATCAACGCCCTGGGAACGGCCTATCCAGTTTCGTTGAGCGGTTTTTACCTGCGCTGGCCATTCATCTAATTTGTCCAAGTCGTCAAGTAGTTCATCCGCGTAATCGGTAATCTTAATAAACCATTGCGGGATTTCTTTTTGTTCAACAACCGCGCCCGAGCGCCAACCTTTTCCGTCTACTACCTGTTCGTTTGCCAGTACCGTCTGGTCTACAGGGTCCCAATTAACGGTAGCGTTCTTTTTATACACAAGGCCTTTGTTAAATAGGCGCGTAAAAAACCACTGCTCCCATTTATAATACTCAGGTTTACATGTGGTGACTTCTCGGCGCCAGTCATAGCCAAAGCCTAGGGCTTGAAGCTGATCTTTCATGTAACCAATATTGCCTAATGTCCACTGTGCAGGTGCGCTATTGTTATTCAAGGCGGCGTTTTCTGCCGGCAAACCAAACGCATCCCATCCCATGGGCTGTAGTACATTTTTACCCTGCATACGCTCAAAACGGCTTACAACATCGCCTATGGTGTAGTTTCTAACATGTCCCATATGTAACCGTCCGCTAGGGTAGGGGAACATGCACAAGCAGTAGAATTTTTCTTGATCGGGCTTAACCTCAACCTCGAATACTTTGTTATTCAGCCAGTGCAGCTGTGCATTCGCTTCTATCTCTTTTGGGTTATATTCATGTTGTGATGAGGGTAAATTGACTTCAGCGTTTGACATTGAAACAGAATTCTCGCATGGTAATTATTATAAAATAAAGTCTATTAGAATAGCCTGTAATGCTAGCTTTCGACAAGGACATACTGACTAAAAAGAGAGATTTTATGGATATTTTCACTCAAAGCTTCTCAGTTTTATTTTTGCATATGTGACAACGCTAAAAATCCTGTACACTAGTAGAGTGCCAAAGTGCTCTAAAACTCAAAATACGTATGCCATACTCCCTAGGATAAAAAATATAAAGTGACAGTCTTAACTCCTGCCGAAACAAGTGCTATAGAACGTAAAAAACTTGCTCTTTTACCCAGTCAATTAAGCGTTGATGTGCCCTTGTCTATGATAGCGCAAGCAATAGAGGCGAATTTAAAAAGCAGCTCTCTCATTGGCCAACAAAGAGCAAAAGACGCTCTGTCGTTTGGATTAGGTGTTGATGCTGCGGGTTACAACCTATACGTAATGGGCGAACAGGCTACCGGTCGTTTTACCCTTGTTAACGACTATATTACTGCGATAAAAAAACCAAAACATCCAGTGCTTGATTGGTGTTACTTAAACAATCTTGAGGCTGAACGTGAGCCAATGGCCTTATCGCTGGCAGCGGGGGAAAGTAAGCGTTTGGTCAAGGATATAGAAACGTTGATAGACGAAATAATGGCCACCTTTCCAGCGGTATTCGAAAACCCAAGTTTTCAGCGTAAAAAAGGAGCAATAACGCGTCATTTTGATCAAAAATATGACAGTGCTATTGACCAAGTAGAAAAAATAGCCTTATCGCGAAGTGTTGCTTTAGTGGAAGACGGAAATAACATAACGTTTTCGCCTATTATAGACGGGAAGCCTCTAAATGATGGTGAATTTACCAACAAAACCGATATCGATCGTCAGCATTATTACGATGTTATAGATGGTCTAGAAGTGCACTTAAGCGAAGCTTTGCTTGAATTGCCTGCTTGGCAACGTGCAAGTGTTGATCAACAAAAAGCGCTTAAGCAAGAAACAGTAGAGCAAGGCATTCGTCCACTTCTAAAAGCCTTGGAACAAAAATATGTTGGTAATATAGCCATCTTGAAATATTGTCAGCAGTTAAAGAAGCATTTGATTGAAACGGTAATTGAAGTGTTGTCGGGTGACGACAAAGACGACAAGGGCAATGAATTTGATAAACGTGCATTATTTGTAGACACATATCTACCGAACGTACTAGTGGCTAACAAGGCTTGTGATACCGTGCCTTTAATTTATGAGCCTAATCCAAATTATCAAAACCTGTTCGGTAAAATTGAATACACAAGCGTGCAGGGAAGCGTATATACAAATTACCAAATGATAACTGCTGGTGCTTTACACCGAGCTAACGCAGGATACTTGGTGCTTGATGCTGAGAAACTATTGGATCATCCTCACGTTTGGGAGGCCCTTAAGCTTGCCCTCAAGTTTGAGCAAATACGCCTAGAACTGCCTCAGCAAGACCTTGCAATGGTTAACAACATCACTCAAATTCCGCAGCCTATACCGCTCAAGGTAAAACTCATATTATTAGGCTCTAGCGAACTGTACTATACCTTACAAGAATATGACCCAGAATTTTCAGAACTGGTCAGAGTACTGGTCGATTTTGATCATGAAATAGATCTTACCCAAGAGAATATAAATCATTTTGTAACGCGCTTAAGGCAGCAAGTGGGCAATATAGGCTTAAGCGATATTAATCATGACGCAATAGCCTTTTGCATTCGCTATAGCTTACGTCAAGGAGAGCATCAAAGTAAGCTAAGCGCCAAATTTGCAGACGTAATTGAATTATTAAATGAAGCTCATTATTTTTGCCGCCAGGCTAATAATGAGATACTAACAAGAGCACATATAGAATCTGCCTTAAAAGCGAAAAAGTACCGCTCAGGTCGTGTAAGCGATACGTTTTTACTCGACATTGAGGAAGGCCATGTACTCATTTCTACTGCAGGTAAGGCTGTTGGGACTGTTAATGGCTTAACCGTACTAGAAGTTGGGGATACTGCATTTGGTACACCGGCACGTGTAACTGCGTCGGTGTACGCAGGTTCAAGTGGTGTGGTAGATATTGAAAGAGAAGTAGAACTTGGACAGTCTATTCATTCTAAGGGAGTATTACTATTAACCGGTTATTTGGGTAATAAGTATGCTAAAACGTTTCCGCTTACCCTAAGTGCAAACATTGCATTGGAGCAGTCATATGGTTATATAGATGGTGACAGCGCGTCATTGGCAGAACTGCTTGCGCTCATATCCTCTTTGACCGATATTGGGCTTGAACAAGGTATTGCCATAACCGGATCTATTAACCAGTTGGGCGAGGTACAAGCGGTTGGCGGCATAAATGAAAAGATTGAAGGATATTTTACTTTATGTGCAAATCGTGGCCTAACAGGAGAGCAGGGCGTTGTTATTCCAAAATCGAACCACGTTAACCTTATGCTGAGTGACGAGGTTATAGCAGCAGTTGAAAATGGTTTGTTTACAATCTATGCGGTGAGTGATGTAGACCAAGCTATCTGCGTAACAATGAAACAGACGGCAGGCAAGCTAAGTTCCCGCGGTACCTATCCTAAAAATACCGTACATAGCATGGCGATTTCTAGGCTCTTTGCCATTTCAAACGTGGTAAACGGCATGACCGATGAGTAGTGTTTTTCTTCGGTGAGAGCATTACTTGGGTGGCATTCTTAGGCCGCCGTCTAAACGAATAGTTTCGCCGTTAATATAAGCATTATCAGCTATATGAAGAACCAATTTGGCAAACTCTTCAGGCAACCCTAAACGTCTTGGATGCTGCACATTACTGGCTAATGCGCTTTGCACGCTGTCAGGCATCGCAAGCAGCATTGGTGTGGCCATAATACCCGGTGCAATAGTATTAACTCGAATGCCTACAGGCGCAAGATCTCTGGCCAGAGGTAAACTCAAACCAATCAAACCAGCCTTACTGGCGGCGTACGCTGTTTGCCCAATTTGGCCTTCATATCCGGCGACAGAAGCGGTGTTAATAATAAGGCCTCGACCACCATCATCATTAAAGCTGGTGTTTTTTGCCATAGCCGCCGCTACAAGTCGCGCAACATTGAAGGAGCCCACAAGATTGATATTAATAACGCTGGCAAAGTCTGCTAGTGGCATGGCTTCTCCATCACGATTAAGCGTGCGTTTTGCTGGTGCTACGCCGGCACAGTTTACTAGTAAGCGGATATTTTTTTGTTGAAACTTTGCAAGGGCGCTTTCAACACTGCTGCTAGAGGTAACATCTACATATTCAAAAAAACAAGAATGTTGGCTAAGATCTTCGGCGATGTTTTGCCCATTTTCTTGGTTTAGGTCAAAAATACAAACTTCCCAGCCAGATTCAATTAGTGCTTTAGCGGTGGCGTGACCTAAGCCAGAACAACCACCGGTAACAATTGCAAAAGAGGATGATAAGTTCATAAGCTTCCTTTATACATCTAATGAATACTAATTATTTTCTGGGCAGTTTTATAGTAGGTTCTTTACTGGGCTTATAAATAACTAAGACATTTCCAATGCTTTGCACTTTGACAGAATTAGTTTCACCTACAATGGCATCCATTATGAGCGTTTTTTCATCGCGCCCATCAGATACCACTTTCACTTTGATAAGCTCATGGTGACTAAGGGCAGAGTCAATTTCTGCAAGAACACCCTCAGTTAAACCATTGTTGCCTAATTGAACGACAGCTTTTAAGGGATGGGCTAAGCCTGTTAAGTACTGTTTTTGTTTGTTAGTAAGAATCATTTTTGAGAATTTGCCTTTATTAATGTAGATGCTGCACTTGATTTTGGTTATTCTACCTACACTTAATAACGAAAGCGACCGGTGTTGTTACATCATGGAAAAAATATTATCCTTTGGGTTTAGTTTGCGCAGCTTTAACTTGTATTTGAACTAGTGCTTATTACTGGACAATATTTAGAAACGTCAAAAAATGTGGACAAGCAATCAATAGAAATAAAAAGTTTTCTATGTCCTATTGAACAAGTTCGGCACAAGTTGCGTAAACAAGGCGTAAGGTTGGACAGTGGCACGATGCTAGAAAGTATAGTACTGTGTTTAAGGTTGATAGCAAAAGCTTTCAAATTAATTCTTTTATTTTTATTTAGAGGGTCATAGCGTTGAGCGACATGGCAAAAAATCTCATATTATGGTTGGTCATTGCAGTTGTGTTAATGATGGTGTTTCAGGGCTTTAATGGCCAAACAACGCCTAAGCCACAAAAAGACTATATTTCGTTTTTAAAAGACGTTGAAGACGGAAACGTCGTTGAAGTATTGGTGGATGGTCAAAAAATCACTGGTACACTTCGCAACAACGAGAACTTCACCACTTATATGCCTATCCGCGATGACAAATTACTAGATCAATTGCTGGAAAAAGATATTCGTGCTTTTGGTAAAGAACCAGAAGAAGCGTCATTGTTAGGCCGAATTTTCATTAATTGGTTTCCCATGTTATTGCTTATTGGTGTTTGGATATTCTTCATGCGCCAAATGCAAGGCGGTGGCGGAGGTCGTGGTGCAATGTCTTTTGGTAAGAGTAAGGCAAGGTTGCTGGGTGAAGACCAAATTAAAACATCTTTTGCTGATGTTGCTGGTTGCGACGAAGCTAAAGAAGACGTGTCTGAGTTAGTTGACTTTTTGCGCGACCCGACCAAGTTTCAAAAGTTAGGCGGGAAAATTCCAAAAGGGGTGCTAATGATAGGGCCTCCAGGAACCGGTAAAACTCTGCTTGCTAAAGCTATTGCAGGTGAAGCAAAAGTACCATTTTTCACTATATCAGGGTCTGATTTTGTTGAAATGTTTGTAGGTGTAGGTGCCTCTCGTGTCAGAGATATGTTTGAGCAGGCGAAAAAGTCATCTCCGTGCATTATCTTCATTGATGAGATAGATGCGGTAGGGCGTAAACGTGGCGCAGGAATGGGCGGCGGAAACGACGAACGCGAGCAGACTCTTAATCAAATGCTAGTCGAGATGGATGGTTTTGAAGGGCACGAAGGCATAATCGTTATTGCGGCTACTAACCGCCCTGACGTCTTAGACCCAGCATTACTTCGCCCCGGTCGCTTTGACCGTCAAGTAACGGTTGGTCTGCCTGACATAAGAGGTCGTGAACAAATATTGAAAGTTCACATGCGTAAAGTTCCTTTGTCTGACAACGTACAAGCTTCAGTAATCGCGCGTGGTACACCAGGGTTTTCTGGTGCTGATTTAGCCAACCTTGTGAATGAAGCAGCCTTGTTTGCAGCCAGAACTAACAAGAAAGTAGTCTCGCAGGAAGAGTTTGACAAAGCAAAAGACAAAATAATGATGGGCTCAGAGCGTAAGAGTATGGTAATGACGGAAGAAGAAAAGACCATGACTGCTTACCACGAGGCTGGACACGCGATAGTCGGTCGCGTAGTACCTGAACATGATCCTGTTTACAAAGTGTCCATTATTCCTCGCGGTAGAGCGTTGGGGGTAACAATGTACTTGCCGGAACAAGACCGTCTTAGTTACTCCAAACGCCACTTGGAATGTATGATTTCTAGCTTATACGGTGGTCGTTTGGCCGAAGAAATTATCTACGGTGAAGAAATGGTTACCACGGGAGCATCAAACGACATAGAACGCGCTACCGAAATTGCTAAGAAAATGGTAACGCAGTGGGGACTGTCGACTAAACTAGGCCCGCAGTTGTTTGCTGATGATGAAAATGAAATGTACATGCCGGGTAAGTCAAACAACATGTCTGACGAAACTGCCAAGGTCATCGACGCTGAAATCAAAGACGTTATAGACCGTAATTACAAGCGTGCGGAGCAAATATTACGCGACAACATAGATGTACTGCACACCATGAAAGATGCGTTAATGAAGTATGAAACAATAGACGCCAAGCAAATTGACGACTTAATGGCTCGCAGAGAAGTACGCCAACCAGCAGATTGGGACAACAATGATAAGTCTGATTCCAACACGCCAACCGGTGGTTCTTCAGTTGATGTCGGCAAAGACGACAAGCCGGCAGATGATAGTGAAGCAAGCAAAGCTACTTAAGCAAATGTAGGGAGTAGTTTGCAAAGTTAAACAACACCGGCTTATGCCGGTGTTTTTCGTTTAGAGAGCCATTTTGTAATGGAAAGTTTTATTTAACATTATTTTTTGATTACGATCGGGTATAATCTCGTCCTATTTTATAAGTCTGCACAGGAACGTTCTGCAATGTTGTTTAAAGATCGTGAAGTTATCTTTAACAGCCCCAAAGTAATGGGGATACTGAATGTAACGCCAGATTCATTCTCCGACGGTGGTAGATTTATAAGCCTAAACAAGGCCCTGAAGCAGGCATCGCTTATGCTCAAGCATGGCGCCACGTTTATAGATGTAGGTGGCGAGTCCACTCGCCCAGGCGCCACAGCCGTAAGCTTAGAAGAAGAGCTTAACCGTGTAATTCCAGTCATTGAAGCAATAAATAATGAACTTGATGTCATTGTGTCAGTTGACACAAGCAAAGCGATAGTAATGCAAGAAGCAGTTAGTGCAGGTGCTAGGTTAATTAACGATGTGCGTGCTTTGAAACTACCAAATGCGCTTGAAACGGCTGCCAAATTTGCTAAAGAACTAAATGTTCCTACCTGCGTAATGCACATGAAGGGCACACCGGCGACGATGCAATGTGCACCTCAATATGGATGCGTGGTGGCTGAAGTTAGCGATTTTTTTAGGTTTCAAATTGAGCGTCTTACCTCGGCTGGTTTCCACTACAATCAAATATTGTTAGATCCTGGTTTTGGATTTGGCAAGTCACTAGACAACAACTATCAATTATTGAAATCACTGATGCAATTCACCCAGTTTGATTTGCCAGTAGTGGCCGGTATGTCGCGTAAATCAATGATTGGCAATCTCCTCAACAAGGATGTCGATAATCGTTTGTCGGGCGACATTGCGGCGCATACTATTGCCGCTATGTTAGGCGCCAGTATATTGCGTGTACACGACGTTGAACAAACTGTAGACGCAATGAAAATTGTCGGTAAAACTACTAGCGTAAAATAGGATAAGGATTATTTATGGCAAAAAGAGAATTTTTTGGAACTGACGGTATTAGAGGAAGAGTAGGAGACAGCATTATCAATCCTGAATTTGTGACCAAATTAGGATGGGCCGCGGGTAAAATATTAGCCGGTCGCGGCACCAACAAGGTGCTAATTGGCAAAGACACACGTATAAGCGGCTACATGCTAGAGTCTGCATTAGAGGCAGGCTTGTCAGCTGCAGGCATTAATATTGGCCTACTTGGTCCTATGCCCACGCCTGCAATCGCCTATTTAACCAAAACATTTCGCTCCGAGGCAGGCATTGTGATTTCAGCCTCGCATAATCCTTATTACGATAACGGTATTAAGTTCTTTTCATCGACAGGCCATAAATTAGACGACGACATTGAACTAGCCATTGAAGCGCAAATGAAAGAAAAGATGACCTGTGTAGAGTCTGACCGTTTAGGCAAAGCAAGTCGAATAAATGACGCAGCAGGACGCTATATAGAATACTGCAAAGGTACGTTCCCATCTGAACTATCACTTTCTGGTCTAAAAGTTGTCGTAGATTGTGCGCATGGTGCCACCTATCATATTGCACCAGACGTGCTACGCGAATTAGGTGCTACCGTGATAGAAATAGGTACTGCACCAGATGGTTTGAATATTAACCACAAAGTGGGCGCAACCTCCTTACGAGCCTGTATAGATGCGGTTAAAAAGCATAAAGCCGACTTAGGCTTTGCACTTGACGGTGATGGCGACCGTATAATGTTAGTGGATGAACACTGTGATGTTATTGACGGTGACCAAATTATTTTCATTATTGCGCGCGACGCATTACGTTTAGGTAACTTAGGTGGAGGCGTGGTAGGCACTAAAATGTCTAATTTAGGCATGGAAGTGGCGCTTGAAAAACTAGGGATCCCGTTTGAGCGTGCCGATGTGGGGGATCGCTACGTAATGGAGCTGTTGAAAAAGAAAGGATGGTCTATTGGAGGCGAGAATTCTGGCCACGTACTTAATCTTAACTATTCATCTACTGGCGACGGCATTGTAGCCGGTTTGCAGGTGATAGCGGCTATGCTACGTGCTAATATGAGCTTAAGTGCACTAAATTCTGGCTTTATTAAATTTCCTCAAAAGCTAATTAATGTAAAATTTAAAGATAAAGGCAGAGATCCATTAACCAATCCAGCGGTGCTTGCATCTGTGCATAAGGCCGAAAAGGCCATGGGTGATACGGGACGCGTTTTGCTGCGTGAAAGTGGCACCGAGCCCTTAATTAGAGTTATGGTAGAAGCAGAATCGGAGGAAGATTCTACAGGATGGGCACAGTACATTGCTGATGAAGTTAAAAAAGCAGGATAATTGCTGTTTTTGTTAGTTTGTGACTTGTATAATCAAGTGCGTACAGTTAATATCAGCGCCGCTTTTACTTCCGAGCAGTAATTGGTTTAAAGCTTGTCTAGTCTCGTTTAAGACATGAATACAGGGTGATATATGAGTAATGTGCGTAAGCCCATGGTGGCGGGCAACTGGAAAATGAATGGTTCCTTGGCCTTGTTACATACTTTCATTAGTGAACTTAAGGCCTCACCCTTGTTAGACACCGTGTTATGCGTGCCTTATCCTTATTTAGCAGCTGCGAGTAAAGCAAGTTTTAAAGTGGGTGCTCAAGACTGTAGTCAATTCGAAGCTGGCGCTCACACAGGTGATATTGCGGTTGGTATGTTGCAAGAACTGGGTGCAACGCATGTTATCGTCGGGCACTCCGAAAGAAGGCAAGACCATAACGAAAGTAATATAGCAGTAGCACTAAAAGTTCAAGCGGTCCTGAATGCCGGTTTAACACCCATACTATGTGTAGGTGAACCATTAAAAGTGCGACAAGCAGGTAACGTTAATAAGTTTGTATTTGAACAGTTACAAGCCGTAATAGAGGTTTGTTCAAAAGATTTTCTTGAAAAATGCATTATTGCTTATGAGCCTATCTGGGCAATCGGAACGGGCAAAACAGCCTCACCAGAGCAGGCACAAGAAGTGCACCAGTTTATTAGAACTGAAATAGTAAAGTGGAACCAAAATGCAGTTTCTACCCGTCTGCTATACGGTGGAAGTGTTAACGCAAGCAATGCGCATGCTTTGTTTGCAAAACCAGATATTGATGGCGGCCTAATTGGGGGCGCTAGCTTGAAAATTGATGATTTTATCGCTATTTGTAACGCGGCAAAATAAGAGGAAGTTTAAAATGTTATACGAAGTATTGCTAGGTGCCTATTTGATTGTGGCTATCATGTTGGTCGGTTTTGTGTTGTTGCAGCAAGGTAAAGGTGCAGAAATGGGCGCATCATTTGGTGCAGGCGGCTCTAACACCGTATTTGGGTCGGGCGGTTCAGGTAATTTCATGACAAGAACCACCGCCGTACTTGCCACCTTGTTCTTTACTATAAGTCTAATTATCGGTGGCATAACCGCAGGTACTAGTACAACGGTTGATGAGTTTGAGACAATTGAACAGATAATGCTGGAACAAACTCCCTCTGCAAGCTCAGACGGTTCAGA
>Ga0136588_1000061_pt1 | contig 38739 bp, 52 predicted proteins | sample AntRauMFilla1564_FD_104782 | JGI IMG/M metagenome (GOLD analysis project Ga0136588, IMG submission 104782) | Saline lake microbial communities from Rauer Islands, Antarctica - Metagenome Filla 1 #564 | ecosystem: Environmental > Aquatic > Non-marine Saline and Alkaline > Saline | place... | reverse complement strand
GATTAGCGTTTGCGTGATCCACGCAACACAAAATTCGGTATTATATGCCAGCGGCTCCCGCCGCTGGCTATTCCACTCAGCGAGCTACCCGAACATGGCCTCGCTCGCCCGGCCGGCGTCGCTGCCTGTCGTCACTCGCTTGCCCCACTTCTGCTCGAAGTAGTAGTCGACCACGTCAGTAAAGTGCGTCGCGTGTTCCTGGGGGAACTCTCTGACCTTCTCATTACGCTTGTCTTTCTTTCCATCGGCCATCGACTGCGCGGTCTGGAGTGCTATCCTGACGTCGTTGCAGGTCTCAGCGTTCATGCGCAGGGTAGGGTAGCCCCTGGTCTCCTCTGCTAGTATTGCACTCATGAAGTGCTGACGCTCAATGTGCTGTGCGCTCTGCTTGGCTGGTGCATGTACATCTGCCCTCCAGCCTTGCGCGGCGAAGAGCGTCACCAGCTGCTGGTAAATCGTGCCACTCGTGGCGTTGCGGTCGTGGCCTCGTGGCTCGCCCCACATACGTACGTGCTTGTACTTATGCTCCTTATAGGTCTCGCAGAACCGGGCCACCAGCTCAGATATCTTGCTGTCTCCCTTCACGAAGTAGCTGTCCACCATCCACTCCTCTCTGTTGGGCTTCTCCTGAAACACACACATGCAGGAGATCCAGCCGCCAAAGTCCAGGCTGATCTCAAGAAACTGCTTCTTGTTCACATCAGTAGTAGCAGTAATGACATCGCGTCCTGTCGTGCTGTCCTGACCATATAGGTAGCCAGGCTGGTACATGTGTCGATCACGATCGAACCTATTGTAGAAGGCATCTTCTACCTGGAGGATGCGCACGTTCATAATCTCTGTCTGGAACTGAATGTAGCTCATTTCTGAGCGCATCCTGTCTATCGCTTCCTGGCCAAGCACCTCTATATTGTCGTAGGCACTGGCCTCCAGGTAGAAGTATTTGCCCGGCTCCGCTTTCGCCTTGTCTTCGTATTCTAGTACCCAATAGCCAGCCGCTTTCCAGGGCAGGGAAGTGTAAAAGCCCACCATCTGCCACGTCTTCACCTGGCCGAATCGCCACTTATTTCCCCGAATGGAGGGTAGCAGGATGACCGCCCACTCCTCCTGCTTCACCAGCGCGGCCTCGTCAATGTCGCCATCGTCGTAACTACCACCCCGCGCCAATTCCGGGCGGTCCATACTGATCAGGTCAATGGTTCGCCCATTTATAAACGTCACCACGTTGCCAAAGCGTTTGGGCGGGCTGATGGCTGACTTGAAATATGCTGGCGGGCGAACCCCAATCACATAATGAATCCCCTCTACATAGCCCATGGCCTCCCACGCTTCCGCAATGGCTGGCCAGGTCTTCGTCAGCAGCTGCCCATACGTCGTCGACGCAAGAAACCCCTTGCTCCTTGGCATCAGGGTCGCTTTCTCTGCCTGCCCATAGGCCAAGACACGAGACTTTCCAACGCCACGCCCCCCCACAAAAACTTTCGTTTTCTGTGGGGCAGTGAGGAATTTCATCTGCTTCTCGTTCAGGTAGACTTCCTTGCTCATATCACTTCGTGGTCAATGTCTTCTGCCTCTGCTGACATGAGCGCGGAGGGGTCGGTGGTGAAAGAAATCTCTGGCAGCTTCGTGTCTCTGGCGATTGCGTCTTCCAGCTTGCTGACCTGGTCCAGTTCCATCAGGTTTTTCCAATGCCCTTGCTTGACTTTCATCCAGGCCATCCGCTCTGTCGATGTTTCCGCGTCGTCAAGTTCCTTTTCTATTTGCGCAATGTCCTGAAGCAGCCCTTCGCGAATCATTGCGCGCTGGGTAGGGCGGTGTACATCCTCGAAACTCCCGAACAAATTGCAGGCATCCCGCATCACTTGCGTTGCCCGAAATCGATCTGTTTTCAGCTGGGTCCTTAGCAGCCGCACCGCTTCGCGCTGGCTCCTGTTTTCCTGGCTGAGGGTGTAGGCGATTTCCATGTACCCCAGGTACTCTATTTCGTTATCACGTAGCTGAAAGTGACTTTTATAGCCGCCCCCGACCAGGTACATCCTGATTCGTTCCGGCATGTCGGCCTTCTTGAACTCCGCCTGGTTATAGACGGAACTGTCCAATTTTCCCATTAATGACTTCGCGCTGTTGCTCACATTCAGTTAATTGGGCCTGCCATTTCTTCACCTTCGCAGGCTTGGAAGTAGCGGCTTGTTTCAGATTTGCCCGCAGGCGGGTCATTTGCGAATTGACGGCCTGGCGTTGTTTCATCAGCTCCGCCTCGGTGTAGACTGCTCGCTCCTGCTCGGCTTCGATTTCTGGCATCTTCCCGTGAACACGGTAATAGCCCATTTCTTGGTGTACTCTTCTAATCTTAATCTGCAGGAATCGTATTTCCCTGCTAATGTCGGCGCAGGCCGTCACGTCGTTGGGAAAGTCGTGGAAACGGTTGCTGAGCTTCGCCCGCTGCTGGTATAGGTTGCTTTTTCGCTTCGCCATCGCTGCCCATTCTGGCGTTGTGGGCTCTTCGGTGCTTGGTTGGGTCACCAGTCGGGTGCTGCGTGTGCGTGCCGGCGCAACGTTTTCTGCCATCAGGCGGGCCACGTAGCGGGCGTTCGTACTGGTGTACCCACTGAGTAGGCGTGGCAAAAGCGCGTTCTCAGGGATCACGCGGCGCAGGACTTCGAGGATTGCGTAGTACTGATCCAGGCTCATAGCGCAGTTTCTTTCTCAGTGCCGGTTGTGATTCCGCTTTTGTCCTCGTCCAGGTTCGTGACGAGGGTGTCGCGGATGTCATAATATACGTCTGCTGGCCAGCCGTTCAGCCGCTTGGCCAGGTGAATAGGGGAGAACATCCGTCGTCGCGGCCCTGGCGTTTTCAGGATTATGTGCATGGCCAGCGCATTACGGATCTCGCTGCCAGATCCCAGCTTTCCAGGCATCTGGATATTGGCCAGGGCGGGCGCAACTCCCTGAGCTGACATGTTCGCTGTGTTGGAGGCGTCGAAAAGCTTCAGCATAGCCTCGTCTTTCAGGTCCAGGCTGATCGGGGTAATCTTGATCCCAGGGTATTCTTTCCCCAAAGCCTTGTCGACCTCGTATTCGGTGATGATCAGCTTTCCCGCCTTCGTGTGGCCCTGCAGCACCTGGTTGAGCCGGTCCACAAAGGCCAATTTTGCGGCGGTCGCGGCCGTCCTGCGGCTGGCTTCGTTCTCATTATTGTCGAGGTCCAGTGGCGTATTATCGTAGAAATAGTCTTTCGGGACCTGGACGTGCACTCGAAACGTGTACCCATTTTTCAGCATCGCCAAGTGAAACTCGGGAATACAATTGGCCAGCCTGATCCATTCCTCACTGCCCCACCAATATGGGGTAGGGTAGTATTCGTCGAGGCAAAGCAGGCGGTCCATCATGACGATGATAGACTTTGGCGCCAACCGCTCTTCTGTTCGATCGAAAACAGGAATCCGGTAAGATTTCACCTCTCCCCGGCCCTCTGTTCGGCGATGGCCCCAGCTTCCTGACCAGTACCAGGCCGGGATTTTGCCTTCTACATCCATTTCTGCTGATCGGATGTGTCGGCATTCCAGGGCTTTTATGCTCGCGATGCTCTGCCTGTCTTTTCTCGCAATGATCTCGACGGGCATGATTGAGTGCATTACGTAATTCCTCGCTGTCGTCTCCAGGTATTCGTCAATGTCGATTTTCTCGAAAAAGGCCTGCACCACGTTAGGGATGGCTACCTCATGCCTCACCTCTTTCCGCCCCTGCGCGGTCTCCACGTATTCTTTCGTGTAGGCCATAATGCCCCCGCCGACCAGGATGTCGCGTTTCGTGGCCAGTAGGCTGGGCACAATGTCATTCTCGCTGACTAGCTGCTCCCTGTAATTCGGCAGCATATCGTCGAAGCCCCAGCTCATCGCTCTCTCCTTCGCGTCACTCATGCCAGGTATGGCCATGGGTTTCCCTATCGGGCTGGTCTTCGCGGAGTGAGTGACGCGTATATCTTCTGTCATCAGTATGCCTGAATCGGGGAAGGCTGACCACCCTGGCCCGGAAAATTTCTGTAGGTCTGCGCTCATTAGTGAATGATTTTGTACTGATTGAATTCGGTGATGTGGCTAATCAGGGGCGAGATATAGCGATTCTGCTCCAGGTCGTGAATCGGGATGGTGCCGTTTTCTACGTGCTGCCTGCGTTCGGTTCCGTTCAGCCCGGATTTGTCCAGCCCGGCGACCTTGCGGTCTTCTGCCCGTTGCTCCCTCGTTTTTCCGCTTCCCGCCCGCTTCCCGAATCGGCAGCGGTATAGCGTGCGTTTCTGTCCGATTTCCTTGCCTCCAGATAGCCTAATGACGAGCGAAAACGTATCAGCCCTGATGGGGTCGGTCATCTGCGCGTAAGCGGCCTGTATGCTGATTTCTTCTTGTTTTCCTGATTGCATGCTGCAATTTCTGGCAGCGTGAGTGACGCGGGAAGGACGTAAAGGGTTTAGGCGCGAACGTGGTTAGGGTAGGGGGGCGCGGACGCAGGTGCAGGGAAGGTGGGCAAAAGCAAAAAGCCAGACATGGCTCACCATCACCCGCGCCCACCAGCTCCCCAGCCGGTGGGCGTTCTCTTTTTTGGAATTATTATTCCAAAAAGAGTAAATAAAGTCTTGAATAGTTGCGCGGTTAGTCCGAAAGGACTATCTTTACACTATCGAAAGCAATATCGCTGACGAGAAACACACAATACCAATACCATGATTACGATTCAAAGCACGACGGCCATCATCAACGAAATCAAGGCAACATCGACGGTAAACGCAGCATGGGGGGTGGCGTGTGAAAACCACTACCATGAAATGCCCAGTATTGCCGGTCTTGACCGGTACGAAGAAGGAGAAAACGAAGTAATTTTCGTAGACCAGGGATGGTCGGATGGCCCTGCCGGGGGCAATACTTTCCGTCTGGTGGGAAAGTAACCACCCTCACCACCTGGCTGGACCAGGTGCCTCCCGGCAAGATCGGGGAGGCACTTGGTCGCCAGCCGACCAATTCTACCCGCGACAAGGGTAGGCTTCGGACGAGGGCCGAAGAGTTTGAGACCATTGCAGCAGCGATGGGCGCGAAAATCGAAGTGCGATTTTAGCCCCACCCGCCCGCCGCTCCACCCCGCTCCAGCCTTAACCGGTCGGGGCGGGGTTGGGGTGATGCAGGGCAAAACGTCCTGCTTAACCTGGCGGTCGCGAAGGCCGCCACAACACAGAAACCATGATTACGATTTTAAACACATCAATACTCACTACCTTTGGCCAGTTCCAGTACACAGCTCTGACCTTGGATGAAGCCAAGAGCTTGGTAGAAGAGGGGTTCACCAGTGCAGTAGGACACAGCTCAACTGCAGATATCCTGTCAGAACTACTGGAAAAAGAAGTAAAGTCGAACCGTATTGAGTATTACCAAGAAGAAGGCGAAAGTGCGCTCATCTTCAAACTGAACGGAAGGGTGCCTGAAGGCGTCATTCTAGACAGAGCAGGAATGGAGAAGATGGGATATCAGTTTGGGATGCTAACGCGGGTGCCTTTTCCCGCCTTCGGTTAAGCGTCGAGAACCCAAAGACCCAAATTGAAAGCAAAAAAGCCCCCGCACCTCTTCACAAGGGCGGGGGCTACTTTATTCCCAAAACACACTAATCTTAATCGCCAGCAGCGGTATCGATGCCCGGCTTCACGCGCCTGGCACGCTCGAAATAAGCGGCCAGTTCGTCCGGGTGGCGGGCCATCAATTCCCCGATGCGTTGTTGGCTGATGGTGTTCGGCACGAAGGTCGGAACGCCATCAATCTTGACGCGGGGGTAGGCGGGCCCGGTGTACACCCACGCAACCAGAGGCTGCGTAGGTGTCAAGAGCGGAGTCTTTTTCTGCTTCGCCATGGCGCTTAGGCTTGGAGTGCGATGGCACCCGTGTAGGCGTATAGCAGGCGGGAGGCGCGCCACGTGATGGTGAGCGTGTAGCCATTTCGGTCGTTCGTCTGGGGTACGACAGTAATTTTCGCCCCCTCGTTGTTGTCGCCGATGAGCCACTTATTCCCGTTTCGGTCAATGAAACGAACGATGTGCTCCAGACCCCCACGCGTCCCTTCCAGGATGTAGCTCTTCAAGGGGTTCATCTTCGTGATGATGCCCGTGACGGTGTGGACGAGGTTCCCATCTTCTGCTTCGCCTTCCTCAGCTCCTGAGTAGGCCAAGCCGATTTCGGAAAACTCGAACTCACTGAAAACACCAGGGATTGGGTCGGCGGGACTGGATGCAGATACTTCTGCAGCAGTACGCGTGTCTTCGACCATCACGATATTCTCCGTGATGGTGCTGGATCCCGCGCCAGGTTCGGGAATGCTTGTGATCACGCTTTTGCTGGCGATGTCGAGGGTAATGACCATGCCAGCAGCGTTGCCGCCTGCATTGTCGATACATTTCGTAATACTTTTCAGGCGGCTACGTTCGCACATTTGATTTTATTTTAGGGGTTAGGAGTGAAGGCATTTTACACCTCCTCGATGGCGTCGCTGCCATTTAGGACCAGCTGGAGAAGCAAAACTTCGTCCTCGCAAATCTGGTCGGCGGTTAGGATGTTTTTGTTCCCAAAATTCAGCCGGGCCACCTTGAAACGATAGTTCTTCTCATTCGCCTCGAAGACGGGGAGGTTGCCGGTTGGGTTCGCGGCTTCGGTGATGCGGGCGGTCTTGGCTACCTGGGCTTCGAGGGTAGAAATGCGTTCGAGAGCCTCGGCAGCGTCCAGTTCCTGCAAGCGGAGGGCTTCTTCAGCAGCTCTCAGCTTCTGCTCAATGTCTTGTTCTGGCATGTCGCCGGGAACTTCTTGATTTTCCTTTTTCATTGGAGTTGTGTTGAAAAGGCGGCGGAGCAAGTGCCCCGCCGCCGGGTAGGTAAATAAGGGTAAAAGGGCAGGTCTTACGCTTGGTCGTTCACGACGGCAATGCCATCGCGCAGGAGCGTGATCTGAACGCCAATCTTGGCATCCAGCCAGTAGAGCAGCTCGCGTACCTGCTGCTCGAAATTGAAGTTCGAGAAGTCGGCCAGGCTGTCAATGCCCATGTGGAAATTGGCGCGGGGGAGCATGATGACGCGACCGCTGTCGCCCATTCCAGCGACAGGAATCAGGGTTGTGTTGCCGCCGCCCTGGCGGTAGCGCATCCCCTGGTATGTCGCAGAGCCCAGCTCCACGTAGGGGGCAGAGTTGCCAGCGAACTTGGTGTCCATCGCAGCGACGTAGTGATCGAAAAGCGCGTAGCTCACGAAGATGTCCGTGCCATTCGTCTTGAGCTCGGGCGCGAGCTCGGCGTACATCAGCTTCAGCTTTTCGAGGATGTTGACTTCGGTAATCGCTCCGGTGACGACGGCAGTAACGGTGGTCGCGGTAATCGCGTCGGCGATAATCTTGAGGTAGCCATTGAACACGATATTGATGGAATCGCCAGCGGCAAGCGCAGTCGATTTCTTCACTCCTTGCCACACGGCCACTTCCAGCTCTTGCTGTAGCTTCGCGAGAAGCTGTTCGACAGAGTAGCGTTCAAGGGGCCACTCCTGGTGATTGAAACTGTTGCGGCGCAGGAAGCCCAGGTGGGTATCCTCAATCTCTTGGGGGATTTCCTTGTGCTCCACCTTGAAGGGGGAAACATCCATTTCGATGGGTACCAACTGGTTGGTATCGCCTGCCGAGAAAGCAGGGAAATAGGCTTTCGCCAGGTTCAGCAGCTTCATCTCAGTCCATACCTTTTTCCCTTTCACGCCTTCGTGAATGGTCACCAGCCTGGCGGTATTGAACTCGAAAAAGAGCTTGCGAAAGATGTCTTCGCTGATTGTCTCGACGTAGCTGCGGTAGCCTGCAACGGCGGAGTAATCGGTAGATGCCATAATAGGGTTTGTTTAGATTTAATAATTGGCTCGGGGCCTGGTTTAGGAGAGCCCTTTCAGGCGCGCAGCGGCGCGAAGGTTTGCGGGGTTCAGCGCGTAAATTGGTGAGGGCGTGGTGAGGTCGACGGCGTCGGTCTTCCCACTCGTGTGGCTGGCAGCGTCTTGGCCTTCGACTGCGCTGAGTCGGTCAGATAGTGCTGTATTGGCCTGCGTCAGCTCGGCGTTGGCGGCGTTGAGATCGATAATGGCTTGCGACATTTCTGCGCTGGCGGTGGCAATCATGGTGGCGACAACTTCGCGGGTAAGGGCGGTTTCTGGTGCGATTTCGTCGGCTGGCACGTCCACCTTCTTTGCACCTGCGTCCGCGCCCTGATCTGCATCAGTCGGGGGAACTACAGGGAGGGTGTCGGCGTCAATCGCCGCGTCGAGCTGAGAAAGAGAAGCGTTGGGGGCGAGCCCGAAATGAGCGCGGGCCTTCGCCAATAGGGTGGTGATCATTGATAATTATTGATTGCCTCGGCGAGGCGTGAAAGAGAATAGTTGGTGCCGCCAATCCCATCGATCAGCCCGCGCTGCTGCGCTTCGACGGCCAGCCAGGTGCCACCTTTCAGGGTGTCGGCGGCTGTTTTGGGGTCAAGCGGGCGCGCAGCGGTGACGGCCGCCATGAATATGGCGTCGAGATCGTTGAGCAGGGGCTTGAAAACGGAGGTGTCGCCAGTGCGCAGGAACTCCCGCGTACTGGCGTTCTTTTCGGGGCTGGTATCGGCGTACTCGAATACAAAATAGCGATTCAGGAGGTCACGCATGAAGGTGGCGATCTGCTGAACGACACCGATGCTGCCGATCAGGGCCGACTCACTCATTGCGATCAGCTCGTCAGCTCCTAGCGTGGCGAGTACGCCGCCGCTGGCCATGTAATTAGTCGTCACGACGACTGGCTTGTTCCTGCTGCTGACGGCATCTCGGACCATTTCGGCAGCCGTCACGGCTCCGCCGCCAGTGTTCACTTCCAGCAGAATACCGGAAATTCCACGGTCAGCGTAGGCAGCGCGAAGGGCTTCTACCTGGTATTCTGCTTCCTCGTCTCTCATCAGGCCAGCAAGGCGGACGCGGGCGGCGGTCATCGGTTTCCCGTTCCCGCCGTAACCAGCCATTACCATCGGTTGGCCGGTCACGGTTTCGGCGGATGATTTTAGGGGGTGCCCGCCTTGCGCCAGTCTTGCCGCCTCGCTCAGCAGCTGGCTCAGCAGGTAATCGGACTCGACGAGGAGCGGTCCTGCGGGCAGCATGGCGAATGGAAACGATAAATTAGGGGCGTGGCCCTGGGCCTTGTTCATACTACAATGATCGTACATCCGGGCGGTGCATAAGAAGGACGCATTAGGTAGCGGCCAGTTTCTGGCGGATGGCTTCGAGTTCAATCTCCAGCTCCGCATCACTGATTTTCCCCTTGGCGTGTTGCAGGCGTTTGCGACGTTCGCGATTGGCCATTCTCTGGTGGAGGGTGGGCAGCCAGTCGGAAAGGGTGTTCACCCAGGTCATGACGGCGGTGATGAGGGTAATGGGGTCCTTGAAATTAGGCATTAGAAAGGGATTGGTATGCCGACCAGCGCGGCCAGCATGAGGAGGAAAAAGGCAGCACCAGTGACGAAGGGCAGGGCAATCAGGAGAAAGATGGCGGAAGCACAGCCAGGGCGGTCCTCGTCAGTAGGGTTCATTGGTATGTTGTTTTTGGGTTCTCTGATGGGGGCTACCGGATCGGGCGGCGAGGGTGTGTCAATTGTTACCTGGGCTGGCGGGGCGGCGATGGGTAGTTCGTCAGCTGGCACCACCACCACCACAGGCGCGTAATGATCGCGCAGCTGGCCAGAAATCAATTCGCGCGGCATCATCTTTCCCGGGCAGCTGGTCGCCACATACATATCGTGCCACACCAGCTCAAGCTGCCGCCCAAAATGCTCATCTTCCCCCACCAGGGCCTCGTGGAGGCTGGCCAGCTGGTCGGGTGTTGGCGGGTGATTGTCCATGTTTCCGCGCAGGCAGATAGCCAGGGTGTCGTGGTTCCTTCCGCCACCGCCGCAATGCCACCCCTTTTCTGTCCGCTTGCGGCAAATGAATCGGGTGCCATCATAGTCGATTGACATATAGTACGACGAGCCCCACCAGCCCCGCCCTTTTACCTGCCAGCTGACATCTTGAAAGATGTCGTTCTCCGCACCTGAATGGTGGACCATGACCTTTGTCACCTTTCTCTCAGAAAGGTAGGGTGGGAATATGGTGACGAGGCGGGGGAGCTTTGAGGATATGTTTTTGGTTTGGTACATGGGGATTAGATCAATCATATTAAGGATGTCTTTTAATAAATTGAGCAACTGCGTAGCCCCGCCTTGCCCTTTCCGCATCGTCTGTCGGGTGCGTGCCATCTGAATTATAAACGGTGAAATTGCTTGTGTTTACATACCCTTCCTCGGCCTGATTCAGAAACGGCAAATGATACTTTAAAGCGATTTCCTTGAGGGCTGTAATTGCATCTTGTCCTGCCTGATCTATTTGCGCATTTGCAGTTGTGTAGATGTTAGGGCAGGCAACCAACAACACTTTTGCGGCCGGTTTGTCGGCATATACAGATGCTAGCAGTACGTTGAACGCTCCATGAAAAGTTGCTGCTGTGGTGTCTGATATTGTTCCGATGGAACCAAATCGTATTTGACTGCGATCATTGACGTAATGGTCGATAACTAGGTAATCATACGTCTTCCCAATTATTAGCGTTTCATACGAAGCAGCTACCGCTGTTGCGCTATCTGAAAACAAAGCTTCTTTTTCCGCAATCGTCCCCATCAACGCATTTACGTTGAAATTGTCGCTCGCTAAATTAGTAAATATCACTCTTGAGCCTCCTATTGCTACGTTCTCCACATCTGCCCCTAATATGCGCCCCATGATGTCAGGGTATCTAGCTTCCTGGGTAGTACCCCCGGCTGGAATAGACGTGCCGACATAAAGTATTTTTTTGCCAAAAAACCAATCTCTTTCATTAAAAACTGTGCTCCCAACTAAGCTATCGACTGCCGCAATCACGCTTAGCCCCGAAGGATTGTTTATGCGCGAAGAAGCTACCGCTTCTTCAACATAAGCCTTCGCGGATAATCCCCGGTTCGACATAAACAACATTGATGTCGGCACCAATAGGGTTAGGCTTGTTATATTCTGAAAGTGCCCAGTTCCTCCCTCGTCTGACGAACTACCGCCTCCAGAATACAGACGTACTGCGCTTGACGCAACAGTTGTGCTTAACGAAACGCCAAACATTTGTGTTTCCTTAATTGCTATTCTAGTGGGTAAGGTAGCTTCGTTAAGCCCGTCAAGTTCAGCGGGAAAATCGTCAGTTCCAATATATTGAGTAATAAAGTTATTGGTTGTGCCATCTCGTGTAAAAAGGAATAAATTCATCTTCCTTCCTGCTAAAGCGTTATTTGCTTCAATTGATATTTTTGTAATGTACCCGTTGGCCGTATTATTTGTCGCTGGAATCCAAACAAAGGTATTTGTGTTGTTATAGCTAGCATTATTTGTATCGGCTCTACGAATGTCATTAAGCAGGACTGCTGGAGTTGTCAATTCTGTGCCCCCGCTTCCTTCTTCACCAGCAGGTAAAATAAAGTCAAGTACCGCTTCCGTCCCAGTCCCTGAATTAGCAACACTAGCAGCAGAGCCAGCAGCTCCAGTCGTTGTTGTCCCTATTGATACCGTAGCCGAGCCAGCAGCACCCGCTGCACCGCGTGGAATAACAAAATTAAACGTCTTGTTTTGTGCGTCCCCGGTTTCGGTCACGCTGGCATCCGTTCCGGCGTCGCCTGTCGTTGTCGTCCCGGCCGCCACGGTTGCGGCAGCACCAGCTTCGCCGCGTGGAATAACAAAATTAAACGTTTTATTTTGTGCGGTCCCTGTTTCGGTTACGCTGGCATTAGTCCCTGCTTCGCCTGTCGTTGTCGTCCCGACCGCGACGGTTGCGGCAGCACCAGCTTCGCCATCCGCGCCATTCGTTACCGAAATCGTCACAGTTTCAACTGTTTCCTCTACTAATATATTTACAGCACTCATGTTGTTATATCTTTAATGATTTCAATCTGTCCAATAATGTACGTTTTCGTATCTCCATCAATGATAACCTGAAGGTCGAATGTCCACACCCCAACGTGAGGCAAGGAGAACTTATCTTTCCTGAAAACGCCCGCTGCGGCATCGGTCAGCGTAATACCGCCACCTGTGGCGAAAGCGACTTTTACACCTGAAAGGCTGAACGTCATTCTTACGTCCGCGCCGGTCAGGTTAATAGGCGCAGTTGTGCCTGCGCTGGTGTTGGTCAGCGTGAATGTCTTGGCGTCTATGGTATCGCCGCGAGGGTGTTCGCCATAATTTAGGTATCCAGGTTTCATATTATTTTAATTTTAAAGGCCAAGCGTATTCAGGGTCAATTCGATAAACGAACCCTGCTCAAGGGTAACAGAATCGTCAGCATCTAGCACGCCGCGCTGAACCGCCACCAGGGTTGATGCGCCAAACACCTGTAATGTTCCCTCAATAATAATCATGTGAACGCCCGCCGCATTTTCAGTCCTGTACAGCTCCCCAAACGTGTTGCCCGTAAAGGCTTGTGTCAACACGCTTTCCCCCTTCGACGTATAGGCGTTTACCCTGCCTGTTGTTGCCGCTGCGGTGACGCGGTACATTAGTTCGCTGTTTGTGTTTTCGCCCTGAAAAATAAGCTTGCAGCGCACGTCGTAATTCCCAACTGGCACATTTAATTGCAATTCAGCATCAGTCGCAAAACTTGTGTTTGTGAGGGTCACCTCCCGATCCTTTGCCGCTCGGTAGCTGACTGGTTTGTACTTGCCTCCAGATCCATTTGCGTCCACTATCCACGCGCTGTTGTTGTACGCTGGCAACGCCGCCGGCATATCAATAAAACTAGCTGACCCGACCCGCATGGCAGGCTTATCGCCTACAAACCTAAAGCCCCTAAGTACTGTATTCGCCGCATTATTATAATACCAGGTATTATTTGAAAAGCTGCTTTTGTCCACCAGGTTCGACAGCTCAAGGCTCGACGAAAGGGTTGCGCCCACGCTGTTCACGCGGTGATCCAGCTTTACGCCTGTGTCGGACGCCTGCGCAAAGGATTGAAACCCTGTGTGTCGGCTGCTGGATGCGCCCGCCTCTGCAAAATGCAGCTTTGTCCTGCCCACCGTCCCGCCCGTGTGGCTGGCTGCTGAGGCAACGCGGCCGACTGGTATGGTTGCGGAGGTGGAGTATATGCCGTTGCCGTCTGTGGCGGGCAAATTAGCAGGCGAATAGTAATAGCTCCCATGCTGACCGTCTAGCAGGTCAGCGTCAAGGTTCGTTCTGTTGATAAGGTTTTGCGGAACTCCATTAGAATACTTTTGAAGTCTTCCAGCAGAATTACCATACAGTACCCCGTCGCTTCCACCTCCTGCCGCTTGCGCACTAGGAAAGAAAGCTTGTCCGTCTGTTTCAACTTTGAATAATTCTGGCAACGCAACGACTGACCCCATTGCAGCGACAGTTGCGGGGAGCCCGCGCCAAATTAGCGCGTCACCTGTTTCAAAAGAAGTTCGTGGCCACGCGATATTATCTGCACTTGAAATGTATTGAAAGTTCACCAAAGGGTTTGGCTCAACCGCGTAGGAAAAAACGAAATTGCTGGAGCCACGCAAAGCTCCAATCGTATTGAGCTTATGCGTTTCGGTATATCGAAAACCTATGAAATTAACCCCATTTATGCTGCTGGACCCATTACCGCGCAAAAGCATACCGCCATTATTCAGCATAGTCAGACCGTGTTGGCCTGTGCCATTTTGTATGAAGTTTCCTGCTGTATTAAGGGCTGTATTCATGGTGTTGCCCTGGGTCAAAACCTCAGCTAACGTCTGATCGTCCGTGCTATCATTCCCAGCAGGTCCGGTCGCCCCTGTATTGCCAGCCGGTCCGGTCGCCCCATCAGCACCAGTCGCCCCAGTATCCCCGCGCGGAATAACGAAATTGAGCGTTCGGTTTTGTGGCGTCCCCGCGTTTGAGACGGTGGCATTAGTGCCAGCGGCCCCCGTCGTTGTCGTCCCTGCCGCTACTGTTGCCGCAGCACCAGTCGCGCCGGTCGGGCCAGTATTGCCAGTCGGTCCAGTATTGCCAGTCGCCCCATCATCACCCGCCGCGCCATCAGCACCAGCCGGGCCGGTCGCCCCGGTCGCCCCTGTATTACCAGCCGCCCCCGTACTACCAGTCGCCCCCGTACTACCAGTCGCCCCAGTATCCCCGCGCGGAATAACGAAATTAAGCGTTCGGTTTTGTGGCGTCCCCGCGTTGGAGACGGTGGCATTCGTGCCAGCGGCCCCTGTCGTCGTCGTTCCTGCCGCCACGGTCGCAGCAGCTCCTGCCGTTCCCGTCTGGCCGACCCCGCCCGTCAATCCTGTTTCTCCAGTTGCGCCCTGGGGCCCTCGGATCTGGCCCACAAAAGTGTAGGTGCTACCATTGTAGACATAGCCCCCACCGTTATCTTCTGCAATGAACATATCACCGACATTACCGTCGTAGGGGCTTGGCAAGGCGGCCGCGTTGGCCACCGATCCTACGATCACGACGCCCGCGCCCGCTGGCCCAGTGGGTCCGGCCGGGCCAGTAATCAGTGTCCCGTTTCCCCAGACGCCGCCGCCCTTGGGGCCATAAATGCGGTCGGCATCAGTGTCAATATAGAAGTCTCCATTATTGCCGAGGCTGTTGGCCGGTGCGCCTTGCCCATTCAGCAGGCTTTTCCCGTCAATCCCTTGCCCACCGCCACCAGAAAGCTGGAGCCAGGCGGTAGCGTCAGCGTCGTACACGTACCACTTCAGCGAATCGACGACGAAGACCACCTGGGGGGATCGCGTATCGGGTACGTGGGTCGGGATGTCCTTATAGTGCAGTACGCCCGTACCCTTCAGGGGGGCAGCGTTTTGGGCGCGGACGCCGGTGCAAAGAAGGCAGAGGAAGAGCAGAGAAAGTAATTGCTTCATTATTGTTCAGTTCGTTTTTTCGGTGTACCCTCAATGCCGCCATAGGTATTGCTCAGGGTAAGAAAGTATATGCCACCGAGGGGCACGTTGTTGTTTGCCGCCTCTGTATCGTTCGCGTAGCTGGCATAGAATTGAGGCCCCGCGTTCGCCTCCGTAATGAAGGGCCCAATCAGGCTTCCATCCTCCGCGCCGAACCATACCGCCTTCTGATCAGTCGCGCGGTAGAGGGCAGAAGGGCAAGCCGTCCCCGCCACACCAATCGCGATAATGTCCGCGCGGGTACCCGTCTTGAGTGGGATAATTAGAGACATGCGCTAGGTAATTTTCGTGAGTAGTAGGCCTTCACAAGCCGTGACGGTCAGCGTGAAGTAGTCGCCAGTCGAGGGCTGAAGCAGCCGGCCAACGTCCGTGCCCGCATCGCCGTCGCCCCCATCGCCGCCGCCGTCCCCGCCGTCTCCGCCATCAGTCGGGCCACCCAGATCTACGTCTGCGGCACCGCCATCGATGCCGCCGGAGGTGTCGATACCGTCGGGCGTTTCGTCGATGCCAGTATTGTCTTCGTCTATTTCGGGGCTGGGCGCGGGCGGTAAGATCACCCCTTGCACGAAGCTGGTGGGTTGTACGCTGCTACCCTCGAAGCGTAGCGACGTGACTGCCGTCTCGCTCGTCGCATCCGCAGCGCGAAGGCGCAGGTTCGTATATAGGTAGGTGGTGCAATTCGCGTCAGTGAAGATCACGTGTACTCGCTGATTCATGCAGCTGGCGCGCAGGTCCACCAGCTCCTGGCGGTTATGTCGAAAGGTGAAGGCGAGCGAACGCTCGTGATGATCACCATGGACCCCGCCCCGCAATTGCTCCTGCGCTACACCGCTTCGTGGCTCCACCTTGAGCGTGTATATCTGTTTCCCTTGCTTCACTGTGACGCCCGCCTCTGCATTAGCATCGTTGAAGCTCAGCACATCGTCAGGCACGACGACCTTGACCACCGGCTGCAAGCCCGCAAAGCTGGCTCCGAAATATCTCTCAATGTTGGGTATGGAAAATGACACGATACAATAATCGTGCTATTCGCTGGCAATCGTTAGGACGCAGCCGAGGGCGTTGGCTTGGCAAGCGTCGTCTTCAGGCAGTAGCTGGCGAGTGTTCGAAGCTCGGAATGGTGCGAAAGGTAATCCCTAAATCGGCTCGCACTTGTTGTTGCCCTCCTTCGGTTTTTTTTAAACTTGTTCGCAACCTCTTGGTGTGTCATCGTCGTGAAGTCGCAAAACACCCAAATGGGAATAGATTGCAAGTATCGCGGGTCCATTCCAGTGCAAACCACTTTTGCTAGACTGACTAATCTGGCAGCCAATACTTCCGCTTGCCGCCCGGACAAGAGAACGGGGCCCAAACGGGGGACATTATGCGGGGTATTTGGGCCCCGTTCTTTTTCATATTCTTTTCGCCACCGCTTCCATTGTCGCTCTGCCGTCTCGATGTCGTGCTCGTCGTCAGTAATCCCGCGCAGCAGGTAATAGTTTTTCAGCGCAGCCAGAGCAGGTAGCCCGGCGGTGACCTGCGACCATACGAACGCCGACATCCTGTTTTTGTCCTGGGCGTAGAGATAGAATCCTACTTCAGGCAAGCGACCTGCCAGGTGGTCATATTCCTGGCTACTGACTTCGAGCGTGACGGCGTGGGTAAGGGCATACTGTTTTCGCTCCAGGTGGATGTTCGTGGTACCAACGTGCATCAGCTCTCGCCTGCGCAGATCATTTCGATGCAGGCGGATAACGCCGGGTCCATATCTGTGACGCATGACCGCCCAAGTCAGGCCGGATACTGGCAGTGTAATCTGTTTCATGGAAAGCAAGGTGAGACGTTCGTTCTTAGAGGCCTTTGAGATTCAAAGCCCTAAGATACAGTAACCAGCGTGCAAGTCGTTGGGCTCACCCCCTTCGCTGACACCGTGAATTCCATATCGCGAACGAAGTAATTACGATTACCAGCGCGCACCTTATCGCGAAAGTCGAAGCCGATCAGCTCAGTAAGGGGTAGCAGGAAGCGACGCTTCACCACGCTGGCACGTCGTAGCATCCCATCCCACTCCTTCCAGCATTGCTCGTAGAGGCCGTTCGGCCCAAGCCAGTTCAGGCTTACGTTGTCTTCAGGCAGCTTGCGGAAAAAGGCGTTGCTCGGCGCGTGGTTCGACATGGGGAACCGCTGCCCGTTTCGGGTCGTCCGCATTCCACGATAGAACGATAGCTGCCCCACAATCTCCCCCGTCTGGCTGGTGATTTCGCCGAACGCGACGGGTACCTCGAAGGGTGCGGTCTCTATTCCTACCACCTGCATGGACACAGTAGGCAATACGATTTCGTCGCCATTACTGGGGAAGCTGTACACGATGTGTGTCTGCGCTGGCAGTAGCGAAGGGGAGACTGTCTCTCCCCCGCCCGGGTTTTCGATATACCCGAAACTGTTTTGGAATTCCCGCCCCAACAGGCCCGGGATCCGCTTCGGGATAGACACCGCACTACGGCCATGAAAGTAGTAGACCTGATTGTTCGGGATCTGGATTATCTGGTTTGATTCGTTGACGAAGTCTGCCACGGTCAGGACCGGGACCGGGTGATCCTGCGACCAGGTACTGAAGTAGTAGGTCAGGGTATGCGCCTCCTCCCCCCACTCATATCGCGCCACGTTTGCGCCAGCGGACTGGCGTTCATAATCATCTTCTGTGTACGCACTCCAGTCGCGAGCGATGGGGCCATTGACCAGAGGCCCCAGCGGGCTAAGGTCTATGTGGGTACCATTCAGATCGGTGAAGGGTGCCAGGCAGTAGGTGCGGCAAAGGCTTTTCAGTAAGTCGGTAATACTCGTTTTCGGCAGGCACATCTTCAGGGGGATGCGCAAGCTCAGCGCGGTCTCAAAACGTAGCGATCGGTTCGTGATCAGTATCTGACGTTGTAATTCGGGTGTGACGTGGAAGCCATCCGTGAAGGTGAACCCTCCCGCTTCGATGGCCTTGCGCAACATCGGCGCAACGCGAAGGAAAGGCGCGACATGAAACGCAGTAATGAAACGCTGGCCATCATAGTTCCAGCTATTCATGAAGTCGCTGACGGGTGGTATGAACTCGTCATCGTCGCGCAGGGCCAAGTTGTACACAGGGCAAAATATGAAATCCTGTTCGAGCGGATTCTCGGCGGTGAACTTCATGCGGGTGGCCAGGTCAGCCTCGCTGCTGGCCTGGAAAACGCCCTGGTCGGTGTCGTCGATGTACTGCTTCGCGAGATCAGCCAGGGGGTTATTATAGAAGAAAACCTTCGCGGTGGTGCGGGTCGCTGCCTGGACTGTCACCAGTCCCTTCAGCAAGGTGCCCGCCCCTGCAACCAGGTAGGCGGGCATATTTTCGGGCAGCGTAGCAGCGTTGTCCAGGCGATCAGGGAAGCCAAGTATCTCCCTGTTTCGCGCAGAAAGCGGCAGGGTGAAAGGGAAGGAGAAGGTACTTTTGATCACGTTCACATCTTCCCCCATGTAGGCCGGGTTGCTACGCTTGATGGTGATGGCCACGTCGGGAGGTAGATCGACCAGGCCATCGTTGATGTACAGTTTCAGCATGATCGTTAGAAATTGTGTGCGCCTCTGTCTGGCGTCGCACTGGTGATGGTGAACTCTAGTGCATGCAGGTCGTCGTCGTCAGTCGTGAGGGAAAGGCTTCGACCATCAATCTGGACGGCCACGAAGCGACGCGCAAGGGTGTCGACCAGCCAGACCCGCCCCAGCATCAGGGCGCGAAGGTGCTCAATGTAGTCAGCTGGGTAATAGCCAGATCGGAGGCGGTGCGAGAATGCGCCCTCTGCGTCGTAGGTCACTATGCTCCCTTCATCAGATCCCTGCACCCGCGTTTGCGCCCGCCTAAAAGTACTGGCCTCTACGCGATAGCCACGCTCTGCGATGCCTCGCATGGCCACGGTTTCGATGCCGCCCGCGCCATTGTCGTAGGCAAGTACCACCTGCCAGGGGTGAAAATCTGGAAGCAAATCGTAGGTGACGCTGGGGCCAAGGCTGCGCAGCTCGAAGGTGTAGCGAACCGCCAACTTGGTGTCGGCCCCGGTAACGCTGGCGATGGCAGTTTGCAGTGGCCCGCTGGGGAAGGCATGCAAACCCTTCGCCAGGGCGACCGATGCCGACACCTGACGCTCTGCCGTCGTGCCATCAGAAAAGGTCACAGTAACGAATACCGTCGTGGCGGTCGCCGCATTGACGTAGAGATATACCCAGTCTGGTTGCTGCCGACCGATGGGCTTCGAGAAAAACTGATCTTGACTATTGAAATACGCATGGCAAAGCTGGATGCTCCCACTCGCGCCCCACCGCAGCCGGGATCCGCCAGCACTACCGCCCGCAACGACAGCGAAGTTTGCCGATTTCGTCAGGCGTTCAGGCTGAGGCGGGCTACCATATTGGTCTGCGTACCTGAAGAAGAACTCGGCGAATCCTCCGGGCGTTTCTACGCCATAATTCCCGCCCGCCATCAGGCTGGCGTTGGGTAAGCCGACCTGCACAGGCAACAGATTAGCGAAATTAATTTCGGTAAATCCGGCAGGGTTATACGTGCCTTCCAGGCGCACCAGCGGAGCCACCCGGCCGACCTGGTAGACGCTGACCATCGCCGAGAGGTTGGGCCTGGCCGTCGCCCCCACCCCGAAAACAGTCACCGTGACACCCGAACTTCCAGCAAGCAAAGCCCCGTTGGGGATGCCGCGCAGCGTAAGCAATACGCCGGTCGCCGTCAGCGTAATGATGAACGCCGACTCGATGGCCGGCACAGAAAACAAGCCCTCCATCAGCTGGGGATAGAACTCTTCGGCGGTTTGGTTCAGGGCAGATCGTAGTTCGAGGGGGCTGGTGGGGTTCGCGACAAACGTCATTTCCACCAGCGTCGTGCCCCAGCGCAGGCGCAGCACATTCGTGTTCGCGCCGATTCCGGAAACGAGAAAGCCCGGCCGCGCGGAAGCGGTCGGGATGTCTGTTTCGAGTACTACGTAATTGTCGTCCTGGCTTAGCGCAGGGCTGCGCGGAGCGGTGAAAATAGTAATGGCCATCTATGCTCTGAATTTTTCGGGGTCATAGCAATCGCCATCGCCGAAGGTGATATCGCAATCAATCGACCACCCGGTATCGTTCTCCGAACCTGCTCGGAACTTGGGCTGCAATGCAACGTCGCTATATCCGAAATTGAACAGCCCCTTATTGGCGTCTTCCTTCAGGCGAAGATAGATATCATTAGCAATTACCTTCATTTGCTCGCTTACCTCGTCTTCCTCTTCGTGGTCTTGGCGCACGTTCGTCAGGATAACGATCAGGGTGTCGTACATTTTGTGGCCGTCCGGCTTCCGCACTTCAGTCGGTGTCGTCAGCCACAGGCAAGGGTAGTTGATCTTGCTATTGCGGCGGCTAATGATCCGGTCGCTCCCACCGAACACGAAGTCGTTGATGGCGACGTGGTCAGCGGCGAGCTGACGAAAGTAGTTCTTGTATTGCGCGTATTCGGTGAGCATATTATTTGTGTTGATTCCGCGCCGTTTCCATGGCTCGTTCCTGGTCGCGGCGGCGACCTTCGCGGGTCACCAGGTGCTGGCAGATGTCGTGAAAATCGGCGCGGTGTACGGCGGCTAAATCACCGAACGCTCCCTCCGTAGCAATGTCTCGAAACCAGGTGAACCAGCTGAAGGTGGGCGCAGTAGAAGGTGGTCCGCTGTCCTCTTTCGTGAACAGGTAATCACCATAGGTTTCGTGAATAGCGAGCTTCACGCCAGTCCAGTACATCAATGCTTGCGCGTACCATTCGGGCGGCATCTTGCGGAAGCGTTCGCCCCTCGCTTCGATGTCTGCGCGACTGATAATCGGCTGACGTTCCAGGCCACGCATGGGCCGCGCTAGGGTGGCCAGCAGGTTCCGCGTAGCTTCCGCCGAGCCCTTCGCGTCGCCCTGAATGGCTTCCTCGTAATACTCGTCAGCGTAGGCGTAGGCCAGGGCTTGGCCATCGACGAATTGGTAGCCAGGCCAGTGATAAACCCGCCAGCGGCAGCGCATCATCTGCTTAATTGGCACGTCTAGGGCGGTGCCAACGTCGAGCCATTCCGTGCCCGCCGCCAGGGCCGCGACATCGTCAGGCGTGAACCTGGCGAAGTCGCTGCTTGTCAGCTGGCACAGTCGGCGCAGGGCTTTCAGCTTTCCCTCGCCGGGCGGATGCCGGGCCAAGTCGCGCAGGAGCTCCCACGCAATTGGCCCGGCTTCTTCCCAGCTGGTCGGCAGCTCCTGGTAGAAGCTGCCGCAGGTGATGGCAGTCATTAATTGCCCCGTTTCCCGCCGGCCAAGCGGGTCGCCACGTCAAATCGGCCTTGCAGGTCTTTGACCTGGGCCTCAGTGACCTTGCCCCAATTCGTGACAATGCGATTGACTTTCCCGTAGAGGGCAAGGTTGGCGAGGATCAGGGCGTAGGCTTCAGGGATGATGTCGAGGGCTTCCTCAATGCGCTGTTCCAGGCTGTCGTTTTCCAGGTCGAAATTGATGCCGATGAACTTGATCACGTCTTCTGTCTCGAAGACATCAAGGTCGCGCAGTTCCGCCAGGGCGACCGTGCTGACGGTCAGCAGGTCCTGATTCTGGGCCAGCTTAAAGCCCAGCTCTACCGCCTTGGCGAAGGTGAAGTTTTCAATGAGTTCCTTGATCGCGAAGCTGATCATTAGCAGGAAGGCGAGCACCCGCTTGAGGTTGTCGGTGCCGAGGTTAGTGATTTCCTTATTCATGAATGGGGTATTGTGGGTTAGACGGTTCAGGTAATTGAATCGTAATGAACCACAATATGGGCGCGGCCGCAGGTGCAAGGGAAGGACGTTAATGGGCAAAGAAAAGCCCCGCCACGGTTGATCGTGGCGGGGCTTAATTCGGGCATCGTATTCAACTTACCGACTGCTTCTTTTCCTCAATAATCTTATCGATGCGGTCAAGGGAAGGGTCAGCACTTTTCTCCTCGGGAGTTAATAATACCGAGGCAAGATATCGGTAAAGAATGGAGAGTGCAATGCGCCGTGTTTCCATCTGGGAATCTTCGTCAATGGCGACGCCGGCGATGCTAAAGAGTAGCGTCTCCAGTGGAGACTCGTTTCTGCTAGGCATAATAAAGGGAATTAAAAAACACGCTGGATGAGCCTAGCAAGCATACTCCCCCTTACGAGTTCGCCCCCATCCTTTTGCGGGGAGGGGCATCCAACGTGTCGATCTGTGGAGAAATGGGCATAAGAGAGTATGATAGTAATGCTGCTAGGCAAGGCCAAAGATAGGGATTATTAAATAGGCGTTTTAAAAACGCCACAAGGATGAGAAATAAAGGTAGACTATCCATGAACCTTTTCGGCGATAAGGCTACTCCTTTCTGCTACTTCGCAATTAAACAGACGAAATATTGAACAGCTCAGCGAGGTCTGCATTGCCATCGTTGATTTCTGTGAGGGAGACCGTGGCGCGCAGGCTTGTCTGCATGTTGGCGGTGACGGCGGTCAGGAGGTCGATGCGTTCCAGCAGGGCAGCGTTGTCAGCCTGCCCGCCGCCCAGCAGGCTGGCCGGCAACGATGGCGTAGTGTTGGGTGCATTGAATACATCCCCTCCCCTATTGAAAAAAGGAACGCCGCCCCCGGCCACGTTCATATTACTGAGGCGGCGGCGCATGTCGCTGCTGCGCTTGTTGATCACGAAAAAGTCCTCCCCTTTCTCTACTTCGACGAGGGTTCCGTCGTCGCCATACAGCTTTGTGCCGCCAGCGCGATGGCTTTTGCCGCCAAAAGTGCCCACCTTTCCACCCCTTTCGAACTTCGTCGATACGATTTTCGCCACGTTGGCGGCGGTGCGGACGCCCGCGAAGATGGCGCGAATCTTTCCGGCCGCGATGATGCCTGGCACCAGGGCCAGACCGGCCACGGTCAGCGATGCGGTAGCGACTTGGGCGGCGGTAGCTGCTGCTATCTGCTGCTGCTCGGCAAAGCCAGCAACGAAGACTTGCCCCGCCTGAAAAGCTTTGATGACCGCCGCATTCTTCTTTCGCGCGGCTTCGTCGCGACCCAGCAGATCCTCCAGGGTGCTCAGGCCCTCAGTGGCAATCGCTGTTTTCTGCTGCTCTAGCTCGGCGCGTAGCTCCTGCTCGCGCAGGGATAGCTCTTTGCGCTTATCGAAAAGCTCCTGGTCAATGGCCACCAGCTCGTCTTTTTTCTCCCTGGCCAGGGCAATCTCGGCGGTGGTCCCTTCCCCTAGTATTTCAATTTCCTGACTGAGAATCAATCGCTTGAGGGCCAGCTTGGCGACGGCAAACTGGTCTTCATTGATGAGGTCAGCGTTGCGCGCGTCCTGGGTGATCTTCCCTTGCTCCTCTTCTACCTTTGCCAGGGCGTCCAGCCTCGCGTTGATTCCGCGCCGATCAACGCGGGTAATTTGCTCACCGCCTTCGATGGACTGTACCGCCGCTGGCGCGCTGCGGTTCAGCTCTTTCTCTACGCGCAACAATTCCGTGCGCGTTTCCTCTGCCGCCAGGGTTTTGTTGGCGTTGAATTTCTTGAATAGCTGGAGTTGCAGCACGTATTCAGCTGCTTGCAATTCCAGTACACGTTTCTGGTAATCGCTTTCGCTGATCTCCTCACGAAGGCGTTGCTGTTCCGCGAGCTGGCTTTGGATGTCGAAGTTTTCTTTGAGTCTTTTGAGGGCTTCTTTGAGCGGGTCGCCACTGCCAGGCCCGACTGGTCCGTCCGTCACTGTTCGGTCCGAGCCTCTTGGCTGGCCAAGCTGTGACAGGTCAAGGCCGAGTTTCTCGGCGGCTTTGCTGGTCTCGTCTAGTTCTTTTTGCAGTTCTTTTTGAAGCTTTTGGTTTTCCTTCACCGCCGCCCTTGCTCCGCTCAGTTCGCGCGCAGCAGCTTCTTCTACAGAGTTGTTGCCTGCAAACTTCTGGTCTCGGGCCCTGCTTGCTTCTGCTAGTCTCTGTGCTCGCGCGGCTTTTTCTTGCGCGGCCGTCAGCTCGTCAGCGAGCTGAAGTTCTTCGCGTACTACGAGTAGCTGTTTTTTCCTGGTATCTACGAACGCTTCCTCCGCCGCCAGGAGAATTATTTTGCGTTCAAAAGCACGATTGGCCAGTTCCTGCGCTCGTTTGATCTCTCCCAGGCTCGTTGTTTCTTGCAGCATGTTCGGCAGCAGGTCGCCGTATCGATCGTTGATTCGCGCGATCAGTCTGGCCCGGTTCTCTGTGCTGATGTTGCCCCGCTCCAGGGTGGCTATTTCTTGATTGAACGCTACTTGCAGCACCGCCGTGCTCTGGCTTAGCGTCTTCGTATTGTCCGTCAGATTGACGAACATGCCGACCAGCTTGCTGACCTTATCGACTGCCCCCGCGATGATCCTGCCAAGGAAACCCTCGCCCAGGTTCTTCAGCAGGCGCGTAAACTGGTCGGTCAGGTTGCTAATCTTCCCGCCGAGGGTCGCGCTGATGGCGGCGGTGCTACCCTGGACGCCCTCCAAATCACCAAAGCCAACAATGGCTTCCAGGATAGCCTCCTGGGTATTCTTGATTTCCAGCGTCTGGCCCTTAAAGGAGAGGGCAATATCATCGCCCGCCTTCTTGCCTTTTATGCCGAACTCTTTCAATCGCTCAAACTCGCCCGTCGTCGCGTCGAGCACCGCCTCAGTCAGCTGGTCGAACCCTTTGCCCTGGCTGGCTGCGATGTCGCCCAGCTTCGTAAGTTCTACCTGCGTGGGTTTCAGGCCACGATTGACCAGCTTAACGTAGCTTCCTATTAGTTCCTCCACCTGGAAAGGTGTCCTCGCTGCGAAATCCTGCAGGTCGTTGAGGGCAGACTGGGCTGCGCTTTTGCTGCCCAGGGAGTTGGTCAGCACCGCCTCGAACTTCTGAAATAATGCGGAGGTGGTGGCAATCCGGGAGAGCACCGCGAACGCGCCGCTAAAGGCGGCGACAAAGCCGACGATTGCCACCTGACCACGCTTGAAAAAGCCGAGCAAGCCGCCCCCATCTTCCTTGTTCATTGCTGCCACTACCCCTCGCGTGCGCGATCGCGTCGTCGCCAGCTGGTCGTTTATCGCTTTATATTCTTTTTCCAGCGCAGCCACTTGGGGTGCGCTTGCTGGTAGTTGGTCGAGGATGCGGCGCAGCTGCCGAGCCCTGGAGATAAGTTGGTCTGGCAACACCTTCGTCAGGTCAATCCCCTCCGCTTTCTTCCCTGCGGCCTCGATGCGGGCCATCACCTCCGCGACGCCCTTGCCTTCCTTCTGTGCTTTTTTCAGCTCATTGGGTAGCTTTTCCGTCTCCATCAGGGTTTTGGCCAGGGCGCGGCTCTGGTCGGTAATGAAGGAAACTTCTAGCTGATACTTGTCGGTAGTTAGCGCCATGAAGCTAAGGTGGCGCGGCCGCAGGTGCAGTAGAAAGGACGTTTACAAGGAAGGTGCTCAGGTTCGCCCCCGCCCTTTCGCATAGCCACGCAGGGCGCGGATGCTGCTGCTGTATTCCCGATCTTCCAGCCCCGTGCTTAGGCCAGCCCTCAACATCTGCGCCACCTCGTCGGGCATATTTGCCGCGATCCTATTGTACAGGCCACCGACGCCCCGAATGCGCGCCTCTTTCGATTTATTGTACCAGGCTTTTCTGCGGTACTTACCTGCCGCCCTTTTCTTCACGATGCCGAAAGCGACGTAGCGGAGAACATCTTCTGGCCGCTTAATTAGTTTCCTCGATTCTAGGTAACCCTGGATAAACTTCTCGGCCAGTCCCTTGCGCTCCAGCCAGATCATTATTTCCTCGACGTATTCGCGTCCCCCAGCGGGCGGTTTCATGCGTCTCATGTCGATGAATCGGCCGGAGCTGTCGAACTGGATGGCGATGGTTGCCGCCGCCTCCCCTGCTGCGGGTAGTACGGCACCGATCAGGCTACGCACCAGATCGCCCGTCACTTCTGACTTTCGCGCGCGCAGCTTCGAGATGCTATCCTGGACGAACTCAATCGTCCAGGTCTCTGCTGTCGTAGTAATGTACTGGGTCAGCGCATCCATTACTTCCTTATTTTTTTCTTTAGGAGTTCCATCACCTCTTCGCCCACGTCGACGCCCGTGATGCTGTAGATGTTCTCGAAGTTGCTTTTGATTTCTGCGACGCAAATGGCGAAAGCAGGGAGCCAAGCCAGATCGAAAGAAGGGAGAAACACCACGCTCATGCCATGCGCCAGCATGATGGCCAGGGTGTACATCGTGATCTTTTCCACCGTTCTACGAAACCCCTTCGACGTGATTGTTTCCTTGCGCCGTCGTGCTGCCTTCACACCAGAATACAGGTCCGCCAGCACCAACGCAAACATGAGCACCAGGAATGGCCAGAGCGGAGCGAGGAATGATAGCACCCACCCCGTCATGATCGAAAGCGCACCCTGCCAGAAAGGGGAATCGAAGATTCGGGAAAGGTTCAGGAGTAGGATTTTGCGCACGTTTCTATTTTTCTGCAAGGTGGCCACCCTGCGCCTGGCGGTAGAAGGACGTTGATGCGGAAAAGGAAGCCCTGCCAGCGCGAGTGGCTGGCAGGGCTTAGGGAGCGGTTGGGTTAGAGGGATCGGAAATAGTCGCCTTCGTCGATCTCTTCGCGGGGAATCTGCTCCTGGTCACTCATGCCTAGCAAGAAGATTTTGTCCTCTAATTTCTGGATGACTTTCACCAGAGACCAAGTTCCGCCGATATAGGACCTAGTTCTAAGGCAGTCCCCTACTTGCAGCTTGTCGAAGAGGCTTGTTGAGGAGGTAGGTTTTTCCGTGATCGATGGCGGGGGTATGGATGGCGCGGGGAAGTATTCAGGGTGTTCCTCCCTCAGTCCCTGAATGACGAGGTGGATAATGCTATCCATTTCGTCTTGGCCGAGGATCAGGCCGTGCTGTTCCTCCATGTGGTTGTACAGTTCTTTTTGATCCAGCATATTGGTTTGGTTTGTGCGGTTGCCCGCTGGCTAAAAGAATATAGTTACAAACATAAACTGAACAAACACCTTCCCGTCCGTCTGCCCGAACCCCAGCAGACTGCGCCCGTGAAGATCTGTGTGCGCTATGCCGGTCGCTGTTTCGATAAGCAACAGCCTTACGCTTGTATCACTATTGTACCTGCTCCAATGGAGGAGGGCCGCGACTGTTTCGGTTCGGTGGTCGCGCATCGCTTGGCATCCTGCTAGCTGCCATTGCCTGGCGCAAATTTGATTGAAGAGGAAAGGTTTCATTTTTTTGTGGTTTGTGCGGTCGCCCGCTCGTTGTTTTTTACTTTATGCGGTTATAGAAACAGCTCAGGCTGACTATATTGAAGCTCGTGAAAGGCTTCTATAATGGCTTGGTCGGCTTCGTACAAATTGTTGAATTGTATTACGCCAGTAAAATTTACACCTCGGATGTCTTGGACGCTTTCTATGCGAACGAACATGTTTTTGGGGTACAATTCCAGTTCTTGGAAGTCGTCATAATATCGGCAAAAAATAGCGATCATAGTTCTGTTTTGGTTGTGCGGTTGGCCGCTGGTTAAGGTAGAAATGAGCTGTCCAAAGGGTTCTCAGGCAAAGCCAATTCCAGTAAATACTTCATTGAAACAATCAACTTACTATCCGTCGGATTATACCCTCCTATCAATGATACTTTACGTATGTATCGCTTGTCCTTGTAGAGGCCATATTCAGGGTGATACAATACCAAGCTGTCTTCATGATTGGGTAATAGGCGTACACCTCTGACAATGATCTCAGTTTCTATTGAGAATCGCTGCCCTTCGACCTTAATACATTTGAGCACCCATACTGGCACAAGAAAAATAAGTTTCGGAGTGCCAGTATAATACATCTCCTGAAGCTGAGCAGGTGATCCCTGCACGATGTCGATGATTAGATCTTCTAATTCATTTAAAAATTCCATGTTGTAAAGTTAAACCCTGATTAAGTCAGAAAGGTAAAATCCTTGCTTTGCTCGGCCGTTCCCGTTTTCGTCGTAGTACCAAACTACAGGCCTTCCTTTGACATATGCGATATACCAGAACCTATATACTGCTTCATCATCAGGAAACCGAAACGGACTCCCACGTTGAAATGCTACTACTTTTAGCATTGTGTCAATAATCTTTTTCATTTGTACCTGTTTTTATCTTTTCCGGTTGGAGGTCGGTAATCTCCAGCCTTGTCTAGCTTATTAACGATTACGTAGGCAATTGCCATTGCAATAAGTGCGCTCATGTTTTTTTCAATTTGATGGTGATGGAGCCCCATGCTAGAAGCTGATAATAAAAAAGACTGACTAATTTTAAGGAGCTGCTCAAAGCTTTCCTGCAAATCGTCAAAGTCAAGTCTTTCAGAAAACCCTTTTTTGTAGAAGTCGTAAACGAAAGAATCCCCCGGATATTTATAGGGGAGGCCAATGTACAATTGCTTGTATTTCAATACGTGGTTCTCTACGTTCGGAATTCTATCCCCAATGTCGAGTCTTTCCATCAGGCTTTCAAGATATTGTTTTGTTGACATATAGTTACAATCTGCCACCATACTGGGTTTTTGTGAGGATATGGTTGTGAAGAAGGGCGCACTCCCGCACAGCCTCTACTGTTCTTGCTAGTTTCATTGATTCAGGACTATATCCTGAACGGATATAGACATAACCAACACTATCAGGTGTGGCAATATACAGAACTTCACCAGGTACACCCTGCTGCACTGTATAAGTATGTTGTGTCAGGCAAGGCAGTTCCGTGTCCTTTTTGTTCAGGTAGCCCGATCCCTCAGCGCAGGGGGGGGGCGGTTTACCCATCGACAAGAATAAGGCAATCATTAATACTAGTGGAACCCAAGCGAAGGTATATTGGTTTTTCATTTTTATTTTGTTGTGCGGTTGGCAAAAAGAAACAAAAAACGCGCAGAGATAGTGATGAAGCTTTCGTAGTGTTCATCTTCCACCCTAGGCATACCCGCCGATGAAGCGAACCTCACGTCCCTGCGCGCCGTATTTTTGTAGTCACGAAAAAAGGTCAATGCCCGAGACCGGGCGCAGTCTGTCAGCTCTCACCGCGTCAATCGCCCGCTTCCCTTCCTGGTGCCAGACGCGGAACTCGGGCCGGTCTGGCCGCTGGGGGCCAGCTCGTCGGATTAAGCCTTTCAGCTCAATCAGGGATGCGGAAGGCCCCGCCTCTTCGATGATGCCAGCGATGGCGGCTCCTGCTATTTTCGAGTATCTGCTCATGATGATATTAGTTTACTTCGTGAACGAATGGCGACCTGGCAAACCCGGAACCACCTATTGTAATTGGTGTTGTCTACTGACTTTTTCCCGGTTTTAGTGTAGCCAGGTTTATCTTTCTCCAGGCACTTTACGACCTCGGCCAGTGGCAGGCTGGGCGATAAGTGCTGGAGATACGCGAAGATCGAAGTTCGATAATCTGAGTAGTGATGGTTCATCGCTGAGAGAAGGTTGGGGGTTGATTCAATGCCTGCACCGCCTCCCAGACATCGTTTGTGTACCTATCGTACTTTGCATCAATGACTACCTTTTCCCAGCGCAGCAAGGCTACAACTTCCTTCCAGCGTCGACCATCCCGCGCATACGCGCGGCCCTTGACCACCCCTACCCTATGGATCCCATTGCTGCAATGGACGAAAACAGGCAGGCCTGTGTCCACGAGACTGTCGATGGTAGCCAGGACCACCTGGTTCAGGCGGTCATTTTCCCCCTCGATATTGAAGGGCCAGTAGCTTGCGCCGGTCTTTTCGACGATAAATCTTTCCTCCCTGTTGGGCAGTATGTTTTCGGCCTTGGCCTCGTTGGCCAGGTCGATGACGTGGCGGATGTCGTAGGTGGCTAGAAATTCAGTCAGCTGCTCTGCGTTGATCTGTTCGCCGACGAAGACCATTCTGTACTTCCCAATCATCTGCCCCACCCCATCTGGTAGCTTGGGGGCGGGCTGGGTGCGCTGGAGGCTTGGCGTCATCGCGGCCTGAGTGGCTTCGCTGCGTAGATGCGATTGCCCTGCGTGGTACAGGTAGACGCACACGAGTAGTACGAATAGCACATAGAAGAACTCGGTGGATGGTTTTTCTTTTGGATATAGTTTCATGGTTGATATTGGTTGTTTTTTGTCCGAGCGGGGAAGCCCTTCCCCCTGCCATCCTACGTTTAGGCTGACAGGAACTTCCCTATACTCAGAAAAAACATTATGGGAAAATTAGTGATTAGTGGGCCACGCCTCCCCTGCGTTCAGGGCAAGGCGCGGCCCGTACTGATACCAGTCAGTTTCTGTATATGTCACGCAATCAGTTAATTGAGCGTAACAGCTTAACTTTTTACTACCAGCTTTTTGCGGTCGCGGTACTTGGCTTGGCGGTGGGCGTGGCAGTAGCGTTGGCGGGCATTGCTGTAGGGGAAGTTAGTGCCGCAATACCCGCACACGCCAGGCTGGGCTACTTTCCCGGCGGGTCGGTTACTGCACCGAAGCCAGGGAGTTCGAGCGGCACACTCTCGAAATCAATAGGGCGGGCGGCGGCTTTTTCTTGCTCGGCCCGGAGGTCGATCATGCAGCCGTTACCGCCGAGTTCATAATCACACTCTCCTTCGGATGTTCCTATCGGCATGCCACAGTCACAGGCAGAGTTTGCCGCTTTTACGGGCGGGGTAGGGGTAGCCTTCTTTGCTTTCTTTCCCTTCTTCTTTGCACCCGCGCCCGCGCCCTTATTAGGCCGCGCGGCTGGTGCTTCGTACATGTCCAGGCAGTCCATTGCTGCGTAGAACTCGCGTTCGGCATCGTTGGCCATGCGCTCCGCGATTGCGTCCGTCTGCATCATTAGGCGGGCCCGGGCCTTGGTGTGTGCCTTCGTGTGGGCCTCGTTTATCATGTCCTGCCGCTCGTCGTTGGCGCGGGCTTTCTGTTCTTCGAGCTGCTCGGCTTTCTGTTCTTCGATGCTGAAGTACTGGAAGGCAAACAGGGCGAGGAAATTGGCAGCCGCCGCCACGGTGACCAGAATCAGGCCACCTTTCCCGATGGTTTGCAGGGCGTCCGTGCTGAACGCGACCAGGGTAGTGTTCAGCAGTACCTGGATGACACTCACCAGCGTACTGGCAATGATGGTGCCGATTGAAAGCAGCTTGGCGATTCCTCGCTGCATGCTGCTGAGTCCTTCTTTTTTCCGAGCGAGGTACCAGGCGATGGCCGCGCCATCGAAAAACAGGAGCATAATGAGCGCGCCGAATACGCCGCCACTGTGTTCCCAGCCAAACTGCGCGGTCAGCGCAGCGTTGACTAGGATGGACAAAATGATGAAGGCGTTGAACACGATGCCCATCATCCGGGCGTTGCTACCTATATTTGTACTTGTAATCATTAGTAAATACTTGAGTGCATGCGCCTTATCCCAGACACGGGGTAGGGCGCACTTGGTTAAAAAATGAAGTTGTGGTTAAATTTTCTCGTAGACCCCACGGCCTACTTTCTTGAAAAGCTTTTGGTCTTTCAGCATCCGCTTCACGGTGCTGGAGCTGAAGGTCGCTTCTTCTCCGAGCGTCACCGCAAGCTTGGTGGTTATGCCCTCCTCGGGCAGTTCTTCGTACCACACCTGGTACGTCGGCGGGAGTGTATTCACGTAGTCTTTCAGCTTGCCGACTACTTCCAGGCCAGTAGCCATGAAGTATTCAGCTATTTCGGTGGCGCGCTTCATGGCATCGCCAGTAATCTTTTGTTTGCTGATGTCGCTTTCGCGAACGTATCCTTCTGCCAGGAGATCGGCAAATTCATTGTCCGATTCAATCGGTGCGGGTGGGGGAGTGCTGGCCCAGTCGAGGTAGTGAAGGATTAGGGCGAAGCGCAACAGGTGCGTCTCGAACTTCACAAGGGTAGATCTGGTCGTGATGTCCAGCTCGTCGAGCTCATTAATCCGGTCGGCGATTCCATTGACGAAGGCGGCGTAAATCTGCCTTGCATCGTCCGACATCTCAATTTCGTGTGGCGTCACTAATTGCTTGCCTGAAAAGTCGCTGATGGTCTCGCGAGGGGGAACGGCCAAAAGCCGGCGGACGCAGTACTCCCAGTGCGCTGCATGCTTGTCGTGCGGACGCTGATTGTGGTAATGCTGCTTTTTAGCCAAGGCGGGTTTCGTGAACAACAGGCGGGAAAGGAACCCGCTACTATCTCGCTTATCGTCAGAGAAGACAGTAATTAAGCCCGGCTGGATGCCGCCCATAAAAGGGCAGAAAACCCGGGGTATGTAGACCGGTCGGCTGCGGTTTCGGCGGTTTGTTTTGTAGGGCTCGCCGGTGTAGGCCGAGAGCCAAAACTTATCGTCGCCACCTTTTCCCGTGCGGTACTTGTCCATCGCGGAAATAAATCCCTCTATCTCGTCAGCCCACGCCAGCACCCCACGGGTATTGTGCTCTAGCACGTCGATAAGCGACTCAAGGGTGAAATCGCCGACCAGCAGTTCAGCAGGGCAGGGTGGTTCGTCGTCACCCTCGTCATCGTTTTTTTTCTTCTGCTTTTGCTCCTGCTTATACTCGTGGATTGCGCGGTCGTAGTCGCGCTGGTGTTCCCCTTCGATTTTCACGAAGGGCTTCAATACCGTTCCGATCGTGGGCGTTTTCCCGCTGCCGGGCACGTCGACAAATACAGCATTGAGCACCGCCGGGTGCATCGTTCCCCGGTCATTGATGCGGGCGGCGTTGCCCACGGCGGCTCCCGCAGCACACATTATTGCCAGGCCATAGTGATCTGCTGGGCTATTGAAGGTTTCCATGTAGGCCCGCACAAACTCGGCAACGCCGAGTGGAAGACAATGAAGCGGGAAAGCGATCTTGCGCAGGTCTAGCTTCGCGATGCGCTCACGGATAGCAGCCCCTCCGTTCAGGAGGCTCATAGCTTGCGCCATTTCTGCTTCAACTAGCTGAAGAAAGGGGTCTTGTGACATGGAAAAGAAATATAAAATATGAAAAGGTCGGATGTGGTAGGAGAGGCTAGTAGTGGTCTTCCCACTTTTCTGCCTGCCCGGCGTTGTGCGCTTTGCGCTTTGCTTCGTTGGCCGGATTGTAAGGGCTACCGAAGTTGTCGAATTCGACACGGCGACGATCAACAATACCGTGCTCGGAAGGGGAGAATCGGCGGCGAGCAGTCTCAAACCCTCGCTTGTACGCCCCATCAAAGTCCTCCGAAATAACTATGGGCTTTAGGTCGCGGGAAGCACTAAGGATAGCCATCTCGATGGTCATTATCTCGTCTGCGCGTTCCATTATTTTGAGGCGATCTTTTGCCTCAGATTTTTGATTCCACTGTCGTACTCTGACTTTCATGCTTTCCAGCACACGAGTGGCAGCTTTCAGTTTTTCGCCTATATCTGTTGCAAGCATGGTGAGTTTTTTAAAAGGCCCCCTGGCCGAAGCCAGGGGGTATCTACTATCATAATCTCATGAAAAAAAAGACGACCTAATCAAATTCGTAGGTATTATGCCGGGGGCGGATGCCCCGACGATCGATGATAACGTGGGGTTCAAAGTCGCTAATTCTGTTGTCCAGACCCATTCCGTGACTTATCAGAGTACCAATGTCTTCATCCGTTGCCGCAGCAAGAAGGACGAGGTTGGCAGGACTGAGCTTGGTGGGGTGGGAGCGGAGAATCGTCCAGGAACTCATGTCGTAACCATCGGCAGTCTTTTGCTCGAAGAATCGGATGGCTTTGCGTTGTGCGGCGTCGGGGCTAAGCATCGTATTTTGTTTTTTCGCCCAGAGCCCAGTGCAGCTCATGTAGGCGGAGGTGAAGTCTCAGGCAGTACTCGGCCAAGGCCGGGTCGTTTGAGCTTTTGAAATTGTGCTGGGTTGTCAGCGCGCTTTTGCGCTGCTCATGGATTTGAAAGATCCGGCTTCTTATTTCAGCCGCGGTTTTCGGGGGGGGGGGTCGCATTGTTGTGTTTTGTCGTGGGGAGTGGCAGGACTGCGTAGTGCAGTCCCAATTGGTCTTTGTCTTCTTGGCTGAGTCCCCGGTCACCAAGACCGTACTCATTGATTAGGCGAAGGGGGTGGACTTCAATTCGCTGTGCCAGGCGCATGATATCCCGCATCGTTGCCTTTTCGGGGGATGTGTTCATCATGCGGGTAAATCTTTTCTTCGAGCCTAGCAGCTCGTGGGTTCCTTCAGCGGAAATATCGAGCTCCTTATGGCGGGAGATAATGAAATCACTTAGATTCATTGAGAATTGGTTTAGGGCGCGGACGCCGGTGCAAAGGGGGGGGGTTAGAAAGGCAGGTCTTCTTTGTCGTCTGGCCGCAAGGCGGTTAGTGACTTAGGTTGGCCTTTGGGGAGGTTATTTTCAGGGGAGCTGTTGGTAGGGGTGGACTTAGTGCTGAGTAGCCTCATTTCCGATGCGATTACATCAGTGTAATAGCGAGTTTCCCCGTTGTTCTCAACCTTCCTGTATTCTACCCGACCGACTATCAGCACTTTGCTTCCCTTTTCCAGGTAGTCCTGAGCCACTTGGCCCAGCTTGTTCCACAGCACGATGCTGTGCCACTCTGTTTTCTCTGACTTTACGCCCTCAGCGTTCTTCCAGCTTATGCTGGTCGCAAGGGAAAGCCTTGTTACCGAACTGCCCATGGAGATCTTTTTTGTTTCAGGTGCCTGGCCAAGGTGGCCGATGAGCGTGATGAGATTGTACATTATGATTTCTTTAAGTTTTGAGTTTGAAATCGATTTTGATTACGGACGACCTTCGCTTTAATCGCAGAAAAGACAGACTAAATCGCATTTGCATTGCTATTGTCTATTATTTTTGCGACAATCAGAACCGATTGCAATACAAACATAGTCGGTTTGAACTCACATAAGCAAGTTTAAAACTACAATAATCCAGATAATAACTACACATGAATCGTATTCATCAGAACCTCAAGCATTTACGAGAGAAAAAAAAATGGTCGAAATCTTTCGTTGCGGAGAGATTAGGCAAGACTTCCAGTTCCATCATTGATTACGAGAAGGGAAAAGCAACGCCGCCAGCCTCTGTTATCCAAGAATACGCTGACCTTTTCGGCGTCTACGTGGGCGACATTGTCGGGCAAGACATGTGGAAGGGAGAAACCCGGCCGCCGAGCGAAGACGGGGTAGTGAAGGAGCTGGAGCGATCAGTCAGGGAGAAGTCGCTCCTACATGGCACCGTAGAGGAACAGGAAGCGAAGGTGGAGCAGCTGCGGCGGCAGGTGGTCGCGTTGTTGCGGTCGCCAGCGGCAAAAGAGGCTGGGGGGGTACTGGGGAACCAATTATCTGAGCTGCTGGAAATCCTCGATAAGTGAGTGTTTGCGCGAGGTGGGGGGTGGTATTGTTTGAAGTTGCCCCTAGCTGCTAGGTGCATGTTTAAACACGTTGACCCTAGTTGACCCTAATATGGGGGGTGTTTGACCCAAGTAGGGGGGGTGTTTGACCCTATTTGACCCAATTGGATTGACCACCCCCCCCCTTAGTATATAGTAAGTAAGTAAGTAAGAATCAGCTATTTATCTATCTCTGGTACTTTGATACTTTAAGTGATTCTATCTGTTAGGGTCAAAGTATCAGGTTATTTGATTGTTGTTTGGTTCTTTGTTTATTGTTTTTCTATTTCACTACAAATAGTTGTTGATGAGTATGTACCTGGCCGTATCGAGAACTTTTGGCCCTATGCGCCGTCGCCTTATTTATTTGGCGATCGCCAAATTGGGTTTGTTGGGTGATAGTGTTTGCTTAGGTTTTGGGGGGTGGGGTAGATTCCGATATTCTCCACCACCCGCCTTACTCCTAGTATCTACTAGGGGTAGGGCGGTTTTCGTTTGGCGACGCATCGCCAGGCACCTCTTTCTTCATTCGATCCGCACGCGCACACGTGAGGGACTGCTGAACACTTAATCATGTCAGCAGAAAAAAAACTTGCCGAAAACGGACCATCGCGTATTAAGATACATGTCTCCCGGAACCTTGGCCTAAAGCCCTATCTCCAGTACTACGATGAGGAAGGAAGGCGGCAGCGTATCTACACTGGCCTATCCGACCCCAAAACCTACGAAGGCAGGGTGAAGCTCGCCGAGCGGTCAATGCTGGCCTTCATCGAAACTTACGTGGCGAAGAAGCCTATCGAAGCTCGCGCTTGGGATTGGATCGCGCAGAAGAAAAAAACGTGGCGCAAAAAGAGCTACCTGTGCTACTGCTCCAAACTTCGCCTATTCCTGAAGTGGAAAGGAAAACGAGAGATGAGTACCGACCTGGTGACTGATTACTTCGAGCACCTGGAAGACCACGTCGCCAGAGGAACGCGTAATGATTACCTTCGATACCTTAAACAAATCTTTGCAGCCATCACCGACGATGAGTTCTTCAGCCACATCCCTCGCCTCAAGCACAAGGCACTCACCAATCGTAGGTATCAGACCTCGCATCGTCGAGCCATCTATCAACACCTTTCAGAGCACGACCCCGAATTGCTTTTTGCCTGCCAGTGTGTTTTCTACCTACTACTGCGGCCAGGCTCAGAACTACGCTTGATGAAGGTGATGCACTTCGAGCTCGACGAATGGCGCGTACATGTCCCCTCTCACATCTCGAAGAATGGAGAGGATGATTATGTCGTCATCCCTGTCACCTTTCGCGAGGAGCTGGCCGAGTACCTCTCGCTAAAACAGCCAGGTGATTTCCTTTTTCCCGGACGAGATAAGAAGAAGCCAATTGGTGTAAACACCCTGGCCGGGAGGTACCGTGAACACCTTAATCACCTGGGTTTCGGATTAGAGTTCAAGCTGTATGGATGGAAGAACACCGCCAACTATTTACTAGCAGATAAGAAGGTCAGTTTGCTCTACATTCAGAAGCAGAATAGGCACGCTAATTTAGAGACTACGAGCATCTATTTGAGCCGCATTGGATGGAAGGATATGGGCTCTTTGGCGGAGGATTATCCAACTTTTTAAATGTCTATCTTTTCAAACATTATTCTCTATGTACTTGTCTATTACGGCGTTTCGTGAACTTTTGACACTAACTTTTGTAACCTGCTGAAAATCATACTATTGCAAAAATGCAATTGGGTCAACTTGTGTCAACTTGTGTCAAATGGCCTCGTATTAGGGTCAACTAGGGTCAAAGGTTCAGCACCATTTAACCTATTTAACGTGTGGTATTTGTTTAAAAAGAAAATCCGGCCAACATAAGCTGACCGGACAAACACACACTTCACATTCAAAACACTAGATTTTAGCCCTGTTTGATCGCCAGGTGCAGGGCCGATTCGACCGCCCTTTTTTGCTCCGCAAAATGATCGATGAGCTGGTTCAACCCAGCGTCTAAATCGTCGAGCTGAATGCCTACTGCAAGGGCTTCCTCCCTTCGTTGCTCTATCATTTCGCCTACGATTTCTCGCGCACTTTCCAGGTCTTCTTGCAGGCTATCTTTTAGCCGTATCAGCCCTTCGACTTTTGCGAGGCGGGTGACCTGCTGGGGCGTTACTTCGTTTTTCAGTTTTAGCATATCGGTAGCCATAGGTAGGGGATTAATTATAAGAAAATGGCACCACCATCCTTGTCTCCGATCGGCAGAACGGGATCGGGGGCGGAGATGAAGGCGGGGCTGTTTTTGTAAGTGGGTAGATTGTCAGCGTTTCGAATAATGTAGTTCCGCAGCTCGGCCAGGGCAATGCGGCCAAGGCCTTCGTGGCTTTGCTGAAGTCGAGTAATGGCAGTTTGTTCAGTCGTCAAACTGCTGCTCACTCGCTCGTCAAAGCCATCCATCTGGCTCACCATTACGATGCCGTTACCCTGAATGACGCAGCTGAGATTCGGGATGGCCAGCAGTAATCCGTAATGAGCCACCACCCGCTGAACCAACACAATTACTGTCTGGTGGGTCGGGGTAATGTTGACACCAGTTTTGTACATCCCGACCAGCTCTGTGTTGAACGCCGACCCCAGCACTGGCAGCAAGTGTCGCCATTCTGCCGTTCGGAAGCTGGGCACCATGTTGTTCCAGGCACGAAGGTTTCCTTCGATGTTCAGGTAGTTGTCGACTTCCGTTGTGCTGGTGAAAAAGTCAGAGGTTTGGCGACGACGTAGCGGATCATTGCTCCACGTCTCAAAGCTTGCATCCTGCGCCCGCGCCCTACCTTCCAGAAAATTAAGTAGCTGGTCGGTGTACTGGTCTGCTTTACTAATCAGGTTCCATACCTTGTTTTTGAAGGCCCACTGACTGGGCTGGCTGCTGCCGCCTTCGCTTGCGCTCTGCGTCTGTGGGCCAAGGTCGGAAAGCTGCACGTTCTGGTCTACTGTAAAATTGTAGCCCATGTAGTAGGCGAGGGCTAATCTCACGCGATTCAAGCAACTGCTCAAAATGGCTACATCCTGATCGGAATCCGGCAGGTTGGCGTAGGTCACGATCTCGGCCATGAACGCTTCCCCCAGGTAGGGGGCCAGATACTCGCGCATCGCGGGCGTTTCGTAGGGTCTCATGCTCGACCATGCCATGCTGCGATGGGCAGATGGCAGGAACTCAAGGAAGTTCGTTTCCTTCAATTCGATGTTGATTTGGTTGCTGAATAAGCTTTGCATATTGTATTACTTTGATTTTTAAAGGTACTGATTCTTAACCAATTGGGGGTCGAAATTAACTTCTGTTTGCCTTGACCTTCTCCCCCCCCGTAGGGCGCGGTCGAGGGCTACCGCGCCCACATCGTCAGCACAGACCCCCGCCACACGGTTC
>Ga0136588_1000056_pt1 | contig 40563 bp, 42 predicted proteins | sample AntRauMFilla1564_FD_104782 | JGI IMG/M metagenome (GOLD analysis project Ga0136588, IMG submission 104782) | Saline lake microbial communities from Rauer Islands, Antarctica - Metagenome Filla 1 #564 | ecosystem: Environmental > Aquatic > Non-marine Saline and Alkaline > Saline | place... | reverse complement strand
TGATTAAAATATACTCCATGATTGAATGTTGTTGTATACTATTTAATGATTAATTAAAATCATTAGTATTTTAAAAATTGAAATCAAAATCCTTTCTTTTTAATTGTATAAAACAACCACTCAATATGGATTCATCAGCATCAGATACAGATAGAGATTCCGCTCCAAAAATGTATAATGTGGCTATCAAGCATCCAACAATAAAACTAACATGTCTTGATTCAGTTTCACATAAAACTAAAATGTTATATATTATTCGTAGAGATACAAACACTCTTTTGCATGAATATTTGCATAAAGATGTAATTACTGAACTTAAACAACTTGATAAACTGAATTGCCCTATGTCAAGAAATATCATTTCAGAAATTGAACGAATAGATGTGAATATTCTTTTAAAGTATGGTTTACGAAATAAGGATGATGTTATTATGGATAAATTACGCATGCATTCTCGATACTATTGGAAACCCAACCTAAAAACTAGTGATGTTCTTGAGTTTCTTGAAACTACAGATCTTTCAAAAATAGTTCATACTGGCTACTGTAATCAAGGTACTGGATTAAATTGTTTATTTACGGACCTATCTAATCCAACAATTCGTAAATATTTTAAGATGCTTAATGAAAATAATATAATAATAATACCGGATTATAAATGTCTAATTTCGCACGATGATATTGAAATATTAAATTATACTATGAACATAGATATACGAAGTAGAGATAAACTTATTAATTTGGTTCCATTTATATTAAAAGAGAAGAAGACTAGTTCATTTCTCGCGATATTTAATCATCCAAAATTTCAAGATATGACACCATATTTGATTAATCAAATGGTAATGTATGGAAATATTGAATTAATTAAAGTAATCCTATCTAAAATTGATGTGTTGTCGCCTAATATTTTTGGCGAATTGATCTCACGATTTGGAAAATTAGCATTTGATTTCCTTTTTAGCCATCCGGGTTTTAAATTAGATTCATATTCTGTAGAAACTATTGCAGAGATATATAGTGAAAACAGTTATGAAATTGTTAATTGTATGAATGATTTCATAAAACATAATTCCTCTCTTTCAGATATCATTTCAGGTCTATTATCAAATAGAAAATTAGCAGTAGATTGTTTTGCTAAAATACAATGGATGATAAATGAAGGTATATTTGATGCTAATTACTGTCCAGGTAGCAGTAATACTTCTAATATAATGTATATTTGTAAACATTATCGTGGTGCACCATTTGAAACAGAGGCCATTATTAATCTTGTTCTTGAAAATCCAAAGATAGAGATTAATGCTTCCCATATGAATTGTTCGAATTTCACATTATTGATGTTCGCATATCAGTATACTAATCCTTCCATAATTGAAAAAATATTGGCGCTTCCAAATACTGATGTGAATGCTGTATCACACCAAAATATTACTGCGTTATCTCTTGCATTAAAACATTCATCATTCACACCCATTATGTGGTTATTAAATCATCCAGATATAAAAATTACTTCGAGAGAGATTGATGCTGCTGAGTCACATTTCGATAAATTCTTCATTAAAAAACTTGTATCTATGGTATAAGTATGATTTTGAATTAAAAAATTGAAAAACTTATTTTTTTATTAATGATAATAACAACCAATAACAATCAATAACAGCTATGACTACTCAAATTATTAGAAGTGAAAATTTTACAAAATTTGATTATTTTAAATGTATTTCCAGTGGAATGTATCAGGAAACTGAAGAAAAAATCTATAGTTTTCCCGATATAGACTATAGATCCATAATATTGGCAACCATTTACGTCGACACGGAGAAAATTGTTCAGAAGTATTTTCATAATAATCTTCTCCAAGATCTTACGTATATTGGGATTGATTCTTTGCAGGAAAAGATACTTTCATTGCCAACTGCGGTATTATGTGAATATAATGTTTTAGAGAAGCACGATATTATTGCTAATCTTATTCTTCAATATAAAACAAAACAGGTTTTCGAAAATTTACACCATTTAAATATCTTTTATAAAAGTGCTGATGAAAATATCATATCATCAGGTGTTAGTAGACCCACATTTTATGGCTATAAATATTCTATTACTGAGATGTTAGTAATGTTTACTTCAAGTCAAAAAGTATTTGCTTCTCATTTGGAACTCATCTTAAAAGATGAAGATAATCCTATAACACCATCTCAATGTTCTAAATTATTACATTTAGCAATTTATAAATCTTCTATTATTGGCGCTAAAATAATTCTAAACCATTGTGCCTCAGTAAAAATTACTGCATCTATGATGATAGATTCATTTAGATCATGTGAATTATTCGGTTCAATTATTCCATATGAAAGTTGCACCAGTAAACTGTTATTGAAACTTATATCATCTAGAAAATTTATGTTATTTTTGTCCGGTTTAGGTAAAATTGATAAACTTATTTATTGTCTGAAATTAATAATTGATAAAATTGGTTCGGATATAAATTTACCTGTCAATAATGGTTCATCAACAATGATGATGTTAGTTTGTTCAATAGATTCATATAAATTATTATTTGATTTATTAATAGAATCACCATATATTGATTTGTCGGTTTCAATTGGTAATAAATGTGCTATTACATTAGCACGCCTTAAAGGAAATACTGAATATGTTGATAAAATTCTCGTGAAATCTCCAGAATTACGTGAAAGATTGAGCACGATTGATTTACTAATAGAAGAAAATTTCTACCCAAATTGTAATGTTGGTGACGTTCATGAAGTTGTAAGAGTTCTTAAGGTAATTGATATTAATTTATGTATTAAAAATACAAAAACAGGACTTACTCCTCTAATGGCTTCGCTAAAACATCCTGAAGTTGTCGCTGAACTTATAAAATATGATACACACTGTGTGGATAAAAAATATGATGAGAGTTGTATCAATATGGTTAATAATTCAGGATTAACGGCAATCGAGATATTGATGAGTTCTAAACCCACGAGAAAATATGTTGCTGTTTTGGAAGAATTGTTACTTTCTAAAAACATACAATTCGATTATGGAAAATTATTAACTTTATTAGAAGTTAATAAAGGAAAAACTAATGTCAGCACTTTATCTAAAATAAAGACCTTATTGCGAATAAAGCATGCATCAATGGTTTAAATATTACATATTAATTATATTAACATTATTACCAGTATTACTCGTAAACAACAACGAGAAGTTCAATAAAAACAAATGCGTCATAAATTTCGTGATAACCATAAATAAAGTATTTCATAAAATTGAATTTAAATAAACTTTTTTTTCAGCAATATTCATAACAATAAATAAAATGGCTTCTCAAAATATTCTTAATAAAGAAACAAAAATGTTAAATGTTGGATTTTCGCATCCACAACTGTCAAATATTGACTATTTTCGTGGATTAAGTAATATTGAGTTTTCGGAAAATAGTTCCGAATATCTTACTGTTAAAGATATAAACTATAAATCTATTATTATTGCATTAACATTCCTTGATACAGGAGAAATATTTCTTCCTTATCTTCATAAAGATATCCTTGCTGATATCGAATATTTAGGAGTCCCTTTATTAGAATCCTCTATAGAAAAATTACCTATTCATCACCTTATTAGCTACAATGTTGTAACATTAGACGATGTAATAAAGAGTTATATTAGAGAGAATTTGAATAAATTAGTGTTTACATACTATACCAATTTCAATAAATTTATGGAAACGGGAAATACTGACTATATTTTAGATGAATCATATTATGGTTCTCAATTTGCGTTAAACCAAGGTGTAAAATATGGATTTATTCACCTTTTCTCGGTATATCCAAAATACGCTTATTATCTTGAATTTATGCTACAACAACCAGGTGTTGATGTTAATTTAAAAGCAAATAATAAAAGCAAGGCATCTGCGTTACATATAGCTGTGAAATATAATAATATTGACATAATAAATATGTTATTGAGGTATTCAAATATCGACATTAATTCGCTAAATGTATTTCATATGACACCTTTAGTCATGGCGATAAAAGAATCACAGATTGAATGTGTAAAAATACTTATTAAAGAAGAAAATATTGACGTTAATAGTAAAGATGGGGATGGAAATACACCATTCATGATTTGTGATATGTATAGCACTGCCAGTATGCGATCTTTGTTACTACAACATCCAAAAATAAATATTAGTGATGCATAATAATTATCGAAATATTCATAATAAATTTGACTATATTTTTTTGTTTGATAATTATAAATGGCGAATAAAATAAGTGAAAAATGTCCAATTTGTCTGGAGGAATTATCATCATCAAGAGATAGAATAATTACATCATGTAGTCATGTGTTCGACGATGTGTGTTTTAAACAGGTTATAGATGCGTCCGATAAGGATTTCTCATATGTAAAATGTCCAATATGTAGAAAAGAATTGGATGTTTTTTTGGGTGATGTAACTAAGATTCCAGCGAAGGAAAGGATTGATTATATACCAGATACTTTGATAAGTTCGTTTATTAAAGAATATATTCAAGAAAATGATTACGCTGATGTAACATGTAATGATATAAAGGATGAATTAAAAATGTTATATGAGAGAGAAAATAGAGTATTAGATGACACAATATTTACAGATTTATGTGCGAAAGAATTAGTGCAAATAGGTGGTAAGAAACGTTATACAATAAAGCGTCTACCGCGCGGATGATTTCAAAGGTCGTGGGTTCGATTCCGGATGATTGGAATCTTTTTCCTTTTTATTTATTTTTTTTTCTGAAAAGTAATTGAGAATCTGATTTTTGGACATTTTTTTGTCCATTTTTCGATATTTTAAAAAAGTGTTGAAAAAAACATAAAATATTTCATTTGTGACTGAGAGGTAAGAAAAACAGTTCATTAAATTATTGATTTAAGACCATAATAAAAATATTTGAAACAATAATAACTTAAACGCAACTTTTAGGAATATATATATATGCATGAAAATCTTGCAAATGCTCCTTTAAAATATGTCCAAAAGTATGAATGTAAAAAGTGTAACTATATAAGTAACAGTAAATATAATTATCAAAAACATTTGAACACCATAAAACACAATGCTCCTAAAATGCTCCCTACAAGTAGGAAAAATATGTTGGACATTTTTCATTGTAAAAAATGTGACTATACCACTCATAATAAACAAAATTATCAAAAACATCTTGACACCAAAAAACACAATGCTCCACAAAATGCAAGAAGTATGAATAAAAAGTTGCGATTTGATTACATATGTGATTATTGTGACTTTAAAAGTCATAATATTTCAAATTATAAAAGTCATTTACAGACCATAAAACATAAATATAAAAAAATAGAAAAAACAAGTGAAGAAAGTAATAAAAAAGTAGCAATGGTAAAAAGTCCATACTATATAAGTAACTGTATAGTAGAAAAACAAAATTATTATGAGACCATACAAGAAGTAATAAATGCTCCCAACAGATGTTATAAATGTCCATGTGGTAGGTCATATCAACATTATCAGAGCTTAAATCGTCATAAATTGTGTTGTGACTATGTAACAATGGAAAAATCAAATAATAATTCTTATATACAACAACCAAATATTGTAATTAATATTAATAACATTAACAATAGTAATACAGTGAAAAATAAATCGTTTAATGTGATGAATTATTTAAATACAACATGTAAAGATGCATATAATATCGAGAGTTTGTTTGATAATCTCAAGTTTGACGACTTTATGAAGCTTCCTCATGACCCGGAGGAATTTTATAAACAATCATTTGTGAATTTATTCAAGGGAATGGATAGCGAACAACGACCATTACAATGTAGTGATGTTAAAAGATTGTCATTTTATGCAAAAACAGAGAATAATGGATGGGTGAAAGACCATGATATTAGAAAAACATTTACAGAATTAGTGAATCGTCTATGTAGGTTAACAAGCCAAATTTACGTAAGATTTCCAAATTGGGAAAATGAAGAGAGAATAGAAGATACAAAATTGGCGTTCATGCAAAATATAGGTAAGGGTTATGATGATAAATTGGTTCAAAAAATTTTAAATTTTGCAGCAAATATAACTAAGGTTCAAAAGAGTTTAGGAATGACTGTTTAGAAGTCATTTTATTAATCTTTTTTGTGTATCTAATCGCCTTAATTTAATAATAGACATTCTGTAGTTTTGTAAATATTGACGTATAAACATCTCTCGTTTGACATGAATATATTCAGCAAATGGTTCGTTATGCTTGTGGATTGAAATAGAATATTTATATTGTTCGGTATTCAAATCTAAATTTTTATATCTAAATGTCTCTGGACTATAAATAAACGCCTTTTCGTATACAAATTCGCGAGGTATATGATTAGAACGGTTATAATTACTTGCAGTAATTAATGAATCAAAGAACATAAATGATGTATTATATAGATCCATTTTGATAGAATTAATAAATTCATGGTTATATGATATAATGATGGTCCTATTATGAAATCCGATTGTATTGATATCACATGCAATATATGGTCTATATGGAACACCAACACTTTCTATAATTGATATACAGTAATCTGTATATGTAGACCTTTTAATTACTTTAGTTGTATTATCAAATAACCCTCTATCATCGGTTATTTTATATAAATTGAATATTGACTTTTCGGGTATCTTGTCGATAACACAGGTATATATTTTTTTATCCAAAATGGAAGGTCTCTCAATAATTTCCAGAATATTTTGGAATGACTCGCAAAAGTCGGGTCTAAATAGATTTATATTTCTAAACGTATAAATAGTCATTCTTTTAAGAATATAAATGTAAACAAATAATTTACTTACAATTGTATAAGTATTAGTTATATTGTTTCTAATAATTACGAATTTATGTTTATCATAAAACTCAAATGTATTGTCTTTAATTCCCTCTATAATAGCTTCAAAGTCTTCAGTTGATTTGTAATTAATAACATATTTTTTTAGAATAGAGAGATTAGGGTCAATATATAATTTATTAGTAAATACATATTCCTGTCCGTGTGAGAAATTCATAGTTTTTCAGATTGATTTGATGTGTATATTATTCGACAATAATTAGTATTTCAATTTTATAAATAGAATATTTTTCAGGTTAAGTTAATAAAAAAATTATATTTTTTATTTTTATATTATTTTAGTTATTTACTTGTTATATTTTGAATAATTCAAAACAAACATTTGCTGTTGACATTCCAACTTATCGAAATATTCTTGCACTTTAGCAAGCGTCACAACCTTATTTTCTGGGCGCAATACCTCTCTATATAAGCAATGAAGTCGAACCATATGGGGTCTGAATTCATACGGGAATTCGCAAATAGGTTTAACTTTTTGAATGAAACATTCAATATAGAACATATGTAACTGTTTCGTAAATGACTTGCAGTTTCCCTCAAGAATGCTGAATAGTAAATTATATTCTGGGTAATACGTGAGAAATTCCTCGGTTTGACAATCTTTTTGTAATTCTAGAAAGCGGTATTCAATCTTCCCCTGATTTCCCCGTAGTTTTCGCACATATTCATATTTCTTATTTCGGAATTTGCATCGGTATCCATCAGATTCAATATTTACACCTACAAAGTCGTAAGGTAGGTCTTCCATATCATTATCGGAAATACTGATTAGTTTAGGATATTCGACGAGTCCCTCGTGTAATTTCAACTTTCTAAAGTCGACAACAGAGATAGTTGTTCCCACACAATGGAAGACGGCACATAAATATAGTTTAGGCTCGTCAATAACCTTTACAATTCTATTCTCAGGGTGTTGAATAACAAATGAATACGATAGGGTTGTATTAAGGTCTTCAAATTCAAGAGATGAGGCGTTCATGCATTCAAGAAACATGGTTCGAAAGGTCATTTCAGAGTTTGTATAGAATCGCCCTTTTCCGGAAATGACAGAACGTGTGCTGAGTTGCCATTCGCCATTACAATGATAAACATTCACCATTGTTCCATCAATAAGCTCACTATAAATTTCATCATTTCCAGATAAAGCGGATTTGAAGGAAAACTCAATAGGAGGGAGTGCTTTAAATGGTGAACATCCAACAATATCACCATTATGTGTGATAATAGAGCGAAACATTGAAAGCTCAGCGGTATTTTGTTCAGTGAAACCAGATTTGATGTATTTAAGAAGTGTATATCCATCGTGATTTACATTATATAGGGACTTGCTTCGGAGATAGTGTTCATCTTCAATTTTGGAAAAATCAAGATAAGTTGAGAGATCGAAACAGTTAGTTTGGGAAGCCATGATTGATTGATTAGCGAGTAAGTATGTGATAATTACAACGATAAATTCAAATGTGGTATGGGTTGATGATTGTATCCTTCTAATTCTATTTCAGCATTTCAATTTTTATTTTAAAGAAAAAGTAATAAAAATATATCTAAATACAATATAGAAGAATAAATGTCAGAAATAAAATTAGAATTAGGAGATATTATACAAATAGAGTCTCCAAGTAATCCGGTATTAGATGACAAGATCTTCATGATATATTATATCGATGATTCTTTAATGAGATTGTTAAATACAGTTGATTTAGAGTTTAATGACCTGAATATAGAAGACAATAGATTATTAGATGAATCAATTAAGACTATATCAATATTAAGAAAAGAAGATAAAAAGGGTTATGCTAGACAACATAATTTACTTCCAAAAACATGGGTTGAAATCAAATTTGGTGGCGATATTCCAGCGATTATTGTAGCCGAAATAACAGATCTTCAAGAAGATATGATCGAATTGACTTCTTATCCAGATAGTGAGGTATTTTATATAGATTTCGCATATAAAGGTATTCCCTTAGATATTCCGCTTGAACAAATACAAATTCGTGATGAACCTATTAAAGAGATCATTGATGGTGAAGAAAAAGAATTAGAAATAAAACGGATAATAGACGATGAAGATGTAATTGAGCAAGATGATGAAGATGTAATGGTATTGACAGTTGCTAAAAAAGATGTCGCATTACAATTAGGAGATGTTTTAGCAGAAGCGGAGGATATAATGTTCGGAGATGTTGAAGATGTTACTCAAGAAGTTCAAGTTAGTGAATCCGAGAAGCGTTTTTCTCTCGAGGAGCAGACAAATGATCTTTTGGATGAGATGTTATCGACAATTCCAAATTTGGAACGAACAAAAAAGGTATTATCCCGCATTAATCGTATGATTAATCGATTTACCCAATTACGCGAGAAGTATTCGTCAACAGATGATAATGGTGTGATAAATGGATTAATTAAAAAGACAAGTAATTATAAACCATTGGTGCGGTCGCTCAAAAAACTCAATCATAATTTATATTGGCTATTACCGATAGTAAAGAATAAACGAGAGATATTTGATGTATTGCCAGAGGATGGAAACATAGAAATCAATATAAATGAAGATATAATACCACGTCAATCAATATCTATGGTTGAGCGTTTAACGAAGATAATATCGGATTATAAAGATGGTTCCCAGATAGAATCGACTAATAGTTACAGTTCATTTATAAAAACATTAACAGGAGAGATGGATACTTACGAATTACCGACGGAAAATGAATCTCTCTATGTTGATAAAGTGAATACAAATTTGAATGTAATATTTGATAATGTTCAGAAGAATTTGGAGGACTTTTATAGTTCAGTATATCGCAAAGAATCATTTAAAAAAGCTCGATATGTAATATCAAAATATGGAATGGGTTTGGATATGTTAAAAGCAGATGAAATTCGTGGTTCGAGAATGAAAGCACGTAGAATTCCATTAACTAATAATGACTCAATTTCTCTCAAGGGATTTATAAAATTACCTCAGAAGTTTGTAGAGTATAGTAAAATAAATCTTCCGGGGACTACTATATATGATAAAACAAATTTGAATCAAAGCAACTTAACATATTGGAATATATTGAAACGCAATACTTCAATAGTAAAGACAACAGTTGACAGTGATATAGATTATAATAAGAGTCAATTTATTAATACAATGAATTCATTTGTAATGAATGATGATATTTTGGAGAGAGAAAATGTTACTGCGAGAGATAAAGAACAACATTATATGAAATTCTTAACATCATTTATTCCGACAACATTGGATTTATTTAACACCTATAAACAGCATATAAATAATGGTTTATCAGTTGATGCTGTTGTTAAACAGATGGAACCATTTTTGATATATCGCGATGATTTGACGTATAAACATTATGTTGCTTTAAGTGAATTTATAGAAGATAATATATTGAAGTTAAAGCAGAGATTAGTAGTAAATACAAAAGATACTAATATATTGCGGAATTTGAAGGCGCGTGTGAATTTTGTGAATGGTCTTCTTCTCTCTATTATAGAAACAAATAAGGAAAACATTGCGCGATTATATCAATTAAATAGTTCGCCTGTGTTTGATAGTGAGTTATATTCAAAGTTTATGATGAGTGATTATGGAAGATATTATAATACAATTATTAGATATGACACACGTGATTTGAATGTAAACCCTGATGTAGAGAGAATTTTGAATAATTCATTGGAAAATATAGAGTCTAAAATACAGAGTGATACAAATATGAATGATTGCAACACAAGAGAATTGACGAAACTATATTTGGCATTAGATGAATTGAATATAGATGATAGTAATGATGAAGTATATTATGATAAGAAATATGATACAACCAATTATGAATTCATTAAAGAATATAACACAGAGCGTGTTTCATTAAATCCTGATGAATTCAAGGAATTTCTCGTTAGTAAATTAGTTGACCATATAGGTATGTCTCCAAAATTGGCAGAATATGAGGCAGAATCAATGATACAGGGTAAGAAGCGTGTTATTCCTGGTAATTATGCTATATTATTAGAAGATGATGGTGCGTCAAAGTTTTATTATAAGAGAGAATCAAATAGATGGGTTTTGGATCCAAGTATAGATATAAAAGATGATAGCATGTTTTGTAATACAAGTGACAAATGTTTGACTATAAAAGATGATTGTTTGGATATTAATGAAGCAAAGAAGCAGATATTGAAGAAAACGCTCGAGAATATTTCATCCTCACTAGAAAAGGATAATACACAAATAACTGAATCTCTCGACCAACAACTTCTCATAAATGGTCATTTTTTATCAGGATATGTTGAATTGAGGAGTCGTGAACGTCTTCATAACAATAATATGATGTATTCAATAGGAAATTATAATGCTCTTGGAGAACAAATAATAACATCACCATATGCGGAATTAGTCGATATGATACTTGCACAAAGAGATTTGGCGAAAAAGATGAACGATATTAATACATTTGTATTGAATTATACTCGATTTCCTGAAGGAGAAGAAGAGAGTATTTATTGGTATTATTGCAACGAGACTGGTGTAAAATTACTCCCGACATTCTATGCGGTATTATCGAATGTATTTTTATCTGATGGAAATTATTTGGAAGCGCTAGACACAATATGTGCTGAGCGTGGTAAATTAAGTGATGATGGCGATAAATGGGTAGATGAACATAGTGGATATATGATAAAAATGGTAGATTTTGCCAATGAAGATGGATTTGATGATGCCGGATTTAGAGTTGAAACGAATGCTGTATTAGATGATATTACTGATACAATGATAGAGAATGTTCCTAGTGAAGGTGGGGAATTATTTAATACAAAAGAGGCTGTTATAATAAAGAATATATTTTATGCACTGATGTTATATTCAGGTGTTGAATTAGGCGATTCAATAAATGAGATGGTAAAAGGAACATTAGTTAATTCGATGAAACAAATAGGATCTAGAACTGTTTATGATAAGAAGGTAAAAGCGTTAGAATTAAAGGGTAAAAAGATGATATCTTATGATAATAAACGCAATCAATTATTCTTGATTTTTTCGGGAATATATTTCTTAATATATTTACAGACGGCAATTCCAGGTGTAAGAACTAGAAAAACATTTCCAGGATGTATCAAGTCATTTGAAGGATTTCCATTTTCAAAAGGTGAAGAAATGGGTGGATTGAATTATATTGCGTGTATAATGAAGAAAATCTCATCGAGTCAGTCACCTTGGAATTCGATTAAAGGTGTTGGAGAAAGTTCATTTGCGAAAAACATGGCAGTTATTTATGATAAAATTCTCTCCATTGATAGTATTATAAACCAGCGAATAAAGGCAAAGGAGTTATATTTAGAGACCAATGATGGAGGTGTAGATTTTATCCCGGATGATGTTGATGTATCTAATTGGAATACATTTTTACCGCCATTAAATGAAATAACAATAGGAAAAGTGGCGGATATTGCGCCAGACTTTAAGAAAGATTTGACTGCGGCTATAAAACGAGGTAGTTTCAAACAGGTTCCAATGTTGTCGACACTAGAGAGTAAAATATTGTATATGTCATTGTATATTCAGGAAGAAATAGAGAAAATAGTTCAAAAACAGGATAGTATATTAACAACATCAACAGGGACCCCATATATCCAAAATATGTGTTGTAATATAGAGAATAATTCTGGAACATTGAAATATTTTACAGATAAATCCGAAAAAATTATGGAATATAATTCAAAAATAGAGAGATTGAGAGAAATGCACAGTTATGTTATGGATATAGGTAAATCAGTAATATTGTTTGACAAAACGAATACTAGGCGTGCTATGCCTGTTATATCTAGTAATTTTGGAGAGAAAACAATATACCAAGGTTTTATTAAACATTGTAATATAAATGACGATAAACCAATACATTCATCATTAGAGTCATTGTGTTTATCCAGAACAAGTGAGTTTAATAAATTTGATTCTCTCAGTGAAAAAATAGAAATATTGAAAAAAGAGGGTAGAGAATACAACAATGACATGTTTATAGAATTATTGAATATAGTAAATAGACAACATGTTATGAATATAAATTTCGAGAGAATAATCCCATCAACAACAGAAAAATTACTAGAAACAATAATGAATATCAAAAACGACAGTGAAAATGGTAAGCCCATAAATGTTTCTGAACCTTTAGTAAAGATTTTAGAATCTATGATACCTGATATTAATAATTTTAAATCTGATATGCATTCTGATACAAAGAAGATGTTGAATTATACAATTGTTTCCGTGAACAATATTAAGAAAAACATAATGAAATATATATCTAGGCATAGTAATAAATCGAGAATAGAGAAGAAACATATTAATACATTTATCGAAACATTTGAAGAGTTCAATAAAATTGTAGATACGGATATGATGACATCTAGAGAGAATACATCATTAAAAGTAATTGAATTTATTAAGAATAGCATATACTATATAGTAAATGAGTATCCCAATATAATATTGAATCAAGTGAATTATCATGACATTGTATCACCCAAACATTGGAATTTATCTCAAAAGCATTCATCTGATTTAACAAATGTAATAAGAGGAAATTATAAAGATTTAGTGCAATATTACGGTAATAGTGACTTAGAACCATTGTTAGGTGAAATCGCTAATCTCTCTAAACATATAATAAATTTAGTAGAAAATACACCTGCTGTTTCTAGTAAAGATGTGAAGCATTCATCATTTGATTTATATACAATACAAACACTATATGTCTTCTATTTTTTCAGTATATTGGAGAAGTTCGTTGAATTAGAATCTCTCGCAATTGACGAAGAATATGCCGTTATAGATGGACGAACTGTTTCCAGCACAGAATACGCTGACAATACTCAAACAGAACAAGATGAAGGTAATGATGAGACATTATATAAACCAGACCAGGATGTATTGGAAGGTAATAAGGTGCAAGTTCAAAAATATATATCATCTTTATTAGGGACATTTTTACTAGCATTAAAGCGTCAAAAGGAGAGAGTCAATTTGAATCGCGAGATGATAATGGAACTGATAGTGCGGTCTAAAGAAAAAGAGAAAAACACTAAGACTCGACAATTAAAGGATTTAACAGACGAGGAGCGTAAGGTGGATGGCGAATTACGTAAAGCAAAGTTGGGGAAATGGAATGTTGGATTACAAAAGGGATTAACACGTTATGTGAAGTCATTTTATGATAACGAGCGTGATGCAATGGATAATGAGGCGATAATAAATAAAAAATTGGATATAAATGGTGATGTAAATAAACTTAATAGGGATATTTATGAGGAAGATATTCGAGAAGAACAGGATGCTGATTTAGAGGCGGATTTTGAAGCATATGATATGTCGATGTTTGCTGATGACGATGATTTTGAAGACCGGGATGGGGATGAACAATACTAGAAATACTCCCCGTAATTTAGATGCATAAAAATATATAATTATTAATATATACTTATGCTGAATAGAACATATATAAGAGGAAATATAACGTTAGTAACAATAACAATATTTATCTGTATTTATGGAATGATATTGTATTTGAAGCCGGGTATAATATATAATAATGATGGTAGTATTCGTCAATTTGGATTAAATAGTAGCAAAAAAACGATAATTCCAATGTGGCTTCTATCGATATTAATGGCAATAGCAACGTATTTATTAGTATTGTATTATTTAGCTTTACCAAAAATTATGTATTAAATAAAAATGAAATACTAATGTATTATGGAAGTAGTAGGATTATTTGTGTATATAGAACTAGTGAGAGAAGCTTCGAAAAGAGCAGAGATGTATAAGAAACGACGAGCATATTTGTTGAAAAAATATCTGGATAAAAAGAATTGGAAAAATAATAGAGCAATATTATATAATGATTGATATTAAAACAGTTATTGGTGTATTTGTGATGATAGGTATTGTATTAATCTACATTCCATATTATTTATTTGTAGCCGCACATAAAACGCTGTTTTTAACGTATTTTGCCAATGTTGATATTGTTGCGAATATATTATCGATAAATTTCCCTCAATATTTCGATAAAATATATAATATAGACCCAACTGGTATTTCTCAGTATATAACATATAATGCTATAAGTTTGATAGCATTATCTGGGATATTTTTACACGGAATAAGTTATAAGAATAAAGGTGAATATTCGGATATTAGTATATTATTAATAATGGTATTGATGTCCATTATAACATGGACATTACCTACACAGCTTATTCCATATTTAGAGAGAAAAACAAAAGAATATTTTGATATAAAAGACCGCTCAGCAGATATATTTATAACTACTATGATATCAGGTATATTTATATTATTAGAAGGAATATTAATACATTATTTGGTTGTTCATAATGTTCTATTAAGTGATAATCATTTAAATAAAATCAAAATAATGTTTTAATCTCTAATGAAATATTGTTTTGATGTGTCCTGTTTTTTGTCTGTATGTTCTTGTGCAATTTGTTGTTTGTATTTTGCTACATCATCCTTTATTTGTTTGGATGTTTTGATACATTTCACAGAAGCTATCCCCATATTGGAAACAGAAATAGTTAATAGACCAGATAAAATATACCATATTCCTCTTGAAACTTCGTCTTTAAGTCTTACCAGATGTTTTAATCTATCTAAATGTGTGGAATATCCGGGTTTATTTGAATCAAGTAAAGGGGAAATTCTTTTAATAGCGAGTTCAAAATTAACAGGTGTTATTTCGTTAACTAAGAGAGATTGGTCTTGATACATTTTCTCGGCAATTTTATTTAGACCCGGGTTACTTGATTTAAAATTTGATTTTAATAGATTATTCATAGTATCTTTAATCCCCATTAAAGAGATTATACCATAACCAAAAGTATTTGAAAAAGGTGATTTCCATCCAGGTGCGATTTTAATAATAACATTTATAACCAAAAAAATGAATATCCATGGTATAAATCCCCATAGAAAAATGGATTTAAGTTGTGGTGTTCCACATAATGATTTAGATGTTAAATAAACAAAGGTTAATTGAGTTGTTAAAATGAGAGCATAATAAATCATAGTTAGTCCGTTATTTTCGCCTTGAATATAAACAACTACTAAATACAATAGTGTAATAATAAGGAATATAAGTATTGGGAAGATTGTATTTATCATTGATGTATAATATAATTGTGTAAAAAAATATGTAATTTTATACAATTAGATAATATGAATAGAGAGAATTTGTGCCTTCCATCTTTAGTAGAACCAGGAGTAAAATACTTTTTAGGTGAGACATTAAAACAATGTAAAGGGGCGAAGAATAGGTATTATAATCTGATATTTAATCTCTCTATAGGTTTTTTTGTAATAGGTGGTATATGTATATTTTTATATGTTCATTATAATGGAGAGGGTAAGAAAGAAGAACGTGAATTGAAACGTAAACAAAGTGAGGAATACATGATAAATATGATTCATAAAATCCAGACAGAAAACCTCATAAAGGATGCTGATATAATACATAAAACACCTTTTGGCGAAATAGATGATGATAATATTGTCCAAAATAAATTATTTATATAGTATAAATGTCAGATTATGAGGTTCTTTTAGAGGAGTATTTTGAATTAAAAAGTGCCTATGAGAAAAAATATAAGTCTAAAAAGGGATCAATAATAAATAATAAGAACATAAGTAGAAAGGAAAAGCGTGCATTAATTGATAGTTTAAAGATGCCGTGCATAAAATGTAAGCGTAAAGTCGGAACTATATTTTACAATGAGAATAACATATATGGTGCATTATGTGGTGATACATCTAAGCCATGTGGATTAAATATAGAGTTAAAAAAACAGTCGACTATAAATATGATAGAGACAATAAAGGCAATAAATATAGATATTATTTCGCAAGAGATGCGAATTAAAAATTTGAAATTATCTCTAATGTTTGGGTTAGTTGATGAGACAATTTTAGAGCAAGATTATCAAGATTTAAAAGAGGAGTTTAAAGGAAATTTAGAGTTTAAGGAAACATTAGTTGAACAAATCAATATAAATACTGATAAAGTAAGACGTGAAGAAGAAATCTCTCTATTGAAGAAAGAATATTATGAAAATGTGGATGAGATTAAGAGTAATATGAAGGATTATATGATTAATAATAATAAAACAAGTTTAACAAATGCGGTAGAAATATACGTAGATGATTTAGTGGGTATTATAGAGCGCATTAGAGATAATGAATACGACTTTCAGGGTGTAGAGTTGGAAACAATAAAGAATGATGAGATTCCAAATATTAATATAATTCAGGTAAAGGATGTGAAACAATCATATGAATTAGTAATGGATGAAGGTGAAATAATAAGTTTCACTAAATAATTAATAGTTGTTAAATATATAAAATGAAGTATATAAATGTGCCGATATTTTTAATAAGTTTCGCGGTAGGAGTATATTTTGTATATTCGACAACAAGTTCATTGAAGGATATTCCAGTGTTTCCAACGCCTGATAATATTAAGAAGGTCCAATATGTTGATAAAGCAAGTAATTGTTTTGAATTTGATGCGATGAAGGTTGCGTGTAATAAAGATTCGAGAGATTTTATAGTTCAATAAAAATGTGTGTTTATAATATAAATGCGTTTCGATAAATTATTGCATAGTGAAGTTGGAAAGGTTTTAATATCAATAATCCTGGGGTTAGGTCTTGCAACATTATTTAGAAAAGTATGTACAGGTAAGAATTGTTTGAATTTTATTGGACCAGATTATACAGAATTAAAAAAGCGGACATATAGGTATGATGATGGTTGTATAGCATTTAAAGAACATGCGGTAACGTGCGATAAGACCAAGACTCAATTAGAATTCAATACGTAATAATAATTAAAAATTCATATTAATAATTATTATATATGGCGACGAATATTAACGATTTACCTTCAGAAACAAGTGAAAATACAAATCCTGTTCAATCTACTGGAAATCCACCAACGACATTAAGCAAAGATGATGTAAATAAGATTATTTCTGGGTTACAGCAAGCAAGTCAATCAAATTTGACCGCGTTACCGTCACGTGATATACCAATGGATAATACACCATTAACAATGGATGAACAATCATCAAATCCAAATTATGTTCCTAGACCCCAATATCAAGAGGATTATATCCAAAATAATGAGAGATTTGATACAATGATAAAAAAGCAGCAAGAAGAAGATAAGAAGGAACGTGCATCTGAAGAATTATTTGAAAAAATGCAGATACCATTATTGGTGAGTTTACTATTTTTAATATTTCAAATGCCTTTTGTTAGAAAGCATTTGTTTCATTATATACCAAGTTTATTTTTGAAAGATGGTAACCTCTCTTTTGGTGGAATGATATTTAAATCTCTCTTATTTGGAATAGTATACTATGGAAGTATAATGGGTATGAATTATTTGAGTGATATGTAAAAATTATATACTACTAATAATGATAATAATGTCCCGGAAAAAAGGGTAACATCATATCTATTAGTATTTGAATTATTAATCGATAAAATATTCAATATGGGGTCAATTAATGTATAATCTTCATGTGAAAGTTTTCTCTCTAAAATAGTTAGTATACATCCATTAAATGTTATAAATAGAATGTCAGCTATGACTAAAATTAAAAAACTAATAGTGATTAACGTGAAACTGTTTGTGAATAATAGGACTATAATTAATAATGGTATAATAATATGAAACACTCTTAAAATGTAACATATTAGTTGGTCATCAAGTTTAGATAATCTGAGAGAATAAAGTAGTTTATCAACGATATTATTTCGCGTCTCTTTTGAAATGAAATAATGTGTCATATATGTTGTATATAATATTATATGTTAAATAAATTGGAAAATAACTTTCTTGTCTTATTTCTTCTTGCTGTTGGTATACGTTTTCTTCGAATAGTGGATTTTTTAGCTGCTTTTGGCACGTATCCAGGAATATATCTTAGGAAATGTTTCTTGTATTTTCTAGAGCGTCTATTTTTGCGTAATTTTTTATGAAGTCTATTCCGTTTAGATTTGATAGCTTCCCTCGTAATAGGCTCTCCATAACAGTCGATAGTGAATCGTTTAAGTATTCCCTTTTGTTCCAATCTGTTTTTCTCTTGAACTTTAAATAGAAATTCACTCATACAAATAATCCGATTTTTATCATAATAGCCTCTATCCATATATAAAAATGCTAGATATAGGTTTAACATAGTGTCAATACTAGCTATTTTCATTTTTTTCCCGTTATGTTTGTATTCATTATAACTATGACAATCAACAGCATCGTATATAAATGCAATAGTATCGACATCGACAATTATTTCATAGTGTTTTGCCACGACTTCTCCCGCACTACCGTGTTTTTTGACGGTAATTTTAGTGTAACCTTCTTTAATAAGTTTTTCCTTTAGGATCTTAGCGGTTTTAATTGGTGTTTTTGAGAAAACGTCAAAATCGGGTATTTCCTTAAGTTTATTTGTAAATGCGTCGTATTTTTTCATATATAATCGGTTAGCTACTGCTCCAAAAAATACAACCTTTTGTTTAATAAATAAATCTCTAGTTATTACAAATAAACGTCTAATATCTTTCTTACTAAGTTTAGATTCCTGATCAAATGCGCGTTGTATATCTATAGTATCGCATTTTTTTCCTTTAAGTGGAAAGTTTTTATTTAATAAAGCTAGTCGTTTCATTACTTTTTCCCACCTTGAAATATCTCCCATTGGTCGTGATAACTCTTTATACATTGACATTCTTAAATAGTCTACAGGTGTGTAATGTATCCCGTCTATAATAATAGCATTGTTGGAAATACCGTTAAATAATTCGGGTATCATAGTTGTTATATCAGCAACAGGTATAAAATTAACATAGACTTTGTATGTTCCCTCGTGAAATCCAGCCTTGGCTTCAATATCTGTATATCCATTTTCATGGTATATATCGGCAAGACTAATAGCATCTTTCATTCCGTCGAGAGAATAAACATCATAATCTGGTAATTCACTCTTTAAGTCATAAAATCTATCTTTTTTCGGGAGAATATTGTTAATGGCTGTTCCACCATAACATACAAGTTTATTATCGCGTATAAAATCCTCGGTTATTCGCATTATTTTCCTAATTTCTGGGTCACTTGCTAAATTAATTCCTTTAATATATTCGGCATTATCAACAGCATCTCTCAATATTTCTAACTCACATTCTTCGAATGTTTTTCCATCATCACAAATATAGTGTGATTTACTTTTGGGCATATATATATTATAGTTAAAATAATATATATACATTGGATTCTTTATATTATATGATTGAAATATGGTTTCTTGAGCTGTTTAGGGGCATATGACAGTTCTGGATTTTGAGCTGTTGGATTTTCAGCATAAACCTTAACATATCGCAGACTTTCTGGTTTAAGCATGAACGCAGACCCATTTGTATTGAATTCTTCCAAATAGTAAATCAGATTACTATCCACATTTTGGAAGTTCATGCAAACCATTTGGCATCCCATTTTAAAATGTAATCCGGGGTTTATATTATCATTATCAGCCTTTAAATCGGGCATTGTTATAGCCATATTTTTCTTATTTGAGTTGATTAATTCATCAACACTAGGAGTAAATTTAACATCATAATCTCTCAATTGTTGTATAAAAATAGAATCAGAAGTTATATTGATTATTTCATCTAATTTACTTGTTTTATATAATTTGTTGGATGCATCAACTACAATAATTACCTTTCCCATGAAGTTTTTGAGTGGTTCGGCAGTTAAATTCTCTCCTCCATATTCATAATTATATTGGTTAGGTAAGCGTTTATCTGCGAAAGTTTTAGATAATATATTCGCCATATCATCTAACATTTCTATTTTAAATGTTTTTATCCTAAAATGAAGAATTAATGGGTCGTTAAAGTTTGGTGCTGTTGAAGATGCAAATGCGTTTTCATCAATCACATTCATAGCTCTGTCGAAAGGGATCGCGTTATATGTTCCCTTATGATAATAATTTTCACTAGCAGATGCGGCGATAACAGGTTTATTATTGAGAGAATAAATTTCAAAATCAAGGACTCTGCATCCTCTCTGTATTACTTGTTTAAGAGCATCGGTGGTTACATAACTATTTTCAAATTCGCCATTACAGCATGAATTATAACTACTCATAATATAATAATCTCTCAAATCGAATTGATATTGAGCGTCATTAGGGTTAGTATTAGAGATAATATTCTCAATATAATTAAGATAGTTTTTCATATTCTTGTTATTGGATTTTTTCTTTGTGATTTGAGTATTAATATAGAGAGAAAGTCCAATAACAACACAAATGATAATAATTAAAAGAAGATAATCTGCTAAAACAACATTGTTCTTCATAATGTTCGCAACCCTATTTTTAATATTATTTAAAGAATTGATAGTATTATTCATATATTATAGTTAAATAAAAATTTAAAAAGTATATTTATATATATATTATTATGGCTGGTGGATTATTAAATTTTGTTTCGCATGGTCAAGAAAATATATACATATATGGGAATCCTCAAAAGACGTTTTTTAAGACGACATATAAGCATATATCTAATTTTGGTATTCAGAAATTTAGAATTGATTACCAAGGTTCTCGTAATTTACGATTAAATGATGAAACAAATATGATATTTAAAATACCTAGATATGCTGATTTATTAAAAGATACATGTGTAGTTATAAATTTACCTGATATCTGGAGCCCTTTATATTTTAATACGACTTCTAATGAATGGGTGGAAACAGAATTTAAATGGACAAAGGAATTAGGTTCAACAATGATAAAAGAAGTGGAAATATCATCAGGTGGACAATTATTAGCAAGCTATAGTGGAGAATATTTTAGCTGTTTACATCAGAGAGATTCAAACAGCGAAAAACGTGAATTGTGGGATAGAATGACTGGTAATATTCCAGCCCTTAATGATCCAGCGAATGCTTATGGTAGGGTGAATATATATCCAAGTGTATATAATCATACGCCTAGTCTTGGCAGCGTGAGACCATCCATTAATGGTAGGCAGTTATATATTCCAATTGATGCGTTTTATTCAACGAATCCTGGAATGGCATTTCCTTTGGTATCATTACAATATTCTGAGTTGCAAATAAGTGTTACATTTCGTCCTATTAGTGAATTATATATGATCCGTGAGGTGACTAATATAGCAGATAATTATCCTTATGTGGCTCCTAATCAGAATGTTCCAACACAGCAATTCACTAATTTTATCAATCAGCCGATAGATGCATCGGGAAATACTATAAGCTCAAATACATCATGGAATACTGATATTCATTTAATGTGTTCTTATGTATTTTTAGATAACGATGAGCGTAAATTTTTCGCAAAAAATGAGCAAAAGTATTTGATTAAAGATGTATATATTCGTGATTTTCCCAATCTAGCTAATTCAAGTTCTGTAGAATTTAAGTCTCATGGACTTGTTTGTAATTATATGTTTAGATTTAGACGCAATGATGCGTTTTTACGAAATGAGTGGAGTAATTACACTAATTGGGCGTATGATTCATTACCATATCAAGTGACTAATATATCATCACCTGAGCAATCTATATTTATAACTGGGTATTCAAGTGGGCAATTATTAAATGCTAATATGAAGGATATTCTCGTTAATATGGGAATCCTTTTAGATGGTAAATACAGGGAAAATATATTGAATGGTGGAGTGTATAATTATATAGAAAAGTATTTGAATACAGCTGGAGGAGCAAAGGATGGTTTATATTTGTATACATTTGAGTTAAATACTGATAATAAAGTATATCAACCATCTGGTGCTATAAATATGGATAAATTTGAGAATATAACATTTGAAATACTTACTATAAATCCACCATATGACCCTAATGCGTCATTTATACAGTTATGTGATCCAACAACAGGAAACGTTATAGGGACGCAAAAAAACATATGGAATGTTAAACAATATAGTTTCGATTTAAGAGTATTTGAGGAGAAATATAACATATTACACTTTTCTAATGGTTTATGTGGATTGAAATATGCGAGATAAAATTACTTTCTTATATTATATTATTATGGACTTTATTAATAATACAATGAAAAATCTCTCTACATCTTCAGATAAAAACGCACTTCAACAAAAGCGGGAAGAGAGAAAAAATGCTCCTGTAGCAGCATCAAATGATAATATTCAGGAATCAACTCCTGCTAATATAGAATCTAAGAACAATACAAAAGACAATAAGGATAAAAAAAAGGTTGTGAGAGATTATAGTGATTGGAAAGGATTTGGAACAGGATTATTAACAACATTTATAATGGCAATCATAATTATTGTGAATGGTATGGCATTATTATATCATACAAAACTCGGTGTTAAATTAGACCCATTACCAACAAATGTGAATAAACTTCCATATAATCCTTCTCCAAATGCTAATTTAAACGATACTTTACCATATGTAAACTATCCTCAAACTGATGCTAATTTTATTCAATTATTTAGTAGAATGATCGCATATTCAATGAGCTATTTTAGAAAAACGTTAGAAATTCTCTTTATGGCATTTAATGTGCGTTCGGCAACTACTAATCCTGATACATTTTCACGATTAGATTATATGATTTTTATTGTAGGATTTATCATAATGGGTGCATTACCATTCGGATTATCAATTATTGGTGTTATAGGTGCAATAGTAGGGTTTTTCGAAGCTAATTCTGGTATAATAACAAAATTTTTTATGCTGTGTGTATCGTTTTTTGTATTATGGGGAATTTTTAGCTTTCAAATGTTATATGCATTTATTTTCCTAATATCCGGTGTCTATTCTCTCTATAATATTAAAAAAATGGGGCTTTATTTCAACAATTTGAAACATATAATATACTGGATTGTTGTTTTATCTATCCTGATCCCTGCATCATCCACATTATGGTATCCAATAACATTGGGTATATTAGCTGGTGTTTTAATGCCATACATAAAGACATTAGTCGCATTCTTCTATTAGATTAAATATATTGTGAGAGTTTCTAATATCTAAATCATGAAAATATCTTCTTCATATTTTGTTAGTATATTCTCTATTTTTTCAGATATATTATAAAATTGTTTCTTTGCACATTCAAAGGTGTTTAATGATCTAATATATTTTCTATCACAATGTAACAAATGAACATGTTTATGACGTTTACTTGATAAACACATGCGTGACAATCTTTTTTTCGATTTTAATGCATTATGTAAAATTCTTTATGTTGTTTTTCTATAAGAATATCTATATCATTAACATCTGTAATATTTTTTAAATTCATATACCTGGTGTTATGATTGGTTAAAATATCATTTTCTTGTTCTAACATTATATAAATAAAATATAAACTCTTTATTATCTAATTTATTGTTCTATAACTTAAAAAAATACTTATATATCTTTAAAATGGGTAAAAAAAATCATAATAAAAAGATTAAAAAATTGGCTCAAAAACTACTACTTAAAAAAGATAATTTACCATTAGTATCTTTATGCACACCAACATATAATAGACGTCCATTCATGGACCAATGTATAAGAAATATGTTAAATCAGACTTATCCCCATGATAAACTTGAATGGGTAATAATTGATGATGGAATTGATAAAATAGGTGACTTGGTAGAAGATATAAGTTTTGTGAAATATATCGCACTTGATGAAAGGATCTCTCTTGGTAAGAAGCGTAATATGTTGCATAATACATCAACTGGTGGTATATTAATATATATTGATGATGATGACTATTACCCACCTGATCGTGTAATGCATGCAGTAACTGAATTGTTAAAATCAAAAAAGCTGATCGCTGGTTCAAGTGAATTATATGTTGCTTTTGAAGAACAAGACATTTATAAATTTGGACCATACGGTATTAATCATGCTACCGCTGGAACTTTTGCTTTTAAGCGCGAATTACTTAATAATACTCAATATCAAGAAGAAGCATATTTTGCAGAAGAAAAACATTTTTTAAATAACTATACAATACCACTTATACAGTTAGACCCATTTAAAACAATGCTGGTATTTAATCATGCACATAATACTATTAACAAGCGTAAATTTATCGTCAACGGGGATACTAAATATGTAAAAAAGACAGATTATAAATATGATAAATTCAAATTGTCTGATGAATGTATTGAATTTTATTCAAAAACTTTACATGAAAAATTAGCAACATATGACCTCGGATTACCAAAACATAAACCGGAAGTTATGGATGCATTGACAAAGAAATATGCTGATATGAATAGAGAGAATACAGAAGCACAGAAGCATAGTCCCTCAGAAAATAGTGATAATCCAAATCAATTATACATGATAGACAAGAATGGAAATAAAAATAAGTTATCTAATAGTGATATAATACAGTTATATAAAAAACAAAAAGAGGTTATATTAGAGCATGAATCTACAATAAGAATATTAACTGAAAAATTAGAAAATCAGGGTAAAATATTGGAAGATCTTAAGAATAAATAAAAATTGATTAAATAAAAATTATATGTTATATGATAAAATACATAACACATAATGGCTGCCGCAGATTTGACCACCACATACCAAAAGAAAACTGACATTGAGCATATTCTTGATGCACCTGATACGTATATTGGTTCGATTGAACAAGATGAGGTCCAAAATTGGATCTATGATTCAGAGTCAGAAAAGATGATTTATAAATCATATAAATGGATCCCTGGAATGTATAAGTGTTTCGATGAAGGAATCGTAAATGCACGTGATCATTTTATCCGTATGCACCAGAAATTGGCATCAGGTGCGGATAAAAAAGAAAATATTCCAGTTAAATCAATTGATATTGGTGTCGATAAGAAAACAGGTGTTATCACTATGATTAACGATGGTAATGGTATTGATGTTGCAAAACATCCTGAATATAAAATGTGGATTCCAGAAATGATTTTCGCACATTTGAGGACGTCGACTAATTATAAAAAGGATGAAAAAAAGATTGTCGGAGGTAAAAATGGATTTGGGTTTAAACTAGTGCTTATTTATTCTAAATGGGGACGTATTGAGACTGTGGATCATGTTCGAGGATTGAAATATGTCCAAGAATATAAAGATAATCTCTCTATTATTGAACCTCCATCTGTTACAAAATATAAAGGAAAGCCATATACTAAAGTCTCCTGGTTGCCGGATTACAAACGCTTTGGTGTGGATAATCTTACAGATGATATGTATAATCTTTATGTAAAGCGAACATATGATATCGCAGCTGTTACAGAGAAAAGTGTTAAGGTAAAATTTAATAGCATTCTGTCACCGATTAAAACATTTGAACAATATGTAGATATGTATATTGGTGGAAAGAGTGATACAAAACGTATTTATGAACGATCAAATGATCGATGGGAATACGCAGTTTGTTTGACACCACTTGAAGAGCATACACAGGTTTCATTTGCGAATGGAATTTATACTAGTAAGGGTGGAAAACACGTGGATTATATATTAAATCAGTTGATTAAAGGTTTGGTTGATTATATTGAGAAAAAGAAAAAGGTCCGGGTTAAATCTGGAACAATTAAAGAACAATTAATGATTTTCGTTAATTGTGTTGTAGAAAATCCGGCATTTGATAGTCAAACAAAGGATTATATGAATACATCCGTTTCTAAATTTGGTTCTTCTTGTAAAGTAAGTGATAAATTCATTGAAAAGGTTGCTAAGTTGGGTGTAATGAATAAAGCTATTACTATTAATGATGTAAAGCATAACAATGAATCAAAGAAAACTGATGGACGAAAAACGAAAAGCGTTCGCGGTATTCCCAAATTGATTGATGCAAACTTTGCAGGAACAGCTAAATCGAGTGAATGCACACTAATTTTGTGTGAGGGAGATTCAGCGAAAGCCGGAATTGTTTCTGGTCTGAGTAAAAAAGATAGGAATTATATTGGTGTGTATCCTCTGAAAGGAAAGCTGATGAATATCCGCGATTTAGCAATTCAAAGAATCAATACAAATACTGAGATTAGTGATATGAAAAAAATCATTGGTCTTGAATCTGGTAAAAAGTATACTAGTGAAACGTTAATCAGTTCAAAATTGAGATACGGTAAAGTATTATTTATGACAGATCAGGATTTGGATGGAGTTCATATTAAAGGGTTGTGTATCAATATGTTTCAATCTCAATGGCATGATTTGGTTAAAGCGTCAAATTTCATGGGATTTATGAATACTCCTATCCTTAAGGCTCAAAAAGGTAAAGAAAATATTTCCTTCTATAATGAGAAAGAATATCAAGATTGGAAAAAAACGCATTCTGATGGAAAGGGTTGGAATGTGAAATATTATAAAGGACTTGGAACGAGCACAGCTAAGGAATTTAAGGAGTATTTTGATAAAAAAAAGACAATTGAGTTTGAGTATTCTGGAGAAGAATGTGACGAAGCGATTGATATTCTATTTAGAAAAAATCGCGCAGACGATAGAAAGGTTCTTCTCGCAAATTATGATAAAGAAAATTCGCTTGATACAAATAATGAATCAATTAGTTACAACGACTTTATCAGAAAGGAACTAATTCATTTCTCGAAATATGATTGTGAAAGAAGCATTCCAAATTTGGTTGATGGTCTGAAAACAAGTCTTAGAAAAATCCTATATTCTGCATTTAAAAGGAATCTTACAAAAGAAATTAAGGTTGCACAGTTTGGTGGTTATGTATCAGAGCATTCTGGATATCATCACGGTGAAGCGAGTCTAATGAAAGCAATTGTGGGTATGGCGCAAGACTATGTTGGATCAAATAACATTAATCTATTGATGCCAAATGGACAATTTGGCACTCGTCTTCAAGGTGGAAGTGATTCAGCATCGGAGAGATATATCTTTACACAGTTGAATGCAATTACTAAATCTATTTATCCCACGGAAGATTTCGATGTATTGACATATGTAAATGATGATGGAACTCAAGTTGAACCCGAGTTTTATGTTCCTATTATTCCAATGATTCTAATTAACGGGTCTAAAGGAATTGGAACCGGATATAGTGCCGATATTCCATCATATAATCCTAGAGAGATTGTAGAATATATCCAGCATTATTTGGATACTGATTCATACCAAGATAAAAAATTTGTTCCTTATTATGAGGGATTTTGTGGATCAGTTAGAGAGATTGAACCATCAAAGTATTTAATTAAGGGAGTGTATGAAAAGGTCGACACGACATCAATTCGAGTAACAGAACTCCCGATTGGATCATGGACAGATGACTATAAAGTATATCTTGAGAAATTAATTAATCCGGAACAAGATAGTAAATCTAAGACAAAGAAGAAGATTATCATTAAAGATTATTCTGATATGAGCACTGATACAAAGGTTGATATTCTCATTAATTTCACAACTCATATTGAATTGAATAAACTTCTTGTGAAAACTGACGATATTAAAAATGGAGTTGAAGATTATCTTAAATTGACTACTACTGTTAAGGATACAAATATGAATATGTTTGATGATAAACAACGTCTTAGAAAATATAAATCTGTGAATGAAATTATTCAAACATATATTCCAATTCGTCTCGATTATTATGTTAAACGCAAAGCTAATATTATCTCTAAGTTAGAACTTGAACTTAAAGTATTGTCTAATAAGGCAAAGTTTATCACACAACAGTTGAATGATGAGATTGATTTGCGACGTAAGACTCGAACTCAAGTTGTTGAAATGTTAAGAGAGAATGAATACGATGAGTTGGATGGTGACACAGATTTTAAGTATTTGAGAAATATGCCTATTGACAGTGTTCTTGAAGAAAATGTAGAGAAACTTCTTAAAGAAAAGGGTTGTAAAGAGACGGAACTTAACCGTGTCAAATCCCTGACAACGCGAAGTATGTGGAAGAATGAATTAGAGTTGTTCTTGGAAATTTACGATAAATATAAAGATGAACGTCATATTCGAACAGAAAACAACGCAGATATTAAAGTAAAGGCGAAAGCAAAAGCACCAACAAAGGCAAAGGCCGGACAAAATATTGTTATTAAGAAGGCTGTAAAGAAGGTTCCTAAGAGGAAAGTTAAAAAAAATCTAGTAATTACATAAATGGTTTAAGTTCGAGAACTTTATCTCCCTTATTACTTACAAATGAAGGTCTATTTAAAGGAACAGGTAATGTGGAAACATCATTCTTATATTTAATATAAGCTTCGGCTTCACTATAAACATTTTTTATACAATAATTTAGGACTAATTTATTTAATTTTTCTATTTGTCCCATAATATTAGTGTTGTTATTTTGCGAATTTTGTAAATATATACTTCTCATAATAATTTTCAGATTAGTTATATCTTGTGGTGCTACATTGTATCTTCCATTTGACATAGAATAAACACCGGCCCTTAATCCATTCTGTATAATATTTATATTACGTTTGCAGAAGAAGGTTTTAGAGAGAATGCTAGTGTCCCAGCTCCCATTCAAAGCATCAGTATAACTAGAATTATTGTCATCGTATTGTTGTCCTGGATTTTGGAATTGTTGAGGTAAATTTGCGGGTCCCATAATGTTTATTCTTCCATTTTGTTGCGTATTATTCATTATATTTAATATATATAAAATATTATATTTATATTATTTATAGAACGATATGACTATTCAAAAACAGATAATTAGAGTTGCATCTATAATACTAATTTTGTTATTAATAATGATTGGATATATGTTATATAACGCCAAGCAGAATATAAAATTCCCCCCGGAAATATCTGAATGTCCAGACTATTGGAAAGTGAATGGTATTGAGGTTTGTGAGAATGTTAAGGGATTGGGTTCGTGTTCAGGTGTTCATGATTTCTCTGGTGCTGAATGGCAAGGTAAAACAGGTATGAAAAAGAAGTATGATTGGTCAAGACAGTGTGGTATTGTTTGGGATGGAATAACAAATAATCCTCTTTTTTCTAAATAAACACTTAAAGTTTAATGTGAATTATATATTATTTATATGGATAAACTTGATTTAAATAATATTCTTAATAGAAATAAATTAGAGTTAGATTTCATTAAAAAACTAACCGAATTTGAAAATAATAAGAGAGATTTATCTCTTAAAAGAGGGTTCTTTTTTTATGGTAGTTCAGGAGTTGGTAAGACCGTTTTTATAACAAAAATTCTAAAATCTCTCGATTATGATATTATAACATATGATTCCGGAGATGTAAGAAACAAATCTATAATCTATAATATGACTAAAGATAACACTAGTAATATTAATGTGTTGTCTATGTTTTCTGGTAAAAGAAATAAAATCGCGATTATTATGGATGAAATTGACAGTATGAATAACGGAGATAAAGGTGGTATTTCGTCGTTAATCAAGCTTATTAGACCAAAAAAGACAAAAAAACAAAAGCAGGAAGATTACAGTGATATACCAATAATATGTGTTGGTAATTATCATTTTGATAAAAAGTTAACGGAATTAAAGAAAGTGTGTAATAGTTATGAAATTAAACAACCAAATGTCAAGCAAGTTAATAATATATTAACTCTATTAATTCCAGACACTTCTATTTTAGAAAGAGAGAATTTAATCAAATATATCGATGGAGATTTGCGAAAAATAAATAGCGTGTATAAACTATCGTTAACAGATATTAGTATTTTAAAAAGTCCAAAATTCATGCAAGTATTTAAACCAAAGTTGAATAATGAATTTAATAAAGATTTAACGAAAATATTACTCGAAAAAAAAATAAGTATTTCAGATCATAACATAATGTTAAGTGAAACAGATAGAACATCAATAAGTCTGTTATTACATGAAAATATAGTAGATGTTTTAGATGATAGCGTAGAATCAATTAAGTTTTATAATGAAATTTTGGAGACGTATTGTTTTTCTGATTACATAGATAGGATAACATTTCAGAAACAGATATGGGTATTTAATGAAATATCATCTTTATTGAAAACAGTTTTCACAAATAATGCGTATTTTACTAAGCACCAAGATATACACAAAATTAAACTTAAGGACCCAATAAGATTTACAAAAATATTAACTAAATATTCAACAGAATATAATAACCTGTTATTTTTGAATTTATTAAGCGAAAAGATGTCAATGGATAAAAGTGACATAATATCATTTTTTATCGAAAGAAAGGAAATATATAATACTTCACCAAATGTATTATATAAAGATTTACAAGTGAATGATATATCAAAGCTTGAGATAGACCGTATGTATCGATTTATTCATAATTTATTAAACGAATTTTGTGATAATTAAAATATCTATAATATATAAATGAATCCCCAATCAATTAATCTAGCCAATATTACCGCTATTAAGAATAGAGGATTAAATTTTACTGTTACTAGTGATTATCTTAATAATTCTAACAAAAAATCAGGAACAACTCTTGATACTAGCCAATATATAAAGTTTAAAAAGACGTTCACATTTTTGCGATAGAGAGATTAACGTCTACGAGTCTTTGATTTCCGGCGTTTGACTTTCCGTCGTGTTTTTTTATTTTTACGAGTCTTACCACCTATATTAATAGAATATTTATCTGTATTGAATATATCATCATATGAATAGAGAGAAATATGAGGTATAATCTCTCTTTTATCACTATGATCAGTTGAAGAATACATTTCAATTAACTTATTACCATACAATTGTATTAATTTAATAAGATCTGTAATTTGTTCGATTGGATACAAAATTTCTTTAAGTTCTTTATTAAACGATTCTAATTTCTCCGTCATTAATTTAATGCGTGACTGTATACGATACGAGGTTTTATCACCTTTACTGATTGTTTCAGCTATAACTTCATTAAATTTACGAATTTGTCTAGAAAGTGCAGTCTTCTTTCGCTCATTATTTATATTTAAACATCTATGAATATTGAATAATTCCTTTGTTAAAAAGGTTGATAATATATCTATTCGTTTATTTAAAGAATTAATATTTAGAGCGCTATTAATCCTTTTGTTAAAGTTAACTACAAATATATCAACTGATTTTTTAGTGTCAGGTAATTTAATCTTACACATATTTCTACTTGATGATGCAGCAGCCATTATAATATATGCATATATTATAATATAGTAATGAATACCAAATATATTGGTCCTCCGTTTTATTTTTGCACAAGTTTGAATCCTAATTATGGAAAAAAAATATGTAATGGTGTTGAACAATTGGTCCCACCGAAAAAAGTAACTATATTTAATAAACCCCAACATAATTTAACAAAGAGTGAATATTTAGCATGGGTTTCGAGAAATAAATATCGTTAAATTAATGCTTTCCACGAGGCATTATAAACATATAATCCGAAGAAACCTTTTGTTATTAAATCTAAAACATTATATATTATATTTTTTGTATTTACGTCTGGTAATAAATGATTTATACCATACCCACTCCATAATAAAATAAAAATACTATATAACATATTCTGACGACCTACTTCATTGACATCGCTATTTGTATTTTGTTTCTCTCTCATTCTAGAATAAATAAGGTAAAACATAATTACAAATGGTATAAAACCTAGTATAGTGCTGTTAAACATAGAGATAATGTTGAGTTCACCTAAATATCCAAATAATAACATAACAGTATTTAATGCGACAATTTGATACATTAATTCTATGTCATATATGTCTAATAGAATGCATAGATCTATCAACAAAATAGGTGTTGTAAAAAACCAATCAAAATATCGGTATGATGCAGGAGAACCACCAGATATTATCATATAATAATAATGCAGCGACGCAATTGATGTTACAAATGCAGATAATTGTAAACTGAGAGCGTGTTTGTCTTCTACATTATCATTTGTGCTTCTAAAATACAGTAAAATAGTTATACATATTAACATTAGAAATACAATCTCATATGATTTTTCCAAAGTTTTGGCATTCATTATATATTTATAGAGAGATTATTACAGTAGTAAAAATAAAAGTATTTTAATAATTTAGGCGTATTTTTTTCTTCCTCTATTATATAGAATAATGGTTAATAGACACACTAAGCATGACGATGGTAAATATCACATATCTGGAAAGAAATACGAGATATTGGAGGGTTCTCGCGCTCAAGTTTGGCATGAGACCGCGTTTAAGACATCAGGTGGGCTTAAGAAGAGTGATTTGATGAAGAATAAGCATGGACGCATTGTTTCAAAGAAAAAACATACTACCGCAAAGAGAGAGAAGCGTCTTGAGAAAGCAGGTTATAAGACTACCAAGGGTAAATTTGGTTCCACCAAGACAAAGGGTAAAACTTCTGGTCGTAGCAAGCGTCGAAGCCGGAAATAAATTAAATGATTAGTTTATTATCAAAATAGTCTTTAGAGACAATATATTTGTGTTTTTCTTTACTACACCAAATACAATAGTTATCATATGATTTTATATCATATTGGGTTGTTTTAATAAATTCCTCAATATCATCATTTTTATTCCATATATTACACGTTAGATTTGTTATAAATTTATTGTCAATAATATTAATACTAGTATAGTAATGATTAATTAAGTCTATAATTTTACCCTCGTCAAGCGTAATTTGATTGTTACATTCTTTAGAAATAATGGTATTGATTTCATCGATTTCAAATATTGATGTATCAGGTCCTTCTGTGATAGCAAATAAGTTATCAAATATATTCATAAATGTGTTGGCTATTCCAGAATATTTACACGTTATTCCAGAATAATATTTATTACCATTTACGTCAATATTTGATTGAAATTGATTATCAAAATACTCCTCTATTTCATTATAAAATACGACCTTGGGTATATTAAGACTGTCAAAATAAGTGTTGGTTATATACTTTAAATCTCTCTTGTAAATAGATAATGTGTCACTTTTTTCAATCATATTGTCAGAAAGTTGTTGGATAATATTTTCTTTATTATTGTCCTTACAATAAAGAATGTAGTCTTTTGTTGGAACATGATTACAGAATTTATTAAGATAATTATCGGAATTAGAATATCTTTTAGAATAATGACAAGCAACAAATACTATATTGAATATATATTGTTTAATAGTAGAACTCCATATGAATGCCCCTTTTTCACATTCTCTCGTTTCCAATAATCTGATATTATCATAATTTTGCTTATGATATTTATTTTTGAATGAATCTTTAAAATAACACTTCATATAATGATGAATTTGGAATTCCAATTCTTGTAAAAATTTCTCACAAGATGATGATGTAAGTATAGTCAACGTTTGATTGTTTTTTCGCAATAGGCTGTCTCCTAATAGAGTAAGGAAATATTTACTGAAATTTTTATTTGACAATAGAATAGACTGTAATATTTGCAATACATTTTGAATAGTTTTTGAATTTGGAATCATATTTACATTATGTATAGTTTGTTTTTTAAGTAATGCGATTATTTCTACTCTAACACGTTGTTTCCATGGAGTTAATGTGTGTGTATTATATATCGGTTTAAGTATTTCACACCAAATTTTATTTTCATCAACTTGTTTATAATTTTCGTCATCATATTCGACGAAAATATCGGATTCGGGTATATAATAATATTTATGTTCTTTCAAAAATGTGGAAATGAATAGTTCTTTTTCATCATTTAAAATACTTTTTCTATTCTCTCTATCTTTCAGGTCTTGTTTATAAGAAATAATGGTATCCTCTATTTTTTTTAATTTATCTGAGAATAATAATAAAAAAGATTCATCATCTTTATATTTATCGAAAATATATTCAATATAAAGGTTAGTATTCTCTCTATTCATTATATATTGAATATATAACTTGTTTTTAACTATATTTATATTTCTATTTAATTGTTGATCAACAATTACTATTTAAAGAATAATATATAATAATAAATATTATGAGTAATTCAAATGTATTAGAAATAAAGACAGTCCAAATCGCCCCATTTAGAACATTAATGACAGCATTAAAAGAAATTCTTATTGAAACAAATATTGTATTTCAAGAGGATGGTATTCGTATTGTTAGCATGGATAAATCTCATGTAATTTTGGTTCATATGCATCTTAAAGCAGAGAATTTTGAGCATTATTATTGCAAGCACCCAAAAATTATTATCGGTGTAAATATGGTTCATTTATTCAAATTGATAAACTCAATTGACAATGATGATACATTAACTATGTATATTGAGGACCAGCATTATATAGATGGTATTGTTACCTATTTAGGATTAAAATTTGAAAATGGCGACATTAAACAATGTAAGACACAATTGTTGCGTTTAATTGAACCAGATACTAGCGAACATGAGGTTCCACATGTTCAATTCTCTTCTATTATTACACTTCCATCAAGTGATTTCCAGAAAATCGTGAGAGATTTATCAGCTCTTGGGGATACAATGGAAATTGAATCAGTCGGGGAGGAATTAATATTTAGTCTTGCAGGACCATTTGCAACAGTTAAAATACGACGATCTGAATGTAATGGAAACCTTGAATATATTGAGAAGCCAGATAAAAGCACCATTATTCAGGGTGAATTTGCGTTGAAATTTCTTAGTTATTTTATAAAATGCACAAATTTATGCAGTTCAATTGAGATGTATTTGGATAATGATAGACCATTAGTTGTAAAATATGATGTGGCATCTCTTGGAGAAATTAAATTGTGTTTGGCGTCCATTCAATCTTCATCTGAATAAAATTGAAAAATTAAATAAATCTATATAAGCTCACATAAACAATGCCTATTGAGAAACCTAGTGTAAAATTAAATACAACTTTTGAACATACTATCGATAAATATACATTTGGTAATTTACCTGATAACGTTTGTAAAGAGATTTGGAAAGATGGTAGACCATTTTCACATTTTATTGAAGGATGGATTTCAAAAAATTATCCATTAACACACGTTAAGGGATGTAAGAAGTATGATTTTACCGATAATAATCATCCAAATATTCTATATGATGAAAAAACATTTACGAAATCAGGGTGTAAATTTTGCCCATCTAATATGTTAGGACAGGGAAGGAAATTCAATAAGGAATTATTTGATGAGAAAAGTAAAAAGTTAATATTCTGTATTGTTTCAAATATTAACTTTCCTAGGATTAAAATCCGATTTGTTAAAGGTTCGGATTTGATCCTGAGATATCCCACAGGTAAAATTTCCTCAAAGGATTTTATTAAATTCTTCGATTAATTCAGGTTTTGAAATCGATTTTGGACCAACAGTATTCTCTTTACATTCATATATGATATTTGATAACAAATCATATGTTTTTTCATCTATACAATTAGCGAATTTAATGAAATAATGTGATTGTATAGATTTCCCCTCTGTTTCTCTAGAAATTTCTCCCGCGTATACACCTACACGTCTAACTGATATATCATGTATATCGTTTTTTTTCACGAATACATAATTGTTAGGAACAGGTTTATTTTTTATAAATCGTTTTGTATCCTTCTTAACCCATATTTGGAATACACACGGAACATCATGAACTATATCATTTACTAAGAATGATTCTGATGGAATATCTATTTCATAAATTAAGTGGAAATGATGTGGAAAATGTTTTTTGAGACTATCTTTTTTAAAACTTCTAGGTAGAATAAATGAAATACTATTTGCGAATTGTGCAGATTTTTTGATAAATTTAATTGCTAATGATGATTGTCTCCCAAATGGTGGATTACCTATAACATGAATTGACTCATATTTATCACTATTTTGTATAACCACATCAGCTATAAAATCCACCTTAAGTATTTCTTTATGTTCAGGATAAATATCATAAAATACATGATTCGTTGTAAGTGTTTTAATACTATCTATGAATGCCCCATTACCCGCACTTGGTTCAATAATTAAATGTGTCGAACTATTTATTACGATGTGTTGTTTTATAGCCTCTATACACAAAGTAACAGCTGCCTTATTTGTGTAATATTTGTCAGTTATATTGCGTATAAGTCCAGTGGTTTGTTTCTTCATATGTTTTGACTTAAAATAAAAAATAAAATAAATTTATCTTCAATTTTATTATCAAATAAGTATTTGAATAATAGTCGAATATAATATAATTAATACAATCGTTTGTATCTAATACTCAGGAATGTGTTTCTTAAATAGAACACCTTTTTTATCTAAATTTGGAATAGTAATTAGTTTATCAACTGATTTACATGTGCAATCCCTCATCCAAATTTTGATAATACAGAAATTGCGTTTTGGTGAAATAGTAATTCCAGTTGTTTTTGTGCTGAAAAATTCACTAGAGCTATAAGTTTCACCAATAAAATGATAACACAATTTTTTCCATACATCGACAACATCCTTACTTGCAACTTTGAACGAGAAACATCCACCTTTACGGTTATTTGGGTCTTCCCAGATGGGTTTCACTGTATTTCTCATGAGGAATAACATACAGTTATTAACCATAATATCAGGAATAGTTTCCAAAAGAGCAATAGCTTGTTCAGCTTTATTGAAATCAAGAATAGTTTTATAACTTTCTAGTTTCCAATTAGTATCATGCGGTAAATGTGCGTACATGACCCATTTATCGGACAAATTATGATGGGGTGTTTCGACGGTTCCGGATGCTGACATGGTAGTAGTATTATTATTGTGCTCCATATCTAATATTATTAGTGATTCAATTTTTAAATCAATTTCAGTAATATATATTTATTCAACCGTAATGTTAAATGTATCTGTTTTTTCTACGTCAAATGTATTATTGATATAAATATAACTTAAATCATTGGATTCAATATTATTAACACCGTAAAATTGTTTCAAAATATCCACTATATGATTATCATTTATACGATTACCTTCAACTAAAAAATATGACAAATATGGCATTATTTCATAAACCACATTATGCTTAACCGATTTAACTTCAAAACTCATATACATATTTCGGGGATTAGGCTGACTTGTATTGTTTAGAATATCCACATAATAAATACTATTTCCAATATATCGTTTAATGAAAACATTCTCTCCAATAAACACCATATCTTTGGCTAAATAATTTGTTATATCTACTATAATAGGTGATACATAATCATCATAAACAACAGCAATAGAGAGAAATGAACTCATTATATAAGGTGTAATTACATCGTGTAAATCTGGATAAAGTCCTGTTTTACTCATTATGTAATATGTCCCTCCAATTATTGCGGATGGGTAAAGAAAATAATTCAATAGGATATCTAACATGGTTATTCTAATATTAATGGAATAACTATATTTAAATTGTTTACATAATAGTATTAACAGTTGAATCGTTATAATTATCATAATATAACGCGTGTTTTGATGATGTAACTGGTGTCTGTTGTTGTATGATATCATCACGTATATCTGGTTGTGATAAAGGTTGTGGTGCCAAATTTACATGATGAACATTTAATTTTCCGGTATCTGGATTCACACCAATCATAAACAATAGTATTCCAATTATTAATGTCATCAAAATAAAGGGTATAAATACTATAAGCCATGATATTATTCCTAAATCGCGCTGACATAAGTAATTCAATAATGTGGTAAATAATATGGTTACGCCAAATTTAACAACAGCCATGTTATACATTCCTTGAGAAGTATCAATTATAATTTGTGTTACAGAGAAGACTAAATAAATTAATGCAGGAGGGCAAATTGTTTGAAGTGATGACATCTATATACTATAATAATATTCTTTAATAAATTCAACTATTTAGTTTATCTTCTAATTCTTTAATTCTGATATTGAAGCTATTTGTCTGAAGTGCAGTCTTTTTGCTCAAAATATCATAATCATTTTTTAGCGAATTATATTCCTCCTGAAGAAGTTCCTGGTCAAAATTAATATTTCTCAATTTATCGTATTTCTCCTTCTGTTCATTTAATTTTAATTCATATAGAGAGATTTTATCTTCATATTCTTTAACTTTAACTAATAAATCACTTGTATCAATATCTGTGTTAGTCTCTTGTGACGATAATTGTTGTGTTAGCTTCTCATTTTCTTCGATAATTGCTTTCACAATAGAAAGTTCTTTTAATTCATTAATGAATTTACCTGCTGTATTAATTACATTAGCATGTGGTGATAATATCTTTTTTAGATGACTCTGAATAGATTCTCCGATATCTTTGATTAATGGCTGTAAATCTAATTCCATATATTTATGAATAACAATAATCGTTTAATATGTTTTTTTCTATTATAAATATAGATTATATGGATACTACTATCAGCAAAAAACAAGAAGAAATAATAAATTTGGTAGGACGTCAAACTGATTATTCGAGAGATGTTATTAAGGAAAAATTGGAATCAAATAACTATAATTATATGGAAATAATTGAGGAATATTTAGGTATAACAAAGGATACATGTGCATCAACTATTTATAATAGTGAGGAAGAAAAGACTGTTAATCAAAAAATATATTCTAATATAAGGCATTTTATGGATAATAACGTTAAACAGTATGAACTAAGAAAACGACTCGAAAATCAATTAAAATAACCAATTTTTCTCATCAACAGCAACTTTATTAATAGGTAATTTTGTTCTTGCAAGTCTATATTTAGATTTAGCTTCTTGAGTCTTAATTATATCCGTATTATCTTGGAATAATTCAGGCAAAACACGTGTCAATGGTTTCTCAACAATCATCATGACGTTTTTATTATCACAATTCATTTGTCTATATTCTTCGATTGATAAGTCGCCATAAAATTTATCTAATATATAGAATGGACTAGGTGCGGGTTTAATGTTATCAATATAGTTATATACACATTTATATATGTTGTTAATCATACTATATCTTTCCCATTTAACTGACGATTCTATATTTTCGTTGCATAGATGCGCAACTGCACATTGAGGTGTGCAGAAACATCCATAAACGGAATAATTTCCATTCATTTCACCTTTAGGTATATAAATAGGTGGATTATCAAAATGACTCATACACCAAAAACAATCGGATTTTTTAGAGCCTATTGTGTTGCTATTGAGTTTATGCTGTATATTTTTGAGTTTTTCCCATAGAATCTTCTTATCATCATTGCACTCACATTGTCTTTCTTCTGTTTTGCGTTCTTCATTTCTCTCTATTTCAACATTAACATCGTATGTAATCATATTATTTCCCTCAGTATTATTATCATTTGAGATGGATTTCGATTGAATATCAAAAAAAGAAGTGTCATTTGAATCGTATGGTTTAACCTGTTCGATTTGCGGATTATATGTAAAGTCCGTTAAAAATTTAGGGTTTGTTTCAATATCACTATCTGTGCATTTTAGATGCAGAATAATATTCTGAATATTATTGGTATTTTCATTTGGATCATCAATAAAAGATTTGACTATTTTACCTCCTTTTGGTTTTCTCCCGCGTTTTTTTGGCTTCTTATCACTATCATCGGGTCGAACAATATTGTTTTCGAGTTCATAATTTTTAATA
>Ga0136588_1000055_pt1 | contig 40732 bp, 30 predicted proteins | sample AntRauMFilla1564_FD_104782 | JGI IMG/M metagenome (GOLD analysis project Ga0136588, IMG submission 104782) | Saline lake microbial communities from Rauer Islands, Antarctica - Metagenome Filla 1 #564 | ecosystem: Environmental > Aquatic > Non-marine Saline and Alkaline > Saline | place... | reverse complement strand
AGCGACATTTTGAAGTTTAGTAATTTATCAAATGATGAATCTAGCTATGAAATTGCTGCTGTTGGAATGCGAACAGTACTACAGCACATATTCGATCTAGAAGATGAGCCTGTAAATATTAGAGTAGATAAACGCTTGGTAGAAAAACTCATTGACGAGTTAGACGCCAAGTTAAGCCAACAGATGGATGCGATATTACATCACGACACATTTAAGGCAGTAGAGGCGCCTTGGCGTAGTTTAAAATTCCTAACCGACAGAACTGACTTTAATGAAAACATTAAAATTGAGGTGTTGTCGCTAGCAAAAGAAAACCTTTTAGAAGATTTTGAAGACGCTTCAGACATTACTGAAAGTGGACTTTATAGGAAAGCATACACTGATGCCTATGGTCAATTTGGCGGTGAACCCTATGGCGTCATTATTGGTGACTATTCCTTGTCACCTGGAACGCAAGATGTAAATTTAATGAAGCATATGAGTGCGATGGCGGCGATCACGCATGCGCCTTTTATCGCGGCAGCCGCTGAATCTTTCTTAAGTGTAGATGACTTTTCTGGTATTCCAGAGCTTAAACAGATTGAGGCAATGTTCGAAGGACCACAATATGCTAAGTGGCGTGCGTTCAGAGAGCATGACGATTCTCGAAATATGGGGCTTACTTTGCCACGCTTTATGTTACGTCAAGCATACGGCGAGAATATCCCAGTAAAAAACTTTAATTATCAAGAAAAAATTGTTAATAATTCAGAATATCTGTGGGGTAATGCCGCATTTGCTTACGCCACCCGCCTAACTGAAAGTTTTGCTAAGTACCGCTGGTGTCCGAATATTATTGGACCACAGTCTGGTGGAGAAGTACGTGATTTGTCAATTAATGTGATTGACGATAGCGGTATTGATAAAATTGTAGGCCCGGCTGAAGTTGCTATCTCAGATCGTAAAGAATATGAATTGTCCGAATTGGGTTTTATTCCGCTTACACTGCGCAAAGACGCCGACAGTGCTGTTTTTTTCTCATCTAACTCAACGCAAAGACCAAAAAGGTTTTCTAACGACGACGAAGGCCGCCAAGCAGAGTTGAATTACCGCTTAGGAACGCAGTTACCTTACCTTTTTATTGTTAACCGTCTAGCGCATTATATTAAGGTCCTGCAGCGAGAAAACTTAGGTAGTTGGAAAAGTAAAACGGATATGGAAAAAGAGTTAAATAAATGGATCCGTCAGTATGTTGCGGACCAAGATAGTCCGTCGCCAGCAACTCGAAGCCAACGCCCTTTGCGTAAAGCTAACCTGAGTGTTAGTGAAATAGAAAATGATGCTGGTTGGTACCAAGTGGGCTTAGAAATCACGCCTCACTTCAAATTCATGGGCGCCAATTTTACTTTGTCACTGTCGAGCCTGCTGGAGCGCGGGTAGGTGGTTAAAATAGTGTTCAGATAATTCAGTCATAGATGACAGTACTGTTATCAAGATAGTTTTACTAAGCACTACTCTACTATACTTAATTAAACCAAATTATTAGGATATCTTTATGCCAACTGAAATCTATATGACAATTAATGATCCTGAGGGATGTTTAACCGAAGAAGCAAGTTCAAAAGAAAGCATCGGGTCTTTCTTCAAGTCTGACCACGATGAAGAATGTTTAATTCTCGGATATAGCCACAAAGTGAGCGTACCGACCAACACCCTAACAGGGCAAGTAACCGGTTCTCGAAAACACGAATATCTGCAAGTAGAGAAGTTTATTGATAAAAGCTCACCGCTCTTACTCAATAGCGTGACTTCACCGTCAGAACTTGAAGTTGTGCTCAGATTTTTTAGGACGCCAGACGAAACTAGTGCCGGAGAACCTGTTGAATATTACAATATTATGCTGCAACGGGCCAAGATTGTGAGCATAGAAACAGTTTCTCCTAACATACTGATACCTGAAAACGATGGGCTGATGCCAACTGAGACTGTTCGTTTTACTTACGGTCAAATACAGGCAGATCACGTTGTTTGTGGAACAACTGCAATTGATGACTGGTCAGGTGAAGGTGAATAAAGATTACCTACTGAAGAATAAAGGTAGGCATCATTTTCACTGGTGTTTAAGGGTCTTTAGCGTTTTGTTCTTAGTTCAGGCGCTGAGTGCTTGTACGCTGACAAGTTTTGTCAGTGAATCTGCGGACAAGGTACCTACAAACCGACTCAAATACCCCGATGACCCGAGTCAGCAAGATCATTGGCTGGATAATGCCAATGCTTGGCGGTTTTGGGATGTGGCCTCGCCTGATAACCAGGTACTTGAGTGGTCGTTCGAAGAAAATGCCATTCGCGTGCATTTTGAATCTAATGAGCTACTCAATCTGCATGCTGGCCGTCCGCATACAGTAAAGGTGAAAATTATTCAGTTTTCAGATGTAGCAGGGTACAAGACCTTAGCGGCGAGCCCCGGTGGTTTGAAAACGATTTTAGTGGAAGATATATCGGTACTGCCCAATTCAGTTTACGTCAAAGAGGTACTGCTTGCCCCCAATAATATTATGACGATTGATATTGCAAGGCAGCAGGACGCAAAATTTGTAGCAGTGGTGGTTGGCTATGCTAATCTGCTAACTCGGGACGTGTCGCGTTTGCTGCCCATTCCCGTTACGTCAATACCGCCGCCAGAGTATCAACCCTCAACGTTTGACCAAGTGACGCTTGGCTTTTTTGCTGAAACGCAAGAACAAGTGCCAAATACTGTCCGACCAGGTCGCCTCAAAATAAAGATGAATTTGGGCGAGACAAAAATAGAATCATTTTCAGCTCAATCATACTAACTTCGGAGGAATGTGTAGCGTGGACTCCTTAAAACCAATATATTGGCACCAAGGCCTTTTTTTACAGCCACAGCATTTTCAGCTAATGCAGACAAGTGCAAGTGCTGTTGCTATTGCTTGTTCTGAAATTAAAACGGGCATATCAAATGGAATATCAGATTTAGAAATCAATGAAGACGACCTAAAAAACGGGCAATTTGGATTACGTAAATTTAGGGGCGTATTGACTGATGATACCATTTTGGCTTTTCCCGGAAATGCCAACATACCCAGCCTCACTCTTTCTCTGCATAGCCCAGACAGCGATGGTAATTATGATATTTATTTGTCACTGATACCTTTGAAACGATTTGAGAACAATCTAGCAGATCCGGATGATGATGTGCAGAAGCGGTATGTCGAGAATACAGTCGAGGTAATACAAGATCAGTTCGACAGTCAAGAATCAAGCAAAATAAAGACCCTAAGTTACGATGTAAGACTTTTTGTGGGAACACAGCCACCACCTGATGGCTGCATTGTAGAACATATTGCTAGAGTGGTGAATACCGGGAATGGTTTTAGCTTAGCGACTGATTTTATACCCAATGTCCAGTTTGTTAGAGGGTCAAGGGTATTGCAAGATGCGATAACTGACTTGAAAGGGAATTTAATTAGTCGTTTTGAGCAGCTCGAAAGCTTCACTTCCCTGGCTGGAAATCGGCACGCTGAACTTAACGGAGCCAGTTTAACCAATTTAATGGCAATGAATACATTGGCGCATTTTGTACCTGTGTTTTCGCAATTTAGTGAAATTCATCATACCCGTGTTGAAGATGTCTACTTGTCGTGTCGTCAGTTGATTAGTCAACTGAGTATGTTTTCGAAGCATACTTCCATTACGGGACAGATGGTCGATAGTAATAAGAGTGTGGTGGCGTTTAGAGCTTCTAATTTTGGCGATATGTTTTATCGGGCTTTTTCGCTTATTAACCAACTTTTAGACGAACTGACTATTGACCCAGAGCGCTTAATTGAACTTACCAAGCAAGGCGATAGTAAGTTTATTGTCGGGCTTTCTGCGGATTTCTTAGCATCAAATACAAATTTATATATTCGACTACGAACCGAAAGCAAGCTTGCCGAGTCACTCGACGAATTCACTCGGTTTGCAAAGGCTGGCGCTGATGGTCAAGTGGATATCTACACCAAACGTTCATTGCCGGGCGTTCCGCTTACTTACCTTGCTAGAAAACCGTTGGGCGTTGCCAGCACACCTAACAGCTATTATTTCAGCGTAGACAGATTCTGTTTTGAATGGCAAAAAGTAATTGAATCGGGCCGTCTGGGCTTAATTTGGCCAACCGCACCCTCTGATTTGTGTGTTGAGCTGATTGCAGTGAGAGGTTGATTACTATGACCATAACAGACCAATATATACCCGCTTTTATCTTACTTGAAAATGTAAGGTCAACCTTAACCGCCGACGCAAGCGTTCAATCGGCTCAGTTAGCGCAGCAGTTTCTCGACTTATTATCCGCACCAGTACCTGCATTATTAGAATCTGATTATCTGCTAAGTGATATTGAAAATGCGCAGTTTGCTATTGCCGCATTGGTAGATGAAGTTGTGCTTAGTTCGCAATATGCTGATGTAAGTCAATGGCAAGTATCGCCTCTACAAAAACAACTATTTGCTGTTACTACCGCCGGAATAGAGTTCTTTAAACGCTTGGATAATTTAAATGAATTAGATCCTCAGCATCAAGATGTAAGAGAGGTTTATTTATTTTGCCTCAAATTGGGTTTTACTGGCTGTTATTTTGATATTGGTCATCGGGCTAAGTTAGATAGTATTATTCAAGCAAATTATCAGTTATTACGAAAAGACATACTGCTGCCAAGGCCCGAGTTTGCAATGGAGCAAGACCGTGAGTCGGTGTTTAAGTCGGCACGCAAAAGTCATGGCTTTGAAATTGCGGTCATATGGGCGCCAGTTGTGTTTGTTTTTGCGCTTTACGTGTATTTGAGGGCAGACATTAGCTCTCAAATCGCACTGCTCGTTCAAAACATATAACGAAAAGGTTTAGGAATGAAAAAGGTTTTTAAATTTTTACTTGTTATATTTGTTTGGTTTCTGATTTTAGGGATTTGCGCGGCATCGGCCTTGCTTATTGGCTATCCCTTAGAGCAAGGTATAAAAGTCTTCGCGGCTATTTTTGCGGTATGGTACACAATCAAACTAATTATTTACTTAGTAAAGCGTTGGCAAGCAAAGCAACGAGTTGAAAAGTTAGTCAATGTTGATAAAGCGGCTGGCCAAAAAGTCAGCTTCAACTTTTTTCAGTTATTCGCATCTCGTGATTTTGATAAGCACCTAAAAAAAGTTATAAAGACAATTAAAGCAAAATCTCAAAGTACCGATGGCGTTGATATTCAAGATTTAAAATGGAATTTACACATTAAACTTGATAACGACAGTAGCAATTGGCTGCAGCGCAGTGACATTAATCGACCCAAATTAAACGACCCTATTTTTACCGAGCATCCTTATATAAAATGGCTGCCTTTTAATCAGTATATGATGATTGACGTTGATGCCTATTTAGTCAATGCCAAACATGCCGCGGGGCAAGTGCAATGGCTCGAGTTTTTAGATAGCCTCTCTTTCTGTGAAAAACGAGTGCCGCTGGACGCTATCACTCTCTCTATTAATGTCGAAACCCTGTTGGATCAAGGCGCTGCCCTAGAGGCGGCGGACAAACTTCGTCAGTGTGTTGAAGATGTTCGTGATCGCTGTGGTGTTAACGTGCCTGTAAGTGTCGTTCTACTTGGTATGGAATCGTTCGCCGGGATGGATTCTTGGCTAGAAGCCTGCGAGACAGACTTTACGGCCTCAATTTTGGGCGTGGCTAATAAAGGCCAAAATGCTCCGCAGGCGGCAGTAGCGGATTTGTTTGCACGTTTGGGAACGATATTTCATCAAGGCGCGCTAGCAACACTAATGGATAAGGGTTTTATTGTCGATGCAGTTCGGCTAAGCCGAATAGTGTCTGAATTAGAGACCGCAAGCACATCTTTTATTGAGCGCGCTTTTTCCCGTAATGATTTTCAAGCAGCCCCCCAACTGAGTGGCTTGTATGTTGTGATGGCAAAACAAGCGAATTATGCTTTCAATCAAACTTTGCTTGAGTCGGCCACATTGTGCCCCTATCGTGGTGTGCTTACGGCCAACAGAACCGAAGCAGATAAGCTTAAGTTAAAGCGACTCTCCGTTTATTATGGGGCTACGGCGGTGCTCTCTATGCTGCTTATATCCTTGTACAATACAACGTCAAGTGGCGTGCAAGATGCGTTTTATGAGTTTAGCATAAACCAGTCTGAGCAAACTGGCGCAATTGATGTGACCGCAAACTTACAAAACCGTGCTAATTTAGCGCGCAGTTTGGACGAGGTGGCGATTGCTCATTGGCTTTTTAGTACAGACGATCCGATGCGAACCAGATTGCTAAGTGAACGTTTTAATAAAGACCTGAACGATTTATTAATAACACCAATAGAGCAAGGTTTTGCGCTAAAGTTATCTGGTGCTGAGGAAATGAGCGTAGACGATAAAGTTGATTATCTTAATATTGTCATGCGCCGGATAAATATATTTACCGCCATTTTGAACGATTCCAGTATTTCTTTCTTAGCTGAATTACCACAGCCATATGATAGTGCATATATTACCGATGTGCCTGATGTGGTGCTAACGCGCTTAAATGCATTGCTTATTGAGCAGGTGGATTTAGGTCGTCGATTTAATCAACAAAGCTTCGAAAAAAATATCATGCAGCAACGCGATGAACAAAGGCTTAACTTGGCAAGTCTGATTTCGCAAAGCGCAGGCGATATGAGTTGGTTAGTTGAGTGGACAAACAATAATCAAACGATAAAAGACATTGGCTTATCCGACTATTGGCCAGTAGAAAATCAAGCTACGGGGCTGCGTGTTAGTCGAGCTTATACGCTTGAAGGCCGCCAAATAATTGAAAACTTTATTGAACAACTGATTGCCGCGCTAGGCGGTCAAAACACCTACATAAGCAATAATTTGCCTGCATTTAGGCAACAATATGAAATCAATTATGTTGCACAATGGGGTGCATTTCTAGCCGGTTTTAACGATGGAATGGACGCTTTAGTTAGTCGTGATGATTGGTTGTTAGTCATCAATAATTTACCCACCGGACGTAATATCTATTTTACGCTGATGAATGATGCGTGGTCTCAGTTAGAGCCCTTTGCAACAAGTGAAAACCAACCCGATTGGCATGCATTTCTTATTTACTACCAAGACATGCTGGCGCTAAGTACCGACGAGATACAGGGCAACGCTAAAAAGAATAAAGTGTTAACAAAAATGGCACTTAAAGTTGTGGGTGCAACTGGGCCGGTCGGAAAGGCAATTGCTGGAGCAGGTAAAAGTGGCTTGAAGACTCAGAAGAAACTAGATAAGGCCAGTGGTTCGGGTCCTGGTGCGAGTGAGCGTGAACTCAATTTGCAAGCTGCTGCAAATGAGCTTGATGCATATAAAAAGACAATCGCGGATATTATATTTAGTATTGAAAGAACCAAAAGTTCGTTCGAAAATATTCAGGGTCTTTTTATGAATCCTGAAGGACCTGAGGCAGCCAGCACAAAGCTGGGGGCTGCTCAAAGAAGCGTTAAAAATTTGGAAGCGCTCATAGGTAAAATTGGCATGTCGACTAATCCATTCTGGCAGTTGTATGTTGGTCCCGTTCAACTCACTCAGGCATTTATGTTGGCCGAATCTGCATGCCATATAAACAAACAGTGGCAAGACGAGTTTCTATATGAGCTAAACGGCGTTCCTGATTATAAAGTAAGTGAGTTTGCTTATGGCGACGCTGGTATTGTGTGGTCATTTACCGACTCTACTCTACTTCCATTTTTGACTAAAAGAGCCAAAGGCGGTTTTAATATTCAACGCGTAAACGAGCAACGCATTGCGTTTGATAGCACCTTTTTAGAGTATTTGAACCGCGCTAAAGATCAGGGGGATAGTATTAAGTTCGAAAGTTTTAATTTGGACATAACAGCCTTTCCTACTAGCGTTAATAAGTCGGCACTACTGTTTGTTAGCGAGACTGAACTGGTGATGCAGTGTGGTGAAGGCCAAAGCAGTATCGTCAATAATAACTTTATTGTTGAAGATCGCTTAGTATGGGAGCCCAGCTGTGGTTCAGTTACTCTACGATTCACGATTGGCAATAGAGTCATAGAGAAGCAATACCCCGGCCCTAATGGTGTTAGCGCATTTTTGAAAGCGTTTGAATTTGGCGAGCATACTTTTGATATTGAGGAGTTTCCACGGGATTTTTATACACTCAAACAATTTGAAATTCAACGTATAAGAGTGCAATTTGCGATTGATGGCGGTACGCGTTTATTACAAGCGCTTGATAGAGTGCCACCAGCACCGCCTCAAAATATTGCCCAGTGCTGGGTGTAATCGTTAATGCCTGAAAACTATAGCGAAGTGCAATTTTTAGCACAAAACGCAAACTTCTTGCCGCTGAAGTGTTTGGTGTTAGCGCCATTGATTAATGATCCCCAGTGGGATGGGCAAGTTACGCCAGTGTCTGTGAGTCTGACTAATTTCGATAAAGTGATGCTGCAACTGTCGCCGTCGGTAAGCGTTGAGGTTGAAAATAAGCTGCTGTGTGAATTGATGCAGGTCGAGAATCAAACGCTGGAGGTTACATACTACTTTTCTGATCTTGCGTCATTTACCCCCTCTCAAATTGTGCGCAGAGATCCTACTCTGTTTAATATTTCCAACTTAATTGTGCTCATCAAAAACCAGTTACAAAATACCGTTTACTGCGCCGATACTGTTTCAAGTAGTATACAAAATTTGCCGTTATCTATTGACGAACAAATGATTGTTAACAGAGCCACAGCAGAATACTTTGTGCTGCAGTTGCAGGGCGCGGTGTCGGATGTGTTAAGTCAAATGTTGCATCATACTAACTGGCAAACGATTGAGAGCGCTTGGCGCAGCATACATTGGTTGTGCCAGCAACAAGCAGAGTCGGGGCGCTGCCAGATAGACGTGCTTGCAACTAATAAAGAAGTCCTTTGGGAAGACCTCATGCACAGTGCTTCGCCGGAGGATAGTGAGTTGTTTCAGCTGCTATATAGCCGCAATTATGGGCAATTTGGCGCTGTTCCTTATGGTGTTATGTTGGTGGATAGTTATTTTTCGATAACCGGTAGCGGCCTGTCATTGTTAAAACGCTTGAGTGAGTTGGGTGAGAATGCGCACGTGCCCGTTGTGACGGCGTGTTCCCCTGAATGTTTTGGCTTAGATGAGTTTACCGAGCTAGCTTATACCGATGGTCTCATAGAGCTCCATCAAGGAGCTCGTTTTGTAAAGTGGAGAAGTTTTATTGCGAGTGAGTCGGCAAGCTATTTATTAATGACTTTGCCGCGCATAAGAATTAGGCCGCTTTATGAACAGCTAGACGAAAACCCAGACAATTATAGTTGGTTTACAGAGTCTTTTGCTAATAATAACGAGCACCTTTGGACAAATGCAGGATATGCATTTTTAATCAATTTGATGAAAAGTTTTGAGCAACATGGATTCTGTTCTGCTATCAGTGGCAGATATTTAGGCAGTATTGAGCACCGAACGTTTAATGGCGCAAGTGCGCAACTGCCGCTTGAAATAACCATACCCCAGACCAGAGAAGCGCAGTTAATTCGCTTAGGTTTCAACCCTATTGTGGTGCGAGACCAAGGTCGTGAAATGTTGTTTAATTCCGGCAATTCAGTTCGCTGGGGACATGTGATGAGCAGTAGAAGGGTGCAAAGCGCCGATGCATTAGCTAGCGCACAATTAAGCTATCTATTAATTGTGTTACGTATTGTGCATTGTCTTAAAATTTTATTTAGAGAGCGAGTAGGTCTGCATGAAACAACAGCAAGTTTGCAGTCTTACATCAATAGCTGGTTAAGACAATTTGTGTCAGCCGTAGAGGTCCCTTCTGAGGCAATGAGAGCAGAGCGTCCACTAAAAGACGCAGGGGTAGTGATAGGAGAGAAAGACGGCTCTGGATGGTATGATATAGGGCTATCACTACAACCACATTTGAAATATTTAGGTAAAAATGTCACGGTTGAACTGAGTATTCCAATTGCTGAAGGAGGAAGCTAATGGAGTTTACAGGTTACCTCAGCGTTGAGGGCAAAAGCCAAGGAAAAATTGCTGGTTCGTCACAACGTAAAGACCGAGAGGGCGATATTATTGTTTATGATTTTAAACATGAAGTATTACAACCTTTTCAGGGTGAAAAACAGTTGGGTAATGCGGCAATATTGCATCAGCCAGTATTGCTAACCAAAGAGGTCGACCAAAGCACGCCAAAGCTATACCAAGCGCTTGTTGAAAAAGAAGAACTAGCGATTACTTTTGCTTGGTACAGATACAACAATGGTAATGAAAAGCTTTACTACCAGATGAAATTAGAAAAGGCGAATATTGTGCGCATTGGACCGTTTACCCCTTCTTCATCTGTTGACAATGCGGGAGCGCTTAGATTTATGGAATCTATCCAAATAGTTTATAACAAAGTAGATTGGTCGTGGGGAGAGCATGGTGATATTACCTATTCTACCCATTGGCGTAGGCAGGGTTAGTCATGCTACGATTAACTGAGAAGCTAGATATTGAGCTAGATCATCATCCACTAAAGCAACGCGAGCAGTTAGTAAATTCGGTGACACGTTTTGTCAGGAATGTAATGAACGCAAGACGCGGCAGTGTTGCTATTGATCCTGACTTCGGGTTACCTGAAACAGATATGTTTGGCAGTATTCACGATGAAGATGAACAACAGCGACTGCTGCGTTTCATTGAGCTGTATATTTGTGCAATGGATAAACGAGTTTTGTCCGTGCACTGCGAACAGGCAAGTAAAAAAAACGTTACCGATGTGATTGTTTTTTACATGAAGTTGAAATTGATAAAAAATACCGCGTTGACCCTGAAAACGAATTTACTTGCGGATAGTACCTATGAGGTTGAAATAGCATGAATGAGCTTCAAAACCTGTATAAAGAAGAGTTAAGATTATTCAAAAAGTCGGCTAAAACCTTCAGTGATCAATATCCTGCTATTACTGAAAATTTGCTGCGCGACACCCTCGACCCCGATGCTGATATGTTACTTAAAGGCCTTGCTTACTTAACGGCCCAATTACGCCACGAAAGCGCCGCCCAGTTTCCAAGAGCATTACAATCAATATCACAAATTATTGCTCCGCACTTAATGCAACCTGTTCCTGCTATGACGCTGTTGGCGTTCACAGCAAAACCAAACCTGCTTAATCCATATATTGTGCAGTCAGGTAAGAGTTTTGATACGGTGGCCATTGGTCAAAATGACCATGGGCATGATATTACATGCCGATTCAACACAGTGTGGCCAGTCGAGATTTTACCCATATTGCTGACTGATATAAGCACTCATAAAAATGAGTCAGCAGATGGGCAGAGTAAACTTTCGCTTGAATTTATGTTTACTTCTGAGCGCAATTTATTAGAAAACTACCATTTTGATAAGCTGCGATTGTATTTTAATTTAGCAACGACCGACGCCTCAGTATGGCTCACTGTATTGCATAGTCTGGTGCAAACTCTAGCAATCACAGATGCTAATGGTCGTATTGAATTGGCTAACGATGCGATTAGCTTTCCGGCATTAGAAACCAGAAACAAAACAACAACTAAGGCTAACAAGGGGCTAATGCACCAGTTATTAATGGACTATTTTTTATGTCCTGAGAAGTTTTTGTTTGTTGATATTGATGTATCTCGCTGGCAGAAAAGAAGCGGTTCGAAATTTGTCTTGGCTGCCGATATTGCCCTTCCTGCATTTCCTTTACCCGAGTTACGAAGCGCAGACGTACAGCTCTTTGTTGCGCCAGCAATTAATCAATTTGAACAGTTTGCCGAGCCTTTACCGTTTAATGCATTTAGTTCAGAGCTGCAGCTCAGCGCCAAAAATAGGCAGCTCTCGGGTGATATGCAATTAGATATTTGCTATGTTGATAGTGTTGAAGGCATAACGCTAGGGGAAAAGAAAGGCGTGTTCTTGGAAAACGCTTTGCAGCCCAATAAAATTGACCAAGCCAGTTTAAGTTATACTTTTTTTCGAAAGCCAAGTGTAGCGGAAAGTGGGTCATTGCCATACCTTGGTATTTATCGTAATAGTAAAAATGAGAACATTGAAGTGCTGCGTATAAAAGTGCAGTGCTCGCAAGGCGCATGGGGAAGTGAAGTACCGGTCAACCAAGTAATTAAAGCAACAAGTAATTCACCAGAACTAGTTAGTTTTACTAACTTAACGCAAGCTAGCCCTTACCAACCAGCTTGCTTAGTGTCTGAGAATGCATGGCAAATTGTATCGGACCAAAATATCACCCTAAGTACGCTACAAAGTGCCGAGCAACTAAAACAGTTTTTGCAGCATCATATTCCTGAATCACTCAAGACCACAGCAAAGCAAAAAACTAATCTACATAGAATAAACGCAATTGAGCGCGTGCATACCAAGGCAATGGAAAAAATTGTTAAAGGGCGGCTGTTAAGAGGCTTGCAGTTCGATATTTTTGTAAATATTGATCATTTTAATGGGGTCGGTGAAGTGTTTTTATTTTCATCTATTGTGAATCAGATCCTCAAAATGAAAACACCCATAAACAGCGTTTCGCAGATGAATATTATTAACGCAAGGAGTGCTGAAGTGACGTCATGGCCTACGGTATTAACGACGGATTTAGAATGAAAATTGCAGATATTATTGCCCTAGCGCCAAAATATTCGTTGTTAGATTGCTATCGAGTTTTGTATAATTTTGTGCGCGATAGCAAAGGGCAACCACTGCATGAAATAAGATTGCGGCCCGTGTTAAGTTTAGCATTGCCGGCAAAGCAGGTTCATCGGATCATTGTTGAGCTAATTAACAATCGCAATATTTATACGATAGAAGTAAATTTAGCAGGTTTGTATGGGCAATTATCCCCCCTGCCTACTTTTTTTACAGAAGAGCTTATTCAATCAGACTTACTTGACCTTAATCAAGCAAAGCACTTTCTCGACCTACTTCACCAACGTTTTTATCAAATATTTATTGCGGCGCAACAGCAACATACCGGCTATGAAACTGAGCAACAAGTAGAACAATCACGTTCGATGATGCTTTCGCTTGCGGGCCTGCGCGGTGGTGATCTGCTGCAGCAGTTTCCAGAGCCTGCGCTATTACTACGATATGTTAATTTGTTGAGACATGAGCGAGGGACGGTGCTTGGTATTCAGCAACTTTTTAGTGGGCTATTTGCTACCGAAGATTTAGTGGTGCAGGCGTATCAACTTAGACAAGTGACTGTAGCTAACGAGTGCGTAACTCAGTTAGGCTGCCCAAAGCACGGGTTAGGGCAAGATGCGCTGGTTGGCAATAAAATAAGCGATGGGCAAAGTAAAATCCTTATAATGGTTAATGGTATTAAGTTAAGTACGTACAATAAGTGGATGTTGAACCAACGTTACCTGCAGGGTTTGCAGCAATTAACACGGTTTATATTGAATCAACCTTGCCTAGTTGACCTGTGTTTTAGCATCAATGCATCAGCCAAGTTTCAACGCGGTATTGGGCAAAAGCATCAGCATTTGCTGGGAAAGAATATATGGCTAGGCAACACGCCAGTTGGTGCTGACAAGTACGAAGCAAATATTCGCCTGTTGTAGGAGTATTGATTGCTCACGGTAATTCTCAGCTCTAGGTGCAGAAACTTAGAGTTTTACACAATTTTGTCAGCTTCCTGTGGCAAATTTGTTGAATAGTATGTATGAGTTAAGGTGCAAATAAAATAGGGGCAACTAAGCTGACCCTTGTAACTAACAATAACGCATGACAGGCAAACCTCTAATGAAAATGTCTTTTTCAATTAAGCTCGGTATATTAATGATATTTTTATTAACGTCGTTGATGGGCAGTATCTTGTGGTACTTTTATAACTATTCCAAAAGCCTTACGATGGAGGATTTTCGCCAAACTATTGCGGATGTAACACATACGGGGTCTTTCATCCTAGACGAAAATGCGAGGGTTTCATTAACGGACCTTAAGCGTAAACTGGAGGAGACACTCCCAGAAAATTTTAATGAGCGAGTATTGAGTTTTGCAAACACCAACTCAGAAGGGCAGTTCAAAGAAGTATTAGCAAGCGACAAATCATCCTCTCTACAAAACAGTGCTGAGTTTGTAACCTTAGTTCAGTTACTTCGTCGTGTGCAAGCGGGAAGCCAACCTTCAATCAATGCGCTTGATACAATGGCGCAAACTGACATGGTGATTGATTGTCAAATGTCACCCAGTGAGCTTGTGGCAAATAATGCAGATCGTTCTAGCGTGCGGTGGTCGTATCTTCTAGTGCCGATTCCGGGTATCGCCACAAGCAGTGCATTGATGTTTTTAGCTGATTCAAATTTCATGGGCCCTGCGAATGAGGTTTCCAATCCTATTGGTAATGTTTATTTGCCAAGAGCGGTTTTTACTGAGCCCTTTAGAACCGGGAAAATGGCCATCTCAGATTGGTACAAAGACGAATTTGACGCTTGCGTATCAGTAATGACTGCAGCCGTGCCAATTAAAAGTGAGAATGGTGAAATTATTGCAATATTAGGTGCAGATTATCCGGTAACTAAATTTGAAGAGAGAATTGCTAGTTTAACTGCCAACAGTAGAAAAATATTTTTGGTCACCATGACGATCGCGCTCTTGATGACTTTTGTTATTGCTTTTTGGATTTCAGTGCCGTTGAGCCGCTTAAAAGCAGGGGCGGAACAGCTGTCGAAAAAAGATTTTGAGCATAAAGTGATGATCCGCAGCCAAGATGAGTTCGGTGTTATTGCAAAAACCATGAATCAGGTGAGTCAGACGATGAAAGAATTCACCCAAAACTTAGAGGAGTTGGTGGCTAAACGAACGCATGCCCTATCAGCAGCGACAAAAAAAGTGCAAGTCCTAAATGCGCGACTAGAGAGTGAAAATGCATTCTTAGGCGCAGAGGTTGATAGTTTATTAAGGCTCAGGCAGTACGGATTACCTCACGCAGGCCAAACCGTCAATTTAGGCAACTATAAAGTGATGTTTGAATACATTGGAAGTACGCTGGTATGTGGTGATTTTTGGGCCTTGGTTAACGGCAAAAAGCATCAACAGTTGAGCTATGGTCAGGTATCAGGCTATGGACTAGAGACGGCGACAACAGTAATGCAGTTGCAAGCAATACTACAAAACCAAGTCAGTGGAGACGCTTGCGCTGACATAGAAGGGTGCCATCGTTTTATTAGCTCTGTTAATGGTATGCATAAGCCAGCGCTGATGGCCAAACTCTTCTCAGTGCAGATGACAGACAGCGTTATCACCATAACTGGCAGCGGCATGCCGCCACTTAAGTTTAGCTCAAAAAGCGTTGAGGAAATAAATATAGAGGGTAGTACACCAATTGGTTTGCGAGGGTCGATGAGCGGAGCCCCAACAACCATATCTCTTAGCGACGAAGAGTCTATACTCTTATATTCAGCTGGCTTTCGTCGGGCTATTTGTAGTCTTCATCAGTGCAGGGACGATGGGATTGACGATCAACATTTTATACAACTGACCGGACTCATTAATGACACACCTGAAATATTGCGAGCAAAGTTACTCGACTCAGTCTGGTCAGAAACTTGGCAGGACGACATTAGTTTTGTGCTTATTCAAAAAAGGCTGACTTCATGATCCCCAGGATAGAATGCGAAATGTTTTATTATGATACGGTTGCGGGCGAACTTATATTTGTCGAAAATGTGAGGTTATTTAAATCGTCTGTAGTCAGCACATCAGAAGAACTGCTATCATTTATAAAAAGACAGAACGTTAGTTCGCTTGTTATAGATATAAAAAATACACTTTTTTTCGACGCTAGTGCAGAATTGCTCTTGTATAAAGTGGTGACGCTCTTTAAGACAAATAGCCAAAGTCGAGTCGTGATTATTAGCGAAGATAGTAAGGCAGCGCAGCGAACTCTCATCAAAAGTTTACTAATAGTAAACCCAAATATTCACGTCGATTTTCACATCCAATAATATAGATAAGCCGAGCCCTCCTCGAATGAGTTGGCTGCCAACGCTTGTGTATGGTGAAGAAGGCAGCTCCCTAGGACTCGTGAACATTAGGCTGCAGCGATAAGTGTTAAACTAGACTCAATGTCCCCAGAACCCCAGTATCTAAATAGCGCTTGATTCTGAAGGTTTCTCTGTTACTCTTTTACTCAGTTAATATATAAACAAAAGCTACATAAAATGATGAAAAAGTTACTAAGAAACTGCGCACTATGCTTAAGTTTTGCAATGGCGTTTAGTCTGCAAGTTTACAGCGCGAACAGCGACGTTAAAGCCGCCGTTGAAAAAGATTACGATAGCTATCTCAAAGACCTATTTATTCATTTTCATAAAACCCCAGAATTGTCCTTGGTAGAAACCAAAACCGCAGCGCGCTTAGCGAAAGAGTTAAGACTGGCCGGCTTTGATGTCACACAAGGTGTTGGTGTGGCCGTTGAAGGCAATCCATCAACTGGCATTGTGGCTATTATGAAAAATGGAGAAGGCCCGCTGGTAATGATGCGAGCCGATATGGATGGCCTGCCCGTAGAGGAAAAGTCTGGTTTGGAATATGCTTCAACTGCTACCCAAATCTCGCCTATAACGGGCAAAGAAGTATCGGTAATGCATGCCTGTGGTCATGACGTTCACATTACTAGCCTTGTTGGCACCGCTCGCTACATGGCGGCTACAAAAGATCAATGGTCGGGTACCTTAATGCTAATTGGGCAACCCGCAGAAGAGCGTCTTAAAGGCGCTAAGCAAATGATGGATGCCAACATATGGGACACATTTGGACAACCCGATTATGCACTAGCGTTTCATGTGGGCTCCTCCGGGCCAACGGGAATAGTGAATGTAGTGGGCGGAGCGCCTTACGCAGGCTCTGACAGCCTTGATATTATTATACATGGTGTTGGCGCTCATGGTGCCAGCCCGCATGCAGGCAAAGATCCTATCGTGCTTGGTTCCCAAATTGTAATGGCATTACAAACCTTGGTTTCACGTGAGCTTAGCCCTCGCCAGCCGGGTGTGGTTACGGTTGGCTCATTTCACAGTGGCACCAAACATAACATTATTTCTGATAGAGCCGTGCTGCAGGTAACGGTTAGAAACACCAATTTAGAAACCCGCAAAATACTGCTTGATGGGGTTAAGCGCATTGCTGAGAATATGGGCCGCGTCGCCGGTATGCCAGAGGATAAGTTGCCAGAGGTTACGATTGTTTCAAGTACCCCGCCCACAGTAAACGATACTGCACTAGCGATGCGTTTAAAATCAGTGTGGATTGATAATATGGGAGAAAGTGTTGTGACCAGCCAAGAAGCAACGGGTATGGGCGCCGAAGACTTTCCCTATTTCACCACCACCCCACTTATTAAAAGCGTTTACTGGGGTATTGGCGGCACTAACCCAAAGGTGTGGGAAGCGGCGCAAAATGGTGGTGAGCCTATTCCGTCGCATCACAGTTCATATTTTAAAGTAGAGCCTGAGTCAGTCAAGGTGGGTGTTGTAAGCACTGTTCATGCCTTGATGGAATTAATGCCAGCTAAATAGTGCTAGTTAGAAATTTAATGGGGTAAAAGAAGGGGCCTAGCGCCCCTTTTCAATTAGAGCCTATAAATCGGTAGACCCATCATCATTTGCCTCAAGTGTAGCAAGGCGAACTTCTAAAGCTTCCAGCTTTTCACGCGTTCTAATTAGGACTTGGCTTTGCACATCAAATTCTTCACGGCTCACAAAATCAAGTTTGCTTAGCTGTGACTGCAATACCTGTTTGACTTTTTCTTCGGCATCGCCCGCCATGCTTTTCATGCCCGAGGGAATAACGTTTGAAATATTCTTAGCAATCTCTTCGAGTTTCTTAGGATCAATCATTTTTGCTTCCTTTAATTCTTAACCTGACTCTATTGTAGACGCAAAGCTAAAAGAAAACAGTCTCTATTGCCATTGTTTTGTTATAATTCGTGTCTAATAAACTCATAGCAGTGTAAATTTTCATGCGATTAAACCCAGCCCAGCAGGCAGCGGTAGAATATATTAGCGGACCATGTTTGGTACTTGCTGGTGCCGGCAGCGGTAAAACTAGGGTAATTACCCACAAAATTGCCTACTTGGTGAACGTGTGCAAGTACAAGCCTAGTCAAATAGCCGCGGTTACCTTTACTAATAAAGCGGCGCGGGAAATGAAGGAGCGGGTGTCGCACACTCTTGGCAAAAAAGAGTCGCGCGGGCTGAAGGTGTCTACCTTTCACACCATGGGCCTCAATATCATTAAAAAGCATGTTACTACCTTGGGCTACAAAGCAGGGTTTTCCTTATTTGACGATAAAGACAGCTACGCGCTGTTAAACGATTTAACGCATGATGAGTATGCGGGCGACAAAGAAGCGCTTAAACACCTGCAGCGCAGTATTTCGAATTGGAAAAGCGAGCTTATAATGCCCTTAAACGCGATGCAAATGTATGAAAAAAGCACGGGTATAGAGAGTGAGCACGCTAAGTATTATCAAGAGTACGCGCGCCACATGCTCGCGTATAATGCGCTTGATTTTGACGACCTAATTTTATTACCTACGGTACTCCTTCAGCAACATCAAACCATTCGAGAGAAATGGCAAAATACGATTCGCTATTTGTTAGTCGACGAATACCAAGATACCAATACCAGCCAGTATCAATTGGTACGACTGCTGGTGGGTGAGCGCGCTAGGTTCACCGTGGTAGGCGATGACGACCAGTCTATTTATTCATGGCGTGGTGCGCAGCCTAAAAACTTAAGTCTGCTAAAAGAGCATTATCCGCAGCTTAAATTAGTCAAGCTTGAGCAAAACTACAGAAGTAGTCAGCGTATACTGCACAGTGCCAACATTCTTATTGAAAACAACCCGCATTTATTTGATAAGCGCCTGTTTTCAGAGCTCGGTCAAGGCGATAAGCTAAAGGTGCTAGTGGCTAAAAATGAAGAACATGAGGCTGACAAGGTTACTGCCGAGCTAATGGCGCAAAAATTCATGAATAACACCCATTACAAAGACTATGCCATATTATATAGGGGGAATCATCAGTCGCGCGTGTTTGAAAAAGTCCTCATGAAAAACCGTATTCCCTATAAAATTAGTGGCGGCACATCATTTTTTGGACGCCCTGAAGTGAAAGACACCATGGCTTATTTGCGCGTGTTGACCAATCAAAGCGATGACAATGCAATACTGCGCGTAATCAATACGCCAAGCAGAGGCATTGGCCGAGTCACCTTGGCTAAAATAGGCGAGTTTGCCAATCTTAACGGCTGCGGTCTTTTTGATGCTATGGTTCATCCTCAAATTAATGCTGTGTTAGGCGACAAAGCAGGCCAAAGCGTACAGCATTTTGCCAAGCTCATTGCCACCACCAGCGAAAATGCCGCCACAGGCGACACCCAAGGCGTACTGCGCGACTTTATAAAGGCCTTGCAGTATGAAGAATATTTGTACGCGCTATCGGCCAGCCCCAAAGCGGCTGAAATTGCTATGAAGAATGTGTCAACCTTATTTGGCTGGGTACAAGACCTGTTAAAAGGCGATGCATTAAATGCATCCATGAGCTTGCCCGAAGTAGTTCAGCGTTTAACCCTACGTGACATGATGGAACGCGGGGAAGACGATGCCGACGCCGACCAAGTGCAGTTAATGACCTTGCATGCATCCAAAGGCTTAGAGTTCCCATATGTGTTTATGGTGGGAATGGAAGAGGGTTTGCTACCGCACCAAAGCAGTATTGACGAAGACAACGTTGACGAAGAACGCCGGCTCGCTTACGTGGGTATAACGCGCGCCCAGCGCCAGCTGTACTTTACCATCGCAAAAGAACGCCGTCAGTACGGTGAATGTATTGAGCCAACGCCGTCTAGATTTTTGTATGAGCTGCCCGCCGATGATCTTGAATGGGAGTGGCAAAAAAAGCCAGATTCAGAAGAGGTGCGCCAAGAAAAAACCGCTAAGGGCATAGCGGCTTTGAAGAAAATATTAGAAGGATAAACCTTAGACGTTTATATGCCTTCAATCATATATTCAATGGCGGCTTTAATGTCGTCGTCGGTGCAGTCGCCACATGCGCCCATGGGCGGCATAGCACCAATTCCATCAATTGCGTTTTTCCAGACTTGGTCAAAGCCTTTTTCGTCAAGGCGAGGCTGCCACTCGGCGCTTACCTGGGTTATAGGTGCGCCAAGCACGCCTATTGCATGGCACGCAGTACATGCGCCTGCATAAATATCTTTGCCAGAGCGTGGTCCTGCTGCAACTGCGGCTTGAGGTGGCGCAGCCCCTGCAATTTGTAATTTACCAACAGGTTTTATTCTTTCCAACAGCGCGCTGTTGTCTTCTTGTGCAATACTCACGGCAATGAAACAACAACTTGCCACTATAACTGCTATAAATGCTTTCACCTTCACGATAATCTCCGAATAATTGAAGTATATAACTTGCGCGATTATAAACACATACAGATGCTTAACAACTCCTACTTGCGTGTTTGGCTATATTTAGGTAATTTAGTTGGGCAGTGAGGTTTACGTTTATTTCCTGTAGCTACAGCGCCATAAAAGCCATAAGGCAATAATTTTGATCGTAAAAAGTGGATCGATGAAATACTGTGACCATTGCGATACTTGCGCTGCTGTCTAATAAAGACGATGTCAACGCGTGAGGTGATCTTTCTGAGCGTTTTTTGAGTTTTTATAATATGAATATAAATGAATCAGTAAACCTTGTTACCCTTGTTGATAACAATGGCAATACTACCGGATATGCGGACAAGATTGAAGCTCACTTGCGTGGTGATCTGCACCTAGCTTTTTCTTTAATGATCATTCGTAGTCAAGGCGATTATGTAGAGTATCTTCTTCAAAGACGAGCCGCTGATAAATATCATAGCGGAGGATTATGGGCAAATACGTGTTGCTCCCATCCACTTCCACGCGAAACTGTTAAAGATGCTGCTCGGCGGCGGGTTGCTGAAGAATTAGGTATTAAGGCTAAGTTGAGTTTGTCTATTATTGGACAAATCTGTTATCGCCATAGGCTTGACAACAATATGATTGAACATGAGTTTGACAATATTGTGGTGGCTGAAGTTGATAATATAGAGTGGCGGCAAAATCCTGATGAAGTCATGGAAGTTCGTTGGTGGACTGAGCATGAAATTATAAAGACCCTAAAATGCAATCCCAAGGTATTTACGGCTTGGTTTGAAGAGGTATTTACTTATATAAGAGACGATCGTTCACTAAGTATTCCCAAGCTTTGACTAGTTGATTACGCAGCCTTTTCGTGGCGATGCCATACGCTTATTAGTATCATGTGTGACATGGTTAACCCAAATAGACCGATGAAAACCCAGCGCAAAATGACTGTATTTATACTAAGCCCACCCCTATATTGCGAGACCCCATAATACACGCCTAAGGCGATAAACATGGTTGCTAATACAAATGGTATACTGAGTAAAACCGCCCTACTTATATCAATATTGAGTTTAGCGCTCACATCATGCAGATGCTTAGGCGAGTGAAGCAAACAAAAATAAAGTGAAAAATGCAGTAAGGGGGTCAGTACTAAGCTACTCATAATCAGGCAGATCCATTCTGCCAGACGCCACTTACCCTTGGCTTTCCTTGACATTACTAGCTTAGCTAAAAAATATAAGAACACGGCCAGTGTAGCAAAGAATAATAAGCGCATGCCCTGCATGACAAGGTTTGCTGCGTCAACACTAAGTAGTAGTGCAGTAAACAAGCTCGTGACAACATCTGAATAAATAACAGCAGGCCCGCAAATTACGATAGCCGCTAAGCACATACCGGCGTACTTTGGCATTGAAGTGCGCCAGTCTGCCGAAAAGTGAAAAATAGATACACATAGAAATAGTACTAATGCGCTTGCGGGAAAGCCGAGCCAGAATAAAATCGAAAGGACGGCAATAGTGGTATATGCGCTAATAAAAAAGATGCCAGACTTTACGCTATGCACCAAATTCAACGACTTTGCAACGGCAAAGTCTAAAGCGCCATGTGGTAGGCCTAATATAGTTACCGCTGCGGCTAAGCCAATAATTAAATACTGCTCTGGGAGCGAAAAATTTGCTGCCACTAACAGCGCAAATATTAGCAAGGTGCCAATGTAAATTTGAGTGTAGCGTAGTTTTGTCACTGGTTTAAATGCCTTTGGCTCTTTGGAATTGATGCTAGCGCTTTTGCACTATTATTTTTTGTTAATTAATAACTTACAAGCAGCTATCAAGAAAGGTTTTTTAGGCATTGCCCAAATGACACTGATGAAATCTACAATGGTAGCCTGCTGAGTCATAAAGCGCACAAACCTTGCTGGCTTTACTTTTTTGAACATAAGTTCGAATATGCTTACCCCGATAGACATGTTGTCACGCAGGACTTTTAACATGATCATGTCCACTACACAATAGACTCGTTTGATGGGGGCGGTTGGGGAGAACCTATTAAAGCGCATAAGTTCCCTTGCGCATTGTGTCGCCCAGCCCTGAGAGTTGAGAAAACTGTAGCCTGTGGATGCTCGCATAGCACCGCCTGCTATGCCGCCATAGCAAACGTTTTCATTCTTTTTATGATGGTTCTGGTTTAATAAATACATAGGTAACACCGCATTTTCTGAACGTTCTACCGTATATTTACGTTGTTTAAGCAACTCTTTTATAGCTCCATGCAAGCGTAACTTTAAGGTATCTTTGCTAATAGCATGCAAACTAAAGCAGGTAAATTCAATTAGCGCTTGCTTAGTATTAAAGGGTAAAACATACACAAACTCAATCCCTAGTTCAGCGCTTTTTAGCTGATGCATGAGCTGCACACAAGACGGCTCAAAAAAATCCTCGCTGAGCGTAATTTCTTCGCCGTAAAAACACTGCAGTAAACCGGTATGATTTTTATCTATCGGCGGTGGTCGGGTATCAAGAACTTTGCGAGCGTTTATTGCAAGGCCATTGCTTGTCAATGTACAAATATTGTCTTGTGTACGTACTAATGTTACGTCACTGTTATAGATTATCCTGAAACGTGGGTTTTGATCTATTCTCTTTTGCGCAAGGCGGCTTAAGTCATCAGATCTAACGCAGCAATAGCGATAAACATCGCTGCGCATCACATAATTACTTTGGCTCGTTGACAAGCTCCAATATGACCATTTGTGGGAGATAATTGAAGCGATATAACGTGGAACATTCAGTAAACCCAATGAGATGTTCTGCGTATCAGTGCTCCAAAAACTCCAAATACGATCATTTAGAGGGCCGCTGTTGCGCTCCAGCACGGTTACTGTGTGAGGGTAATTTATATCGTCAAGGGCAAGTAATAAGGATAGTCCCGCAGCGCCTGCGCCAATGATAATTAAGTCACTTGGTTGTTGGCTGGCAAGTGCAGCTTTCATGTGCTAATTGCCAGATTCGAAGCTTTAGCTTCTGCAAGGGGGTTGGTTGTAATATGTTTGTGCAGTTCTTGGGAATGCTTAATATGACCGTTTGCAATGTTACGCGCACTTAAGTCCCATAATGCTTGGCAGGCTAGGGTTACTTTTCTAGGTGTTGATACAATTACCCTGCCATTCCAGTAGCGGCAGTTTTGCCGGAGTAGCTTTTTACCAATTTCTCTATACACGTACGCTGCAACGGCAATCGCTCTTTGATTACGTTTAGGTAGATAGTAAAGTCCGGCTAAACCACTTTGATAATATTCTTGGGCCAAGTGTAAGAGTTGTACTATTGCGTCTTGAATATTTTTTTGATCTTGGGCTTGATTCGCGGCAATTTGCTTGGCCGTAATTGAATTCACCCAAATGCCAGGAATATAGCGGCGATTCATGCGTGCATCTTCCATAACATCTCTTGCTATGTTGGTGAGCTGCATACCTATGCCTAAATCTATCGCAAACTTTTGGCCTTGCTGATCTGCGCCTAGTATAGGTGCCATCATTAAGCCCACTACACCAGCAACTTTGTAGGCATATCGGATTACTTCTTGCTCATTTACTAAGGCTTGCAGACTAAAATCTTCGCTAACGCCTTCAATGAGTATGATGCCGTTTTGTCTATCTATACCGTGTTCTTCGCACAATAATAAAAAATCGCCAATTAACGGGTGGTCTTTTTCATTTTGTATTATTGCTTTTCTAATTTCTGCAAGCTGAGCTTCAGCTTCTATTTTATCTTCGTTTTCGTCGGCTATGTCATCTATAATTCGGCAAAATCGATATAAACGAGCCGCGGCAATACCTGTTTCAGATCCTAAAAACAGCCGCGCAAAATTAAATGATTTGCCATGCTTCTTTAGCAGCGCAGTTGGATCATCTGCCATCGTTTATGTACCTGTAGCGGGAATGAGTCTGTCAACCACCTTTGCTGAACATAACACCCCTGGTAATCCAGCACCCGGATGCGTACCGGCACCACATAAATATAAGTTTTCTGGCCCTTCCGCCTTGTTATGAAATCTAAACCAAGCAGACTGTTGAAATGAAGGCGCAATTGAGAAGCCACTGCCTTCGACGCTGCTGAAATCTTGCTCAAAATCAGCTGGTGTTTTTGCAAATCTATGCACAATATGCTTAGATAAGTCGGGCATTATGCTGCGCTCTAAGGCCTCAATAATCTTATCACCGTATTCATCCTGCTTTTCAGACCAGTTAATACCAGACAGATTATTTGGAACTGGCGCTAGTACATAAAACGAATCACAGCCTTGCGGAGCCATGTTGGGATCTGTCGCAGTTGGACGATGCAAATATAAAGAAAAATCATCGGCCAGCACTTTTTTATCAAAAATATCGATTAATAAATCCTCATACCGTTTACCCAGCCATATAGTGTGGTGTACCACATCAGTATATTGCTTAGTGGTACCAAAATGCAGGACATATAGACCCATAGACAGTTTTGCATGTTTTGTTTTTATGCGCGCGCTCATGCTCTGATTTTGTTTAGGAATGAGATTACGATATAGAAACTTAGGATCTATATTTGAGACCAGCTTATCGCACAAAAAAGTCCCATTATTTGTATTAACGCCAGTGACCACATTATTGACTATACTTATGTCGTTTACGCTAGTATTGAGCTTTATTTCAATGCCTTGTTCTAGCATCAGCTTTTCTAAGCCGTTTATAATGGCGCCTGTACCGCCCATCGCGAAATGAACGCCCCATTTGCGCTCTAAAAAATGAATTAAGCTATAAATGCTGGTAGTGGCAAAAGGATTACCACCGACTAGCAAAGGCTGTATCGAAAATGCTTGGCGTAACTTATCGCTCTTTAAATAAGCACTTACCATTTGATACACAGTACGATGGCATTTTAACTTAATAAGCGCAGGTACTTGCGAGAGCATGGTCGAAATTTTATGAAAGGGTTTATCGGAAAGCTGTGTAAATCCAACGTCAAATATGGCCTCAGATTGCGCCAAAAGACCCAAGTAGCCAGCCTTGTCTTCGGGCTCAATATCGTCTATTCGTGCCAGCGTTTCTTCAATTGTGCCGCCATAGTCAAAGTGACTGCCGTCGGGGTAAACGAAACGATACCAAGGCTCTACTGGGACAAGCTCAAAGTAGTCTTCTAATTTTTTGTCGAACAGTGAAAATAATTCTTCCAACAGAAAAGGAGCGGTAACGACGGTTGGTCCTGCGTCAAAAATAAACCCGTCCTTGTTAAATTGCTGAGCACGGCCACCAAGTCTTTCTCTTTGGTCAATTAAGACAACTTCGTAGCCTTTGGCTCGCAGTCTAAGGGCCGACGCTATTCCCCCAAAACCGCCGCCAATTACAATAGCGTTATTACTCATAAGTGCCTTCGTTCGCTTTTAATAACAGTTTTTGTGAGGCTTTAATTACCGAATTAGCACAGTTAGCAGGAAGTAATTTAAGTTCTCTCTCACACTGCATGAGCAGATATTGTGCGCGCTTGCGCGCAAAACTAATGGCTTCTGCGACGCTACACGTCGTTGCCAACAAATTTATTAAATTTAGATGCTTATGCTGCAAATCCTGCTGCCAATCGTTCAGGTCATCTACAATTTGATAAGCAATCGCAAATTTATGTAATGCTTTATTTGCCGTATTCACATGATGTTCGTGGCCTGACATAAGTAGAGGGAGACCCAGCGTTAATTGAATTAATGGGCCAGATTTCATTGCAGCGATTTCTTCATACTGCTGCTCGCTTATGTCGCTACTTGCGTCGATATCACGCGATTGGCCTTGAATTGTGATGGAAACAGCTTCATTTATATGTAGTAGAAGCGATGATAGCGCGGGATGCGCGCCTATATCGGCAAGAGTACCATAGGCAGCCGATATCATTGTGTCACCGGTGCATATGGCATGTGACTTACCGTATTTTTTCCACACCGACTGTCGGCCTCTGCGAGTAGTTTCGCAGTCCTGTAAGTCGTCATGGACTAAAGATGCGTTATGTAATAATTCAATACTGCAGGCCAAAGCAATAATGGCCTTGTTGGGTAATTCTAAAGCAATGCCTGCATCAATACACAGTTTTGCCCGTGACCTGTTCCCACCGCTGTTTAAGTGAAATAAGCTAGGTGCGCTATGTTGCAGTCTAAAAACCATTTCCTCTTCACATTGATTAAGTAAGAGAGGTAACTGCGGTATAGGGTGCGAATTAGTTTGTATCATTATTGTCACTCTAACCTAAGAAATAGAGTTTGCAACCCCAAAATGAGGTCGCAAACTAGTGTCATAGTAAGTAGTGCTTTAGTTTATGCCTTACTTGCTACTGCTTCTGCTTGACTTTCAGTAGTCGCTGCGTACCAAATTAATAGGCCGAACGCTACTTTGTTTACTAAGTCTGCAAAGTTATAGATAATGTTAAGCGCTTCAGAACTGCCTACGCCCGTGTACCCTGCAACATAACCAATTGGGTAAATAGCCCAACCAACGGTTACAATCCAGCACATAGCTTTGTATGCGTACTTAACTGCCGGAGTGGCTTGTGTTTCAGCTGCTTTGCCTGCTTCGCCGTAGAATATTTCATATAGGATGTAGAACCAACCTAGCATACCAATTACGAAACCTACCCAAATATTGATGTAACCAGCTTCGCCTAAATACCCTGGGATCAACATGACCAAAGTACCTATTAGCAAGCGCCAGAAAATACCAATAGACGCTACGCCGATAGCACGTAGAATTAGGTAAAATTCAATCATTAGCAATGGCACAGTTAATAACCAGTCTATATATCTAAATACAGTTGGTGATTCACCTGTTGCTACCCATACGTCGCGCATGTAGAAGTAATGCACTGCCGCGATGAATGTTACTAAAGCTGAAACGACCAATGACGTTTTCCATTTTGCGGTTACGCCTTGTGTTTCCCAAAGGAAAAACACGGTAGAAGCCATTAAAGCCATTGAAATTATCCAAAATGAAATACCTACGAAATCATCTTGAGCTAAGCCTGCTGCGGCATTTGCAAAACCAGCAAACGTTAATAAAAATAATCCTGTTACGATTAGTTTTAATTTAACGCTGACTTGGCTTAACGAAAAGCCTTTTGTCTTTTTATAAGCGTTTTTTATCATCATAATTTTCTCTATGTAGTCCTTCGTGAAACGTGTTTTAAAATGTACATGGATTGAAGGGTAATCCAGCATCGGACTTCCTTACCCTTCCTTTTTACTGTGCCTAGTTGTGTTTGTACACTTCTTTCGGTGCTGAGGACGTGACGGGGGTGTAAATATAAGATTACACTTAGTGTTTCAGGCCAATGGAATTCGATGTTTTCAGGTTTACAAGCGGATAAAAAATTTTCATTACGTTTTTGTAACGTTTGTGTAACGTTTGATTATCAAGCATATTTCAATCATATTTTATGCAGTTAATTCAGTAAGATTTTGCGAAATTAGTGTGTATCACCGTATTTTTAAGTAAAAGGGCTTAAGTTTTTTTATAATCGATTTAAAATGTTAAAGTAATTGGGTCTGTATTCTTAGATGGATCAGTGGTTTAAAAATGTTGGCACGATTCTAGCTTGCATAACATTAGAAAGCATTACAACATGCCCTTTTCCGATTAATCAATATACATGAGAATATTATCATATGAAATTAAATAAATTGATAGCGACGCTAGGCTTAGTGGCTACTGCTACTTTCGCATAAGCTGTTTTTTAATTTACATATGCTTAAGCGCCACTACGCAATTGTGCTAATACTACTGCCAGCATTACTGCTATGTACGTCTATACGCTTTGCCATCTGTTCCTTTAACTCAGTTACATGCGATATTATGCCTATCATGCGTCCGCTGGCTTGAAGATCAACAAGGACTCTGATTGCAGCATCTAAGGAGTCACTATCTAGGCTGCCAAAACCTTCATCAATAAATAGTGTGTCAAGGTGTATGCCTCCTGCGTAAGACTGCACTACATCCGACAAGCCTAAAGCTAACGACAGTGCCGCCATAAATGACTCTCCGCCCGAAAGTGTGGCCACCGAACGTGGCTTGCCTGTGTTACCATCATGCACTTCAAGCTCTAGCCCAGACGCTTTATTGCCTTTTGCACGGTCTTCTTTGCGAATAAGCTGATATCGCCCTTTGCTCATAATATGTAAACGCTGTGATGCTTGTATAAGCACATCGTCAAGAAGTACGCTAAGCACAAATCGCTGTAAACTGACTTTATTGCCTGTGTTGCCATTTGCAACCTCGCTTAAGGTGCCTATTACCGAATATTGTTGGTTAAGCGTTTCGTTTTGGGTCTCTGCTTTTACCAGCTTGTCACTCACATTGATTAAGCTAGTATAGCGAGCCTCTAAGTTGCGCCATATTTTGTCCTTTTCTGCATATATTTTAGTGTTTGTGTTTAACCCTTGCTCAATACTGCTCACATCGCTTCGTTGTTTATCACTGAGTCTTTGCCCCAGTTGCTTTACAATCGCGTTTAAGCTGTCTAGTTCAGTTTGGTAGCTAGCAATGGCTTGCTTTAAGGCTTGCTGCTGGCTTTCATCCGCTTGCGCCTGCATAAAATGCTTGGTATCGCTAAATTCGCTGTTAAACAATGCCTGCTGCCAATCACTGGCTGCTTTGCTGCTTCTTATTTCTTGCCCATGTAGCCCATTGAGCAGTGTCTTTTGGGTGGCACTTGCCTGATCAAAGCTTGACTGTTTCTTAGCCAGGTCAGTTTGTGCTTCACGTAGCAGCACTGTGAGCTGCTCAATAGTAGCGCTTAACTGTTGTAAACTTTGTGTAAGCTGCCAGGCGTCATGATGTTCCTTGGGAATTTGCGCGGCTAGTTCATTCGCGCTTGTTTGCGCCACAATCATCGCATTGTTGTCGTTACTTGCTTTTGCTTCAAGCACTAACAGATCGTCTGTGCTGCTTGCCTGCTGCGCTTTAATTTGTACTATGCGTTTGCTCAGCTTGGATTTTATCAGCTGCAGTTTCGTTAATGAATCCAGCTGCCGGCTTATATCTGCTTGCTGTTGCTCAAGCTGTGCAAGCGACATTTGTGCATACTGGCCTAATTGCTGTGAATGTTCCGCAAATCTGTTTTGTTGCGTTTCTAGCTTGTTACTTATGGTAGCAAGCGTGTCTTTCGCCTCTTGCATATTCTCTCTAGAAACAGTTTCTCGTTGACGATCTTCGCCTACTTGTTCTTTAGAAACCAACATGTTGCTGTCGTCTTCATGGGCAGGGTTTGGGTGATTTTTACTGCCGCATACCGGGCAGGGCTGGTCATGGCTTAATTCTTTTGCCAATAAGCTGGCTTGGCCCATATGCCAAGCAATTTCTGTTTGGGTAGCAATAGTGCAGGCCTTCTCAAATACTTGTGCGAGATTGTCAAGCTGAGCTTGGTCAATGCGCTGCTGTTTGAGGCACTTTGCTATATCCGCTGAAATAGCATCTAGCATACTGCGCTCGTTATGTTTTTGAGCTAGTTTATCTAAAGCTTGCTGTAGCGGCGTCACTTGTTCAAGTGTGTGAGTGTGTGAAATAACGAGTGCTTCTTTTTCGAGAAGCTCGCTGGCTAATGCACCTAAGCTGCGTTTTTTTTGCTTAAGCGCTTGGCAGCTGCTTGCGAGCTTAGCTGTTGCCCCTGTTACGCGTTCTTTATTGTCGCTAAGTTTCGTGAGCTGATGAGAAAAGCGTTTTAATTCAATTTGTTGCGTTTTTAAATCATCTAGAGCACCGGCATTTAATTTGGCTGTTTCTACCCTGCTTAACGCTTGTCTATGCTGAGAACGCGCATTTGAAAGCTCTAATTTTGCTTGCTCATGATATTTACTCGCACTCACATAGGCGGCCTGGCATTCCACATTATTTGTATATAAATGGTAAATTTTTTGTGCACTAAGTGCTTGACTTAATAGTGCTTTCTTTACTTCAATATCATTATTTTGCTTATTTATTAAAGACAAGTCAGTGCGCTTCGCGTCTAACTCATCAAACTGCAGATTTATCGTTTTGGCTTTATCTATTTCACTTTGCTGTTTTTGCACTTCGCCATGCGCTTGATCTTTTTCAGATTTGGCCTGAAAAAGCGCAGGGCTTAAGCTCTCAATTTCGATGTTAAGCTGCTCACGACAGTCTAGATTTGCACCTTCTAATATGCCGCGCACTTTGCTTTGATGAAGCTCGACCGCCTGTTTTATGCCTGAAGCTTGTTCCTTGAGCTTGTTTTCAATTTGCTTATAGATATGGGTTTCGAACAGTTGGCTAAAAATGCTCTCTCGGTCTTTTGAGTCGGCCATTAACAGTTCACGAAATTTATCCTGCGGCAATATCATGACCTGTCTGAACTGCTCAACCCCAATGCCTAATAATCTATTAATGTGGTTGGTAGCGTCGTTAACGCTTTTCGATACCCATAAAACGCCTTCATCAGAGCCGTCTAAGTACCAAAGCTTAGCTTCAGCTCTTTTGATGGTGACGCCTTCACCTCTGGTTCTGGGGCGTTCTTGTATAGGAGAGCGCCAAATAGCATAGCGTTTATTGCCCAACATAAATTCTAGACTAACTTCACATAAGACCTCTTCGCTGGCGTGATCGCAACGCATCTGCTGGGCGTCGCGATCTGCTCCTGCGGTTTGTCCATATAAGGCAAAGCAGATAGCGTCTAAGATCGCGCTTTTACCAGCGCCGGTGGGGCCGTTGATCAAGAACAGCGGGTTGCTGCCTAAGGCGGTAAAATCAATCTCTTCTTTGCCGGCAAACGGTCCAAAGGCCTGCAGGCGTAGTTTAAGCGGCGTCATGCTTGCTGTTCCTGCTTTATAAGCATTGCGATAGTTGCTTTTACCGCCTTTTGTTGGTCTGTGCTCATTGCTTGGCCTGACACCTGTTCAAAAAAATCGCTAAACATCTCTAGTTCGCCTCGCTTGAGCTTTTCGCGGCTCATTGCCTGGTCGCCTGTTACTAACATGCCGGGTTTTTCTAGCATCAGCACATTCGGGTAAACCTCTCGCAGCTTTGCCATGGGCTCTAGTATGGCATGGCGATCCGTCATTCTTATCAGCACATAATCTTGCTTGTGAGGGTCTAATTTACCTTGTTCAAGAATAGTGGCAAATTCCCCTTCAATAACGCGCATATTTCGCAGCGGCGCTAATGGCAGGTGGGTAAATGAGGCTCTGCCGTCTTTGTCTAGTTCGACTAAGGTTATGCCTTTTTTTTGATGCTGTTCAGAAAAACTATATTTTAAGATAGAGCCTGAATATCGAATATGCGGCGCGCCTTTTTGCTGCGGCGCATGCAGGTGGCCAAGCGCTACATAGTTAAAATCTTCACAGGGTTGGTAACTTACTCGGTCAGAGCCGCCAATAGAAAGGGGCCTTTCTGAGTCTGATGTTTGCGCGCCGTCTATAAAACAGTGGCTAATTAACACATTTGCTTGATTAGCTAGGGTGGCCTTGCTAATTTTATTGACTAAAAAAGTGTGCGCTTCGTCAAAGCTTTTTACATCTTCGCTCCACACGTTACGCACCGTTTCTGGATCGGTATAAGGAATACCGTAAAAAGCAACGTCACCGGTTGACGACGCAATTACCACAGGTTCGGTAATTGCAGATAAATCCCCCATTATATGTAAGCCTGATTTTTTTAGCTGCTTGGAGCCAAAGCGCACGCGCTGGGCACTGTCGTGGTTACCCGGAATAAGAATGACGGGGACGCCCAAATCCATGGTTATTGCGGTGAGCACTTGGTCAAGTAAATCAACGGCACTTGCTGGCGGTATAGAGCGGTCGTAAATATCGCCCGCTATGATCACCGCGTCTACTTTTTCTGTTTTGATGTAATCTAGCAACTGGTTTAGCACATGGCGCTGGTCTTCAAGTAAAGACACATTGTGAAATTGACGGCCTATGTGCCAGTCGGAGGTATGAATAAACTTCATGTTTTTTTTGTCCTTTTTTGCGCTTAGCCTGTTTACAGATAAAGGGCAGTGCTACAGGTTTTCGTGCGCCTGAATGACCGCGTCTAAGAACGTTTTGCCCGCGGATGATAAAAAGTAATGATTGCTGCTGGTATCAAAGGCAAAACCGCGGTTGACCAAATACTCTATGGCTTTTTGCCAATTGGCGAATTTTAAGGCTCTGCAAATGCTTTTGTATTCGTCGCTTTCACCAAGGGCTTCAATGTCTTTGTTATTGAAGCCTAGTGAATCGAGGCTTAAGCTGTCAATATTGCGGCCGCTCATTTCAAAGTAACGACCTAAAATAAGCAATATGGACTGGGTTCTTAGCGCGTGTTCATCGGCTTCGTCAATTTCGCTGTCAGCAAAGTTATTGATGTAAAAAAACTCTCCTTTGGCGTTATATTCAAGTTCTTTGCCAATCAGTTTGTACAGCAGGGTGAAGGCGTCTACGTATCTGAATAGATACGTGTAGTCTTTGTCTTCAACATGCTGTGATTTCAACTTGTTATAGCTTAATTTGGTGATAACTCTACCTTGGGTAAAGCGCTGGTAGATGCGTGCGCTAATGTTGTGGTTGAGTTCATCCATGGCGCCGTGTGCTGTATTCACGTGACTAGCGGGCGTGTTTGTCGCGTTAGCACTGTCATTATGTTGGTTGCTGTCAGTCATGTGGGTCTTGCGCCTTTAGCGGTGAGTGATTGGCAATACAGCGAACTTTACGATAGCGATAGTTTTCGTGCACTTGAGGGGTGTCTTTTATAGTGTTATGGCTAACCCAGCCAAATAAATTGGTATGCTTTATTGTGAAACCGCGCCTGCTGCCTTTTATAAAACCTATGCTTGAGATTAAGTCATACAAATGATAATCGTTAAACTTGTCTTGCAGGCGCATGTGCAGCATATTCACTAAGTCGTCTGTGTCGCGCAGCGTTACCTTTTCTAATACATCTACCAGGCGCTTATGCCTTTGCATTCTCTGCAATGCACCTTGGTTAGTACTCGCTTTTCCTAAAACCCCTAACAACTCATTAAAATGGGACACATCTAGCGTGCGCCCTTGAAGTTCGTTAAACAAATTTTTAAAGTAAGCGGGGGAATCGTTAAAACCATAGCCAATGGGCCGCACAAACGCCAGTATATTAGGTGAAAAGGAAGGTAAAATAATCGCTGCGCTGCCTATTCTACGCTTGTTTAAATTGTCGCTTAGGGTGCTTTGCAGTTCTGGCACTAGCTTATTCTGATAAAAATGCTCAATAGCGTTAAAGCGCTTTATGCTATCACGCTCTTTATGAATAAAGCGGTTTATGGTACTGGCGGTGGCCTCAATAGGCTGATAGTAGTTTAAAAAACTCAAGGCATAGCTTTGAATATTATTCGCTATCTGAGTTTTGTTGTGCTCAAGCAAAGCATCATGAATTTTTGAAACAACGCCATGCAGGCCTTCAAAGTCTTGATAAGTGGTATCAGGATTTAGAAATACCAGCAGCGGCATAATGTGGCGCTCATAAAGCTTCACTATTTGCTGCAGCCACTGCTGTTTAGCTTCTACATACTGTGCGCTTGTTAGGCTACTTTTTGCACTAGAGGACGTTAAGGCTTCTAAGTCTTTACTGAGTGACTGCATTTTTACGATATTTTGACGCACATCGCTGAGCAACCTGCCTATATGCAAAAACAAGTTATCAATGAATTCAGCAAAATCATCATCGTCGTCTACAAAATTATAGTGACCGCTTACTATGTCCAGATGTGCTTTATTAAGTATTTGAAGATGGGTCTTAAGCTGTATATCAGTGAGTTTCTTAAATAGAGAGACGTCGCACAGTCTCACTACCGCAAGTACGGAGTCTTGAAAATATAACCTATTTTCGCCTTGGCTATTGTCAACGTCCATCACAATATGCGCCTGCAGCAAATTACTCGTTGAAAAAGCGATGTTTATGCGCTTTCGAGTATCTGACTTAACATCTTCGGTGTATTTTTTGACCCGTGTGAAGATAGCGTACTCGGGAATATAATTAATGGCGGCAGCGTCCATCTCTCTAATGCACTGCGACATTATTTTACGGTGCTCAAGCAGCACGTTCAACGTTTCTACTGTGCCTAATGCCTTGTAGTCAACACTGCCCTTGTAAGTACTTACTTTCATATTTATATCAGCTTTTCCTGTGCTTGATTGGTTTCACCTGCAAAGCTATGTGTAAACTCCTCGCTGCCCTGCCAATAAACACGATGGCGTTCGTTATGATAAGGCAGCGCGGTAATCAGCGCGTCCATAACATGCCTTCTGCCTATTTTAGCCTGTAATTCAGGGCTGGTAGAATGCGTGCCTGCGGCCATTAAATTAAACCCGTTTTGCGCTAAATCGGCCAACCACCAATCAAACTGGCCTATGTCTATATTGGCTATTTCATCGTGTACAATGGGGAATGAGGTTTCACAGTTATGGTCAATTAGGCGTTTAAGTAGCAGTTGTACTAGCTTAATTTTGATTAAGGCGTTGGTTGAATTGCTTTGCTTTTTATCTTCTTTACCGGCTTTACCGCTTATCTGAACGCGTGGTTCGAACGATTCTATTACCTGGCTCATGGTTAAGGTAAAGTTGTCGTCTTGATCGAAAAAGCGCTCGGCGAAGGCCACTAAGCGCACGTAAAAATCATCAGACTGCATTTGCCTGCTGTACAAATTGGTTTCAGCAAATTCGTTTACCAAGGTTTCAAACTGTTTGTTTATACCTACTTCAAACTCTACCGACGCCACGTTGTTAATGCTCAGTCCGCCAAATGCCTGATTAATATCTTTTTCAAAGGATTTAATCACACGGTAGTTTTGCACTATAATTTCTTTTTTATTGCCGATAGTTTGGTTGTGCTCTTCTATTTGCTTGCCTAGCAATTCTCGCTGGGTGTCGATATTGGCGTACACTTCGCCAATATCGTCAAAGCAGGCGACTATTTCAGGCCAAAACGGGGTGTCGCCTTTTATGCCGTGTTTGTCTGATATAATTTTGCGATCGATAAAATCGCGCAGTCCACTTATAAGGTCAAATTGTAGCTGCTCTAAATTACGAGCGCACTGCGAGAACATTTGAATGTGGTCGTCGTTTAAATAGCCAGCAAATTCTATGTTGTCATCAAGCATGTTAAGCCATTTGCTGTGAAGATTAGTAAAGCGGGTTAATTGCTGTGAGTAGTGCTTGTTTTGGATGATACGCTGTTGGCAGTCGTCATAGTCGCTTTTCGCTTTAAATTGGCGAGTGGTCGCATCTATCAATGTGCGCTGCGTGCTATCTGTAGTCTTGTCAAAGGCTGTTATATTGATTTGCGCAGTGTCTATTTCGCCTAACAAAATGTCGCTGCGCTTGCTGGCGTAGTGTACGTTTTCCAATACCTGAATATCGTTTTGGGCCAGTGCAATATCACGCTGAAGCTGTTTTAAGGATTGCTGTGCGTGCAAAGCATTGCCTTGCTGCGAGTCAATGTTGTTCTTCTGCTTTTCTAAAGCTTGAATTTCCTGCAGGTTTTTTTCAAGTAGGGCTTTATGATTAGTCTTGCTGTAAGGCCTAAACTGAAGTTTCGTGTCGAAAAACTGATAGTGACTTGCCTGTGTATCAAACAGTGCTGCAAAACCTAGCAGTGCATCTTGCTGAGATTGTGAAAGCGCTTGGCCTGCGTTAGCGTTAGCAAGCGATGGATTAACGCTGTGCAGCCAGTCTAGCTGCTTTTTTGGTATCTGTTGTTCTAAGTCAAACTGCTTATTGTTAATAGTGTGCTGAATATTTGCCTGCTCGCTTTTGAGAATATCTAATTTAACTTCGAGTTTCGACAGAGCTTCGGCGCGGCTAATATTACCTGTTTGCACGCCTAGCTGCGTTTCTTTTTCGTCTAAATCGTCTTGCAGGAACGCCTGTATGACTTCACTTGTTTGTCCTGAATATTCGGTTTGCAGGCGGCGAAAGCTATCCAGTGTTTCCTGATGCTGCTTTTGTTCCTTTTCTTTTTCTTTTAAGGCGCGTTTTTCTAGCGCGGTTTTCTCTTTAAGCTCAGACAGCGCTCGCTGTTGTTTATCGTGTTTGTCTTTGGCAAAGGTATTTTTGCTAGCGAGCTCTTGTAGCTCTATACTTAAGTTTGCGCTACTGGCGTTAAGCCATGAAATAGACGGTTTCACTTGTTCAAGCGCGGTCAAGTATTCTTCAAAACTGGCTTTGTGCTTTAGTAGCTTATCGTAAAGTGATGTTTGATTCACAACCGCGGTTAGCTGCAGTTCTTGCGCTTTTAAGTTCTCGTGCTGTTCTTTAAACTCAGAAATACTAAAGCGCAAATGGTCTTGGGTACTTTTTTTACTGCCTTCAATAATATTCGCAATAGCATCGGTAAAAGGCCTTTTATTCTTACTTGAGGCAACAAACAAAAGCTTTATTAGCGCGCGCAGTGAGTTAATCGTTTGTGGCTCTTGGTTCTTCAGTGGAAATAGGGTGTAGCGGGTCGACTGTAAATCGCTTTCATATAGCAAAGCCGCCACTTTTGAGGGCTCTTTAGCCAGTACGCAGGTATTGTCATGGGTTTGAATATAGTCGTATACTCGCTGTTTGCTTAAATTGCTCACGCGCTCACCAATACCGTCGGGGTCATTACCTTGCTGCCAAAACAAATGGCGCAGTTTGTCAAAAGGGAGTTGGGTGAACATACGTTCAAACTTTAAGCGGCCATTGTTGGCAGCGCTTAAAATTTGGCAGCAGTGCGGGCCGTCGTATACGCGTTTTTCGTACTCTAATATAAGAAAGCTAAACTTACTGGGAAAGTAGTGATTAAAAGTTGTTTCAGACGCGTAAGTATCACCGTTGCTGTCGCAAAAACCAAAGTTAATGGCTTGCTTAGCCATAGAACATTCTGGCAAAAAGAACAGCCTGATAGCGTTAATTAGGCTAGATTTACCCACATTTCCCTCTGCTACCAGCATACAATGGGCGTCTACGTCGAGCTCGGCGTAGGCAAATTCACTTGAATCTACGGCAATGATACGTTTCACGCCAATAAACAGCTTGCTCATGAATGTTCCTTTCCTGTTTGTGGGAGTCTATATTACGTTTTGATCCGGCAATTTGCTATTGCTAAGGGCCACTAAATTTGAAACCAAGGGATCAGATTCGTTGAAACCTGTTTCAAACACCTAGCGCTTTACTATCCTCATCTTATATCGTGCATACCATTCTCAAAACCTATAGTCAGCATAGCCTCTTGTTCCATAAAACATTTAGTTTGGCTAATGACACTGCCTAAAGCGCCCATTCCATGCTTTTCGCACAGACTAAGCATGGCCGCTAAGCTATTAGCCGACGGCGGTTTAAAGGTAAATAAAGAGGCGTAAGCGTCTATATTTGGTGGAACTAAATACTCAAGGCGTTTATAACCCTTGCTTGCTAATGATTGCGCTATTTGCAGACCTGCTAAGTCGTAATCGAATAAGCATTTTATGTGCTTATATTGGTTTAATACCACCTGTAAATCATGATTTAGCACACGTGAACCCCCTGAAAAATAAATATCACTGCTGGGTAAATCTATTAAGGCATAATAGTGGGCAATGAATGCACTGTATTGAAAAAAGCAGTCTTGATTCTCTATTAAAATAGCCTGTTTTGCGGGTATGAAAGGCAATTGCAATAGCTGCTTTTGGCTAACGGCAACAACCGTCAGTGAGCGACTCTTGGTGTCCATGTCATGATTACTAGCAGTTGGGGCAGGGAAGCAAAGCATATACGCTGAGTCGCATTTAACGTCATGGCTTGATGAAATAACTAAACTCGCCGCCTGGGCGCGGGTTTGTGGCTGCAGGCTTTCTTTTACTAGCATATCGAACAAACCGTGGTCGACAATCTCAACGCTATGCTTGTTCTTAGCCCATTGCTCAACGCGAAATACGCGACGCCAGTCTACATAATTAGGCATGCGCTTAATTACTTGGTCGAAATTAACCGGTTTATTGTCTGAAATGTTTTGGAGCAGGGTGTGCAGTTGCATTGTGTTGGCTAAATAATTGACTGTGTTTATGAGAATAACGGCTAATAAATAGCCGTGCAAGGCACTATTTTCTACAGCACTACGGTAATGGATGTGACAGGCCCCAGTTTTATACTCTTGTGATCGTATAAATACGCTAAGAACGGCTCCTATGTTCGATGATGTAAGCGCTAGGTTAATCTCTTAAAGCGGCTTTGAAAGCTGATTAAGCGCATGCTCTATTTGAAATACATGTTGGTCTATTTCATCGTAATGCCTTAACGCATCGGCGAGCATGTAAACGTAATCGCGATTAGGCCCGCTAGGCCCCGATGAGTCAAAGATTTGCTTAGCAATGTCTTGCGTGCTTGCTTCGCCTAAATATGCTTCATTATCAGGACTTGCAATATACACTAAGCCTTGCACGGTGCGCGTATCAGCCAAGCTAATGGCTACCTTATGACGTAAGTAGCCATTTTTCTCTCTGTGATCTAAATGATCAAACACGCTTGGCTTAACCTTAAATGCTTTGCCAAAGCATCTGGTATTTTCTATGGATGAAAGTGTAAGCACTCTGCCAGGATGTGCTACGGTGCCTCGATGGTCGTGACTCCCCTGCCAAAAACGGCGCTCAAAGCCACTAATATGCGCGTTTTCGCACTCAATAAACTCAAAATCGACCTTGTAAATAAGCGAGCCGTAGCCGAACACCCAAATTTCGTCAAAGTCAGCTAAGTTTTGTCTTTGTTTATTTATCGCCTGTGTATCAAACACTATTCTTGTCATGCTCCTAATTCCGCATTTAGATACGTAACGTTATCATTAGCGAACAAACTTAGACACCTAAGTTCGCGGCAAAATGCGACCCAATTGAGGAGTTTATTATTGATATATGAAAAAAGGCAGCCCTTTATTGAGCTGCCTTTTTTTACATGCCGTACCTAGTTTTTAGAATGAATATGAAATAGACGCACCAAAGGTTCTAGGTTGATTAGGGTAGGCACTGAAGCTACCGTTTTGAATGGGCGGTGGAAATCCCGATAAGAAATATTCATCGTTATTCAAATTACGCACCCACGCCTGCAGCGAAACACCATTTTCAAAGGTAAGGCCCGCGCTTGCGTTAAAGGTACTGACTTCGCGCGTAAACTCTTCGGGTACGTTAGTGACTAAGCGCGCTTCACTTTCATAGATATAGTCGGTACGAACATAGCCAAAGGCACCGTTGGCGAAATCAAATTCATATTTAATACCAAGTGTGAAGGTTTCCTCATGAATACCTGATGGTACTTCGCCAGACAGATCCACAACGCCGTTTACACCTTGGCCACCCACAAACGAGTCGTAGATAGGGTCAAGTAACATGCCACCAAAGAGCAAGCTCACGCCATCAAACGGTCTATATACCGAATCGAATTCGAGACCTGTTGTAGACTGCTGACCCGCATTGGCCAATACAAAGCCGGTGCCCACAAAGGTGCCAGACTGAAAGCCTTCTATTGTTTGGTCGAACAAGGTAATGTTAAACGCGCCTAGTTTAAAGCGTGATTTCATGCCAATTTCGAACACTTCTGACTCTTCTGGACCCGCAAAACGTGTGCCATAGCTCTGATTTTTCTGCAACAGGCCAGCCGTGCTCAAGTCACCTTGGTCAGCTGGGAAGGGGCGAGTATCGCGCGATAGGTTCCACGAGGTGGCCTTAAATCCCGTTGCGGCGGTAGCAAAGAAGTTGAAGTTTCGGTTTAACGCATAGGCTAAACGTATACTGTAAGTAGTTTGACTGTCATCGCTTTCACCGTCTTCGATCGCATTAGGAAAATCTAGTTGCTGTGGCAAAAACTGCACTGTTTGCAAGGTCGGTATGAAGACCCCCGGTATACCTGGAACGGAGCCTAAGGGTATGCCAAATACCGTTAAGTCATTTACTAAGTCAATGCTTGACAACACTTCGGGATTGTCAGTTATCAACGACACTTCTTTTTGATCGTTGGTGTAGCTTGCGCCAAATGTTGCGGTTATATCTTGGGTAAGCTTATAGTCTAAATTGACGAACAGTGAAAAGGCGTCATTTTGCTGTAAGAATTCAGAATTAACCGCTAAACCTTCCTGAAAGAATGTGCCGGGAGCTTGATTAAATAAGCTTTCGGCTGTCTCAAATAAAGGTTGCAAGCCTAAGACATTAAAAAACGGCCTAGTGCCATCGCCGTAAAATAAAGAGTCACCGGTGTCTACTTCTTCACTGAAGAAAAATGCACCTGCCATCCAGCTAAAATCGTTATCACCCGTTGAGGTT